>Ga0160445_100224_pt1 | contig 41371 bp, 38 predicted proteins | sample HID1972M_E1MG_FD_108215 | JGI IMG/M metagenome (GOLD analysis project Ga0160445, IMG submission 108215) | Enriched pill bug-associated microbial communities from UW Madison campus, WI, USA - HID1972M_E1 MG | ecosystem: Host-associated > Arthropoda: Insects > Digestive system > Unclassified ... | reverse complement strand
TTTTTTATTACTTAATGTTTTACTATAACCCGTCTTTAACCAACCAAGGTTATCCGGCAGATACTAAGGACATTATACAGACTTATTAGGATTTGCCCTATGATGGACCCTTAAATCTAAGCTCTATTGAATACCCAATTTAGTCTTAACTAAGGCTGTTATATCTTGTCCGCCTTCGAAATAAACTACTGCTTGATTTTGCGTATCGAAAACATAAGCAAAACCTTGTTCTTTGGCAACAGCCTTGATTGCATTTTCAGCCTTATCCAAAATAGGTTTGTAGAGTTCTTCACGTTTTTGTGTAAGGTCAGTTTGAGCTTTCTGATCTAATTCATTAATTCTTTGCTCAATACCTTGTATTTCCTGGTTTAGTGCTTCAAGTTCTGGACCAAGTGCAGCTTGATTCGCTTCAGTAAGAGTCTTATACTTTTCTTGAAACGTCGTAATTTTTGCTTGGCGCTCTTTATCCATCGCCTCTAATTCACTTAATTTTGTTTGACGGAATGCCTCAAAAGATGCATCAGCCGTTTTAACTTCTGGCATAGCCTGTAAAATTTCACCGGAATTAATATGTCCCAATTTCTGTTGAGCATTAGCAACTCCAGCAGAGAAGAAAATCACGGCAACTATAGCGATTGCTTTTATTAAATTTTTCATTTTAAATTGTTCTTTTTTTATTATTATTTATTCTAGTTTATATCCCCGTTTGTAACAATTGTTTTCTAATTAAGAAATACTTCCATGCATCGCCCAGATGCAAAAATAACCTAAATAATCATATGGTCATTTAAAATCCTCCAATATTTTGTTGAATACTAAAAGTAACATTTTGTCTCCATTGACTCTCTGCTACACCCGGAATCGGATCAAATCCATATCCATAATCTATACCTAACATACCAAAAATAGGTAGATAGACGCGTGCCCCAACACCTAATGTACGTCGAACTTGAAAAGGATTAAAATCTTTGAAATCATTCCAAGTATTTCCTGCTTCGCCAAATACCATACCAAAGGCAGTAGCCTGATCTGTTACCAAAATTGGATAACGAAGTTCTAATTGATATTTAGTATAAATCGGGCTTCCCGAATTTCGTGCAACGTCAGGATTCGACCCTTCAGGTATGATGTATCCATTAGCATAACCTCTCATGGCGATAATTTCTGAACCTTGTATAAAATCAAATCCTTGCATTCCATCCCCTCCTAATTTAAAACGCTCAAATGCAGGTTGGCCAGTTGCACTACTATAAGTCCCTAAGAACCCAAATTGCGCTTGAGCCTTCAATACCAATTTACCGGAGATTCGTTGAAACCACTGGGAATCAAACTTCCACTTATGATATTCTGTGAATTTATAACGTTCCTTATCAGATGCAGTTAAATAATTTGTATTATTCAATAAAGAATAAGGAGGAGTAGCTTGAATAGTGAATTTAATATTAGTTCCTGAAGTTGGGTAAATCAAGGCATCTAATGAATTCCGGCTTATTTCCTGTGTTAAATTAAAGTTATAAGAAGTTCCTGTTTCAAATAGATAACCTCTCCAATTTTGGAGTTTATATTGTTGAATATTAGCAGCATAGTTTAATCTAAAATAATTATCCGGCCAATTCAATCGCTTTCCTAAGCTTATTGTGAATCCGTTCATTCTAATACGTTGCATTTCCTCATCGGGAACTGTTTGCTTCCCTGTCCAAGGATTATATCCATAGGAGGATGACGAAGTAAAGGCACTTATACCAAAATAAATCGGCTTTTTACCACCCAGCCATGGCTCTGAGAATGAGAAGCTATATGATTGATATTGTTTACCATTTGTTTGACCACGAAGGCTTAATTTCTGTCCATCTCCTCTTGGTAATGGTTTCCAGGCGCCTTTATCAAACAGTTTCCTGGTAGAAAAATTATTAAATGTTAATCCTAAAGTACCTATGATTCGGTTTCCACCAAAACCTCCAGAGAGTTCAATTTGATCAGATGGTTTTTCAACCACATTATACTCCATATCCACAGTTCCTTCAAGCTGGTTTGGAATCGGAACAGGATTAGTTTTAGTCTCATCAAAATTACCTAATTGAGCGATAGTTTGTACCGAACGCATAACTAAATCCTTAGAGAATTTCTGCCCTGGTTTATTGGCAATCTCTCTTAAAATTACACGATCATTCGTTACATCATTTCCTTTAACGCTTATCTTACTAACCGTATACTGTGGACCTTCATACATACGAAGCTCCATATCAATGGTGTCTCCATATATTTTAGTCTGAACCGGATCAACACTAAATGTTAAATATCCATCATTTAAATAAAGAGATGAAATGTCTGCCCCAGACCGGGATGGTCCATAAAGTTTAACCATTAACTTATCTTCACTAAAAACATCTCCTTTCTTAATTCCAAGAACTGAATTCAGAACAGTATCACCATATTTAGCATTTCCTGACCAGCTAATATTTCCATAATAATATCTTGGGCCTTCATACAATTTAATATCAATATCTACTCGTTTATTGCTTATTTTACGTACTGTATCCGATAAGATCTCTGCATCACGATATCCTTCCTCATGAATCTTGGTAATTAAATTTAACTTAGCTTCATCGTATTTTTTATTATTAAACTTACCAGATCCCCACAATCTCCACCATGCTCGTTGCTTCGTTTTCTTCATAAACTTCCGCAGTTTGCTATCAGAAAAAACACTATTCCCTTCAATATTGATCCGGTTAACTTTCACTTTACTGTTTCGATCGACATCAACTACTAGAATCTGATTGTTTACTTCAGTAGTATCCTTCACCTGCGACATTTTAATATCAGGATAAAGGTATCCCTTCTCAGCAAGATATCTCTCAATGGTACCTTCGGTTGTACTCAGCAAGTTTTCATTTACTATTTTACCAGTATTTCCATTAACACGTTCTTGAATATCCTTAATCTGTGATTTATTTAAACCTGTTATATCAATTCGCGTTAATCTTGGTCGCTCAACTACCGCAATATCGAAGAAAATCGAATCTCCTTGAATCGATTTTACATTGATAGCTACATCGTCAAATAACCCCTGAAGCCAAAGATTTTTTATTGCATTGGAGATCGCTTCGCCCGGCACTTCAATACGGTTACCAACATTCAATTTCGATATTGTAATTAGAACATCATTATCCAAGTATTGAGTTCCACTGACTTCAACCCCACCGATGATATATTCTTGTGGTCTTATATAACTGAATTCATCATCCTGAGTTAAAGAGTTTCTATTATTAGTATTTCCCGATTGGATTTGACCTAAAGAAACACCGCTTCCCAGTAACATCAAACAAAATATAAAAAGTAGTTGCTTCATTGATATAATTTAACGCTGCTAAAGTAGCGCAAACAGTTGTTAATTTTTGTTAAAATATTATTTTGCAAAAAAAGTAGAAATAATCCACAATATCGCATTTTTCAGGGTATATCTTTCTAAGAGACCTGTTCACTTGTAAGTCCAAACCTTCTTTCTCTCTTCTGATATGCTATTATAGCATCATAGAAATCATTTTTATTAAAATCAGGCCATAATTTATCAACAAAATATAATTCAGAATAAGCAAGTTGCCATAGAAGAAAATTGCTTATTCGCTGTTCTCCACTTGTTCTAATCATTAATTCGGGGTCAGGTATATCTGCGGTTTCTAAATTACCAGCAAAAATATTCTGATCAATCAGATCAATATTTAATTCGCCATCACATACCTGCTTAGCAATTCTTTTTGTGGCTTCAATAATTTCTTGTCTGGCACTGTAGCTCAGCGCAAGAGTTAATGTACAGTTTGCATTATTCGAAGTTTGATCGATAGCTTTTGACAATTGTTTATAACAAGATTCGGGTAAATGCTTCAAGTCTCCTATAGCATTTAACTTCACTCCATTTTTCATCAAAGTTTGTGTCTCTTTATTAATTGCGGATACTAATATCTCCATTAGGGCGATAACTTCATATTTAGGACGATTCCAGTTTTCTGTTGAAAATGCATATAAAGTAAGATAGGGAACACCGATTTCAACAGCTGCTTCAACAACCTGGCGAACAGCATCTACCCCTTTCCTATGTCCAAATACTCTTAACTTTCCTCTTTCTTTTGCCCATCGGCCATTCCCATCCATAATAATGGCAATATGTTTCGGTAACTTATTTAGGTCTATCTGTTCCTTTAGTTCCATTTATAATTTGATTACCTATTTTATATATAATCAAGATAAAAATTTTATTTCGAAAAAGCTTTTCATCAAAAAATGCTTTTTCAAGAAGAAAGTAATAAAATATATCTTAAAATTTGAAATTAAGAGGCAAAGGTAAGTAGAATGTTATAAAATCCTGAAGATTTAATAGTTTCTTGTATCTAATCCCCACAATAACTTTTGGCGAAGCGTTGAAAAAAAGCTCTCATCCTTCAATCTAATAAGGTTAATATTAAAATTAGCCTTCGTTATTTTAAGTTTTACATTTGTTTTCAAGTCACATGTTCGCGAATCACATGACAATAAAAAAGAATCACTTCGGCTGTCAATCTCAATTGTCAAGTTATCTTTGTCGGATATTACTAGCGGCCTAACGTTTAGATTATGAGGAGAAACAGGAGTTATAACAAAATTTCCAGACCCTGGTAAAATGATAGGGCCACCGCAACTTAAAGAGTAAGCGGTTGATCCGGTAGGGGTTGCGAATATTATCCCATCAGCCCAATAAGCATTTAAAATCTCCCCATTCAGATAAACATTTACGGTAATCATAGCTGAAGAATCCCTCTTAAGCACAGTAACATCATTTAAAGCAAATCTATCGCCATTAAACAATTCTATACCATCTGCTTCTACAGATAAAAGAGTTCTTTTTTCAATACTATATTCTCTACTTAATAATAAGTTTAAAGCTTGTTCAATATTGTCCTTATTTATGCTCGCTAAAAACCCCAACCTTCCTAAGTTTATTCCAGTTATCGGAATTTCTGAATCACGTAATATAGAAACAGCAGAAAGCATAGTTCCATCCCCACCTAAACTCAACATAAAATCTATATCCGAAGGAAGATCGTATCTATCTCTATATCTATTACGTGAACCACACTCCATAAATGTGGACAAAAAAGAATCAAAGTCCTCAAATACCCAAATCTCTACATTTCTACTTCTCAATAATTTGAAAAGCTGTTCAACATATGGAATAACTACTTTTTGAAACTCTATACCGTAAATTGCAGCTTTCATTCTATTTGTAAGGTTCTTGGCATTATATATAAAATCTATTCGCAGACTGCTATAATTACATATTTAAATAATTAAGAAGCTGCTCATATCGATCGCGTGAAGTATCATAAACTCGTACATCATTGAATGTAGCCTTCACGTCGTAATCATATCTTAAAAACGAAGCTACGATAGACGCTATATCGGTTCTATTAAGTTTTAAAGTAATTTCCATTTTCGTTGAATCAGGAAAAGATTGAATATAAGAACTCATAATTTGAGCATTGTCCGACTCAACAATTTGAGCAATTCGAGATAAGGAGTTATCACGATTATTTATTTCAAGAATAATAATTCCACCAGGTTCATCTGAACCAGTAATAATGGCAACTTTATTAAGAACATCATGTATAGTGATGCATCCGATATAATACTGCTTTTCATCAATGACAGGTAATATATCAAGTTGATGAAGATAAAACAAGCGTACTACATCATATATATGTTGATTTTCATAAACATAAATTAACTCATGAGGTAAATCTCCAAGCTTCGAGTCCTGCTTTGTATCAATAGCTAAGCGAACATCGTCTTCATGTATTAAACCAACCAATTGATTATAACGAATAAGCGGTAAATGCCCAACTCGATATTCATGCATACGATTCAAGAGTATCCGCAAGCTGTCGGAAGTCTTTGCAGGATATATAGAGTCTGATATTATTTCTTTTGCAGTCACCGTTGTTTCTTTATAGATTAAACGATTAATGTTGCTTTTAGTTTAATTTACTTAAATATTCCTTTAATACAATATTAAATACTACTGGTTGCTCCATCATAGGAGCATGTCCGCACTTATCAATCCAATGTAACTCAGAATTAGGCAACAATGCATTAAACTGCTCTGCCACATCAGGCGGCGTTACCTTATCTTGTTTACCCCATATTATACAAACTGGTATTTTTATCTTAGGAAGATCTTTTGCCATATTATGACGGATAGCTGATTTTGCATTTGCCAAAATACGAATCACTCTTTCTCTATTATTTACGGTATCAAAAACTTCATCAATAAGATCTGCACTGGCAGTAGCAGGGTCATAAAAAGTAAACTCTACCTTTTCCTTTATATACTCGTAATTTCCTCTTTTGGGGAAAGAACCTCCAAATGCATTCTCATATAAACCAGAACTTCCTGCTAATACTAATGCCTTAACATTCGACTGATTTGATGCAACATACATCAATCCTACATGACCTCCTAAAGAATTACCAACAATGATAAAATCCTTAAGTTGCATATGAACTACGAATTTCTTTAAAAATTTTGATAAGCTTTTCACACCGGTAGTAAGAATTGGCATTTCATAAATCGGTAACATTGGAATAATTACACGGTAGCTATCCTTAAATTGATTAACTACATACTCCCAATTACTCAATGCTCCCATTAACCCATGAAGTAATAGTATTACCTCTCCTTTCCCCTCATCAACGTATTTAAAACCTTTATCTTCTTTTATGGTAAAATCCATAGATTATCTTTAACTAGTTTGCTATTTCTCTTTAGGCTACATTTCAAACGAGCGCCCAATTTTTTCTAAATGTAATAAAATTAGGTTAAATTTATTATTGTTTATTAAGGAGTCAATACTTCCTTAACTATTTCTGAGATGGTTTTTCCATCAGCTTTACCAGCAAGTATTTTATTCGACATACCCATAACTTTACCCATATCTTTTATGCCGGTAAAGCCATTTTCCTCAATAATCGAAAGAATTATCTTCCTGATTTCATTCTTATCTAACTGCTGTGGTAAATAACTTTCAATAACATCCTGCTCCTCTTTCTCAATTGCATATAAATCCGGGCGATTTTGCTGTTGATAGATTTCTGCCGATTCCTTTCGCTGCTTAATGAGGCGTTGTAAAACTTTTATCTCTGATTCTTCGCTAAAAACGCCTGCATTCTTTTCCGTTTCAGCCATTAAAATTGCTGATTTTATAGCACGAAGACCTCTTAAACGTGCTTGATCTTTGGCCAACATAGCTACCTTTATATCTTGGTCAATTTGATTCTTTAGTGCCATATGAACTTAAATTATTAAAAAACTCTACTATATTTTATTACAAACCCTTAATTAGATTCTTTATTAAAAAAAATACTATTTGCCTGACTAGTAGGCATGATTAACATTTCATTAATATTTACATGCTGTGGTCGCGAAACAGCATACCAAGCAGCGTCAGCAATATCATTTGCTAAAAGTGGATCAAACCCATCATAAACCTTTTCTGCACGATCAATATCTCCTTTAAAACGCACTACCGAGAATTCCGTTTCAACCGCACCAGGATGTAAAACCGTTACTTTTACAGAATAAGGCAATAACTCAATCCTCATTGATTTACTCAAAGCATCTACAGCATGCTTTGTTGCACAATAGACATTGCCATTAGGGTATACTTCTTTCCCAGCTATTGAGCCAATATTAATTATATGACCGGATTTACTTTCTTTCATTCCTGGAATGACTACCCTGCTAACATATAATAAGCCCTTTATATTGGTATCAATCATCCTATCCCAATCATTTATTTCACCATTATAAATAGGCTCTAACCCAAGGCTCAATCCAGCATTATTAATCAGGACATCAATATGTCTCCATTCCTCAGATAATCCTTCCCAACTATTAAGCACCTCTTCTCTATTCTGTACATCGACTTCCATTATTTGTATAAGAATGCCATAGTCATTTGATAACCGCTTAGATAATTTCTCAAGCCGATCATATCGACGTGCAGATAAAATAAGGTTATAACCTTTTTTTGCGAAAACTTCTGCACAGGCTTCTCCAATACCAGCGCTAGCTCCTGTAATCATTGCTATCTTTGCCATAACTGATTAAATATTTATAGAAATTAAATAACAGCCTTAAAGGGATGTTATTTAAAATTATTTGATTCCAATATATATAGTGCATATGCCAAAAGTTTGCGGTTTGCATGAAACCTGCTTGAATCCGGCATTTAATAATAAATCAGTGAAATCATCACCATCCGGGAATTGAGCAATTGACTCAGGAAGGTAAGAATAAGCCCTGTTATCTTTAGAAAAGAGCTTTCCTATCTGTGGTAAAATATTTTTGGAATAGAATGCATACAATTCCTTTATAGGGAACCCCTTTGGTTTAGAAAACTCTAAAATAACTACTTGACCACCTGGACGAATAACCCGCGAAATATCATCTAATCCTTGTTGAAGATCTTCGAAATTACGAACTCCGAAAGCTACAGTAACAGCATCAAAAGTATCATCAGAGAAAGCCAATCTTTCTGAGTCACCTAATTGAACTTCAAAACGATCTGACAACTTCCGATCTAATATTTTCTCTCTGGCAATAGCTAACATGCCTTCCGAAATATCAACACCAATAACCTTTTTAGGTTTCAGAATTCGAATAGCTTCTAAAGCAAAATCGCCTGTGCCGGTAGCAACATCTAACAAAAGTTGAGGTTTCAAGGTTTTCAAAGTAGAAATGGCTTTCCTTCTCCATATTTTATCAATCCCAAAAGATAAAACACGATTCAGAAAATCGTATTTCTTTGAGATATTATTAAACATATCAGCAACTTGTTGCTTTTTGCCTATATCTCCTTGTTCGTACGGTGTAATAATTTTCGACATTGCTAAATGCAAATATACAAAGCCGAATCCACAAAAACCTATAAACAAAAGCCTGATTTCATACGATCGAATGAACATTCAATTTCTCGCATTAATGTTTTAACTTTGCGATATGAATGTTAAAAGCGCTGAATTTCTATGTAGTAATACAAGAACCGACAAATTACCTGAACTTAATTTACCTGAATATGCTTTTATCGGCCGCTCAAATGTTGGTAAATCTTCGCTTATAAATGCACTTACTAACAAGAAGAATTTAGCAAAAACCTCTCAAACACCAGGAAAAACTCGATTAATAAATCATTTCATAATTAACAATGAATGGTATTTAGTTGATTTACCTGGTTATGGATATGCAAAAACTTCTCGCTCAAACCGGGATGAGTGGGAGAAGTTCATTCGCAAATACTTACGTGTACGTGAAAACCTGCAATGCCTATTTGTGTTAATTGATAGCCGGCATGAACCGCAAAAAATAGATTTAGAATTTTGTCAATGGCTTGGAGAAAATGGAATTCCTTTTTTACTCATTTTCACGAAAGCAGATAAGCAGTCGAATTTAAAATCCACCCAAAACATTGCTAAATTTAAGAAATCTCTATTAGAATGGTTCGAAGAGGTACCTGAAGCATTTCTTACCTCTGCAGAAACACATGCAGGCTGTTCTGAAATTTTAAGTGCTATTAACGATATTAATAAAAATTTCCAAGCCTAGTTAAAACGTTGCCTTTGTTTAAGATATGAAAAAATACTTTTCATTAGTACTCTTTGCTCATAGCATTTTTGCTCTTCCCTTTGCTATCATTGGTTTCTTTTTAGCCATTTACACTACTGGCGCAAGCTTTACACTACTTCTCTTTATTCTAATGCTTTGCTGTATGGTGTTTGCAAGAAATGCTGCAATGGCCTTTAATAGATACCTTGATCGTGATATCGATGCAATGAACCCACGTACAGCAATGCGGGATATTCCTGCTGGGAAGATTTCAGCATCTCAGGCCCTAACTTTCACCCTTCTAAATTGTGGACTATTCATAGCTGCTACCTGGTTCATTAATCCTCTTTGCTTTTATCTATCCCCAATTGCCTTAGCTGTTGTTTTAGGCTACAGCTACACCAAAAAATTTACAGCTTTATGCCACATTGTTTTAGGAATTGGTCTGGGCCTGGCACCTTTAGGCGCTTACCTTGCTGTAACAGGAACATTCAATATTGTACCTGTCCTCTATTCCTTAGCGGTTATTTTTTGGGTTAGTGGCTTTGATATTATTTATGCCTTACAAGACGAAGAGTTTGATAAGAACCACAAATTAAGTTCTATACCTGCCTTTTTTGGAACGAAAAACGCTTTACATATCTCTGAAATCTTTCATATCCTATCCGCAATATTTATCATACTGCCCATATTATATTTAGATCTGGGATTGCTGTATTATATAGGCGTATTGTTTTATATTTCGCTATTGATCTATCAACATATAATTATCAGCCCTACAGATCTAAGACGAGTGAATAGAGCTTTTATGACAACAAATGGCATAGCCTCCGTCATTTTTGCCCTGTTTTTTTTATTAGATATTTGGCTTTAAAAACATATAAAAATGAAGAAGTTGACACTAAATAAAAAGAAAAGGAATTTTGTACAGCAAGACCTTCAAATTGTTTGGGAAGAGTTACATCCTCTATTTCTTGATCTACTAAATAGACCCATCAATTCATTAAGTGAACTTGAAGAATGGATGCAAAACCGTAGTGAGCTAGAAGCTGTTTTAGAAGAGGATGCTGCTTGGCGTTATATCAGAATGACCTGCAATACGACTGATGAAAAACTTCTTCATGATTTTCAATATTTCGCAACGGAGATTGAACCTAAAATAGCGCCACTCAATAATCAATTAAATAAAAAATTGATTGATTCGCCTTTTGTTAAAGAACTCGATTCTAAAAAATACTTTATTTACTTGCGAAGTGTTCAAAAATCTCTTGATCTTTTTAGAGAAGAGAACATTCCTCTACAAACCGAGATTCAATTAGAACAGCAAAAATATCAATCAATTACAGGCTCTATGTCTGTAATCTTAAATGAGAAGGAATACACCTTAGAACAAGCATCCGCTTTCTTAAAAAACACAAATAGGACTATTCGTGAAACAACATGGAACGCAATTACAACTCGCAGATTAGAAGATAAGGCGAACCTCAATGAATTATTTAACAAATTAAGAGTTCTAAGGCATCAGGTTGCAAAAAATGCAGGTTTCGATTATTTCAGAGACTATATGTTTGAAGCTATGGGGCGTTTCGATTATTCTCCGGAAGATTGTTACCAATTTCATGATGCTATTGAAAAAACAATAGTGCCTGTCCTATCCATAGAAGCAAAAAGAAGAAAAGAAAAACTTGGCCTGGAAAACCTGGAACCATGGGATATGGATGTCGACCCTTCAGGAAAGGCTCCTTTAAAACCTTTTACAGATGGTGAAGATTTGATCCAGAAAACTCAACAATGTTTTCATAAGCTTGATAATTATATCGGCGAACGTATTGAAATAATGAAGGCTAATAATCTATTCGATTTAGAAAGTCGAAAAGGAAAAGCTCCCGGGGGATACAACTATCCATTATCAGAAAGCGGCGCTCCCTTTATTTTCATGAACTCTGCAAATACTTTCCGCGATCTTACCACAATGGTACATGAGGGAGGGCATGCCTTACATACTTTCATATCTGCAGATTTAGAACTAAACGATTTTAAACATTTACCTAGTGAAGTAGCAGAACTAGCTTCCATGTCAATGGAATTAATTTCTATGTCACACTGGGATATTTTCTTTGATAATGAAGAAGATCTAAAACGTGCCAAACGTGATCAGCTTATCGATGTATTAAAAACGCTGCCATGGGTTGCCACCGTAGATCAATTTCAACATTGGATTTATACTCATCCAAATCATACTGATTTAGAAAGAGAGCAAGAATGGGAAAAAATATTTATTCGGTTTGGCCATAATTTTGCTGACTGGAATAAACATCCAGCTGCACTCAAAAATCTATGGCAAAAACAGCTGCATATTTTTGAAGTGCCTTTTTATTATATAGAATACGGAATGGCCCAATTAGGAGCTATTGCAATATGGAAGAATTATATCGAGAACCCAGAAAAGGGTTTAAATGATTATCTAAGTGCTTTAAAACTCGGTTATACTAAAACCATCCCGGAAATATATGAAACTGCAGGTATTACATTTAAGTTTAACAAAGAGTATGTAAAGGAACTCGTAGATTTTGTTAAACTGGAATTAGATAAATTAAATTAATTTTTAGCATCGAAATTGTAAATGATTCAAACTAAAAACAAAAAGTTTTTAATCATATTAATGCTAGGTCTGTTATCAGCAATTGGCCCATTTTCTATTGACATGTACCTTCCCGGTTTTAAAGCAATAGCAGTAGATTTGCAAACAACTATTGAGCATATTCAACTATCTTTAACCAGTTTTTTTATAGGAATTGCCGGCGGTCAAATAATTTATGGACCACTATTAGATAGGTTTGGAAGAAAGTCTCCTTTACTTATAGGTTTAATAATTTACATCGGAGCTTCTATTGGCTGTGTCTTTATACAATCAGCAGATGGTTTAATTTTTCTTCGTCTTATTCAGGCCTTAGGAAGCTGCGCAGGAATGGTAGCCTCAAGAGCTATGGTTCGTGATTATTTTCCTCCTACAGAAACTGCAAAGATATTTTCTATGCTAATGCTAGTAATTGGTATTTCACCAATATTGGCTCCTACAATAGGAGGGTATATTATCGAAATATGGGGGTGGCATTATATTTTTGTTTTTCTTACGATCTTAGCAATCTTAATTTCATTAGGTGTTATCTTTATACTTCCAAAAAGTAAACCTAATACTAACATTTCTTTACGGCCTATCCCAATTATGAGCGGCTTTTTGAAAGTCCTTAAAAATCCTCAATTCCTCATATATTCTATAGCAGGGGGAACAGCATCATCAGGCCTATATGCTTATCTTTCTGGATCTCCATTTGTTATGATGGAAATATACGGCTTGAATGAGAAACAATATGGATGGGTCTTTGCTCTATTAGCAGCAGGTTTAATTACAACAAGTCAGTTAAATACCCTAATGTTAAAAAAATTTAGCAGTGAAAGTATTTCTAAATACGCTTTAATGGTTCAAGCTATTGCAGGATCTCTGATGCTAATTTTAGCACTTAGTAATTCTTTAACATTATATGGAATTATCATTCTTATTTTCAGCTTCTTGGCCTGTCAGGGCTTTGTATTTCCAAACACATCGGCTTTAGCTCTAAATCCATTCTCTAAATCTGCTGGAAGCGCTTCAGCATTATTAGGTACTATCCAACTTTCCATTGGAGCAATTGCATCAGTATTAGTAAGTATTGCTCATAATAGAACGAATATACCCATGGTTTCAATAATGGCTGCTTGTGCAATTCTGAGTTATTTGATTCTCTTATTCATTCCGAAAAATAAGACGATGAATACTACTGCTCTAGACCTTAATTAATTCTCTGAATACTTAACTTCGTATTATGGTTAATTCAACAATTCAAAAGACAATTGAAGCTTTGCGAACTGAGTTAAGAATACATAATTATAATTATTATGTATTAGCTCAACCAACTATTTCCGATTATGATTTCGACCAAAAGTTAAAGCATCTTTACGAATTAGAGAACACGTATCCAGAATTTTACGATAAAAACTCACCTACTCAAAAAGTAGGTGGCGATATCACTAAAAAATTTGAGGCAGTAGCCCATACCTGGCCAATGCTTTCTCTGAGTAATACTTATAATGAACAGGAATTAAAGGACTTTGACGATCGGGTAAAAAAAGCCGTAGGTGAAAATATAGAATATATCTGCGAACTTAAATTTGACGGCTTATCAATAAGCATTCGTTACGAAAATGGAAAACTAATTCAAGCCATAACCAGAGGCGATGGTATCAGAGGAGATGATGTTACAAATAATGTCAGAACTATACGTAGTATTCCTCACCAATTAAAAAAAAATAATTACCCAGAGGTTTTCGAAGTTCGCGGCGAAATATTTATGCATCGTGCTGCATTTCTCCGTTTAAATAAGAACAGATCTGAACTCGGAGAGACTACTTTTGCGAATCCACGTAACTTTGCAGCGGGAACTATTAAACTTCAAGACTCTTCAGAGGTAGCAAAGCGTCCGCTCGATTGTTATTTCTATTTTTTATATACAAATAACCGAGATAAACTATTCAAAACTCATTCTGAAAGTTTAAATGCACTTAGAGAATGGGGATTCCCTGTAAGTGAACATTTTTCGATCTGCGGAAGCATGGAAAAAGTTTTGGAATTCATCTCTTATTGGGAGCAAAATCGTAACTCACTAAGTTTTGATATCGATGGCATTGTTATTAAAGTAAACAACTACATTCAACAAGAAGATCTAGGATTTACAGCAAAATCTCCAAGGTGGGCAATTTCATATAAATTTAAAGCTGAAGAAGTTCAAACGGTCTTAAGCAAGGTCAGCTATCAGGTAGGTCGTACAGGTGCTGTGACACCAGTTGCTAATTTAAAACCCGTCTTACTAGCTGGCACAACTGTTAAGCGTGCAACTCTTCACAATGCAAATGAAATAAAACGACTAGATTTACACGAATACGATACAGTATTTATAGAAAAGGGCGGTGAAATCATTCCTAAGATTATTTCTGTTGATCTTAGTAAGAGAAAACAGGGTTCTATGCCCATTCAGTATCCAACACATTGTCCAGAATGCAACAGCCGTTTAGAACGAGAAGAAGGAGAAGCTATATACTATTGTCCAAATGATCAACACTGCCCTCCTCAAATTATTGGCGGGATACAACATTTTGCAAGTAAAAAGGCCATGGATATTAGCGGTTTAGGGAACGAAACTGTTGAAGCACTATATAAAGCGGGTATTATACAACACATAAGTGATCTATATACTTTAGATAGCCACTATGAACAGCTCGTCGGAATGGAAAGGTTTGGTGATAAGTCAATCAAAAACATGCTCTTAGGGATTGAACAATCAAAGGAAAAACCATTTCATCGAGTCCTCTTCGGTTTAGGCATACGACACATTGGTGCCACTATAGCAGAAAAGCTTACCGAACACTTTGAAAATATAGATTCCCTAATTTCAGCAACCAAAGAAGAAATTACCGCAGTTCATGAAATCGGTGATCGCATTGCAGAAAGCCTAATAAATTACTTTAATGATCCGGAGCATTTAGAACAAATCGCTCTATTAAAACTAGCAGGCTTAAAGTTTCAAACAGAAAGAATAGAAAATCAATCCACTGGCATAAAATTACTTGGGAGAACATTTTTAATATCTGGAGTCTTTGAAAACATAAGCCGAAATGAATTAACACAGATAATAGAAATTAATGGCGGAAAAATGTTAAGTAGCATTTCAGGGAATTTAGATTATTTAATTGCCGGAGAAAACATGGGCCCCGCCAAGCTAGTAAAGGCTCAAAAATTAAATATTAACATAATTTCTCAAGAAGAGTTATTTGAAATGATAAAATAGCCATATTTGTAAAAAAATAAAAAGGATAAAAAGAAGTTAATGAAAACTCTTACTGGCTCTGGAGTTGCCTTGATCACTCCATTTAATGAAGACGACACTCTCGATATTCAATCATTGGACAAATTGATCGAATACCAAATATCAGGAGGGATAGACTATATTGTTGCCCTAGGTACAACTGGTGAAACAGCAACACTGAACAAAAAGGAAAAGCAAGAGATCTTTAAAACTATAGCTGAAAAAGTGAATGGTAGAGTTCCATTAATTGCCGGAATTGGAGGAAACAATACCAAAGATATTCTGGATGAGTTTGACTATTTTGATTTAGCTGAATATTCAGCAATATTATCAGTAGGTCCTTATTATAATCGACCTACTCAAGAAGGTATATTTCAACATTATAAGGCCTTGGCAGAGGCATCCCCTCTTCCCATAATACTTTATAACGTTCCTGCTAGAACTGGAAGCAATATAGAAGCTGAAACAACAATTCGCTTAGCAAATAATTTTAAGAATATCATTGGTATCAAAGAAGCTTCAGGAAACTTTCACCAGTATACTGCTATAATGAGGGATAAATCTGCTAATTTCTTTTTGATTTCTGGAGATGATGCACTTTTGCTTCCAATGGCTGCGATTGGTGCATCAGGAGTTATTTCAGTTTTGGCAAATGCATTTCCTAATCAAGTCAGTCGTTTAGCCAAAATGTGTAATGAAAACAATTTTGAGGAAGCACGCAAAATACATAACATGCTTTCAAAGATAATAGACCTATGCTTTGTTGAAGGGAATCCGGCTGGAGTTAAAGCAATTCTAAAACAATTGAATATTTGTGGTGAAAAAGTCCGACTGCCCTTAACTCCGGTAAGTGATGAAACCAGAAATAATATAATTAGAGAGCTAAAAAATTTCTAGAATTTTTTAGCTAAATAAAAAAGAGATTGGCTTTAGAAGTCAATCTCTTTTTTTTATTTAGTTTCCTATTTAGAGCCAGCGTTTTTCGATTCCTGGATTTTCAAACGAAGATCTTGGGAAAGATTCTTCAGTTCTTGAAGACCTTTTCTTACACGTGTACCTGCGGCGCTATTCCCTTTATTAAAGAATTTATCTGCGTCAGATTCTAAACCTTCTAATAGGCTTTTTAACTCATTGAATTTCTCGATAGTTGCCATAATTAATTACTCCTTTAAATTTGTAAATTAAGTTAATATGAATATTAATCTAAAAGTAGAATCTTTTTTCGAAAAAAAAAACTAAATACGCTATTAAATACATTAATAAGTGCATTTATAAACTAGATAGAGCGAAAAACAAAAGCGAAAAACCTTTTCTATACAGAAAATATTAAAATTAGATATGAACAAGATTTTGTTGTTTATAGTAGCCATCCTTAAGCTTTTTACCAATTTCAGTATAAGCTTCAAGAGTACGCTGAACGTCCTCCAATGAATGCATAGCTGTAGGTATTAACCTAAGCTCTATAAGTCCTTTAGGAATTACCGGGAAAACAACTATTGAACAAAAAATACCATAATTTTCTCGTAAGTCCATTGTCAGAGAAGTAGCCTCTGTTAAATCTCCTTTCAAAAAGACAGGTGTAATAACCGAATTTGTTGTACCAATATCAAAGCCTCTCTCTCTTAATCCCTTTTGTAATGTAGTTGCTATATGCCACAATCTCTCACGAAACTCTGGATGATTTTTCAATAGTTCAAGTCTTTTTCTTAAACCAATAACCATTGGCATCGGTAAAGATTTGGCAAATGTTTGTGAACGCATATTATAACGAAGAAAAGTAACAATCTCCTCTTTCGACGCTACAAAGGCTCCAATACCCGCCATTGATTTAGCAAAAGTTCCAAAATAAATATCAACAGCGTCTTTACAATTTTGAGCCTCGTGTGTACCAGCACCAGTCTCTCCCATTGTGCCGAAGCCATGAGCATCGTCTACCAACATCCGGAAAGGAAACTCTTCTTTCAACTCACCTAATTCCTTCAGCTTTCCTTGCGCACCGGACATACCAAAGACTCCTTCAGTAATTAATAATATTGACCCTCCAGTTTGCTCAATAAGTTTAGTTGCACGTTCTAATTGCTTACGACAACTTTCAATATCATTATGTTGAAAAACATAACGTTTACCCATATGTAAACGCACCCCGTCAATTATACAAGCATGTGACTCAGCATCATAAACTATCACATCATTCCGATCCACCAAAGCATCAATAATTGATACCATGCCCTGATAACCATAGTTTAATAAAAATGCATCTTCTTTATCTACAAAGGCTGCTAAATCCTGCTCTAATGCCTCATGATGATTAGAATTTCCAGACATCATTCTTGCACCCATCGGATAAGCTAAACCATAATCTACAGAGCCCTGTATATCCGCTTCACGAACTTCTGGATGATTAGCCAGTCCCAAATAATTATTCAAACTCCACACTAAATGTTCTTTCCCTCTAAATTTCATATGAGGCCCAATCTCACCTTCTAGTTTTGGAAAAGAGAAATACCCGTGAGACCATTTATGATGTTGACCAAGAGGTCCGAGGTTGCTCGATATCTTTTCAAATAAATCCAAAGTATAGTTATTTTTGTTAAAACAATATTAATAGATTTACAAATATATGATTTTTAATCAGAAGACTAGGCAGTCTAAAGAGGCATACTTCTATTTATTACAAAGATTTCACTAATCTACATTATCATGCAAGAAGCTGTTATTGGGTCTTATACCACCCTCTTCATCATCTTTTGAAAGGGTAAATCTCGAAACATGTGATTCTGACGAATGCACTACATTATCCAATGACATTTGTTTACGACGGAAGGCTGGTTCACTTTCAATCTCTTGTAAACCACTCGCAGACCTTAACTTTATACCTAAATCCCTAAGACGCAAAATACGCTCTTTCGCTTTTCTTAACTGCTCTTCAACAGATTCTTCAGTACGATTGGCATCCGGATTAGAAGCTGGTACTTCAAGCGATGCACCGGCATATGAATTACCTTTATCAAAGTCCACTTGCTCTTCGGAAGTATATTCATCCGTAAGCTTAAAGTGAAATTCCGACTCACTTTGTTTTAGAATATATTCATCTTTAACCTCTGATTGCTCTTCTTCAAGTTCTTCTTCCTCAATCAAAGTATGACGAACTATTGGTTCCTTAGCTTCATATTCTGCTTTCGAATTGTTCGATTTCTTAGAAAAAGTGCTGAATAAATCAATGGGTTGAGCTTTTACAGTTTCCTGCTTTTCGGCTGCAGCTTCAACCTCTATATTATTTTTATCTTTTAATTCTTGCAAAGGAGATGTCGTATTCATTTGATTCACCGGGCGAACTAAAGGTGTTTCCTCAAAAGGAATCTCAACACGTTGATTCTCTTTTTCCTTTATCCGATCTTCAGAGGTTTGAAACCCGGTTGCAATAATTGTTACGGACAAATGATCTTCCAACGACTCATCTACACAATTACCCCAAATCAGATCAGCAGTCATTCCTGCCTGATCTTGAATATAATCAGTAATAACCGTCACCTCGTCCATTGTTACTTCTTTCTTACCAGAAGTTATATTCAATAAAATATACCGAGCACCTTCTATCTCATTATCTTTTAACAAAGGTGAAGCCAATGCGCCCTCAACAGCTTTTTGTGCACGATTTTCCCCTTCAGCTTTATCACTGCCCATGATAGCTACTCCACTATCATTCATGACAGTTTTAACATCTTTAAAATCAACATTCACATAACCAGGAATAGTAATAATTTCAGCAATACCTTTCGCAGCTGTTGTTAAAATATCATCTGCCTTAGCGAATGCCGCACCCATTGTTAAGTTACCAAAAATTTCTCTTAACCGATCATTTGAAATTACTAAATACGAATCTACATACTTCTTCAATTCGGCTAAACCTTCTTCAGCTTGCAAACGTCTTCTCTTACCTTCAAAGGTAAAAGGAGTAGTAACAATCGCGACTGTTAAAATACCTAACTCCCTAGCAGCTTTTGCTAAAACCGGGCTTGCACCTGTTCCCGTTCCGCCCCCCATTCCAGCAGTAATAAACAACATCTTGGTATTAACGCCCAGCATGCGCTTAATGTCTTCAATACTTTCTATGGCAGAGTTTTCACCCACATCAGGATCAGAACCGGCACCCATTCCTTCTGTTAAACTCGTACCTAATTGAACTTTATTAGGTATTGGGCTTAACTCAAGAGCTTGCGCATCTGTATTACAGATTATGAAATCCACACCACTAATTCCTTGTTTATACATATGGTTAACAGCGTTGCCACCTCCACCACCAACACCAATTACTTTTATAATCGATGATTGCTCTTTGATCATTTCGAATTTTAATTCTGCCATATCAATTCCTTATTTAACTCTTGCTGAGCGATATAAATATTATTATTTTATTCAATTATTCTAATGTAATAATAAGGTTTTTCCACAAATCTTTTCCACAAATGTTTAAACTGTGGAAAAATTGCTAAATGTGGAAAAACTATTTAGTATACTCCTTATCATCTACATTTACATTACTATCATCACTGATAAATTTAACTATACGATCTAAAAAACCGAAACGAGAACGTCCTCTTTCAGATATACCCACCACATCCAATTTTCCAACTTTTTCTTTTGAATCTGCATTATATTCCGCAGCTTCAATTCCCTTAATTAACAACCCTATTCCTGTAGCATAAAGCGGGCTTTTCAATTCATCAAAAACCTTCTTTGGCAATTCTTCATTTTTAGCCAGATGTTCATTTGGAAAACCAACACGACAGTCTAGTCCTGTCACATATTCAACCAACTGAACCAGATGTTTCAATTGTGCGCCCCCACCAGTAATTACGATTCCTCCAATTAATTTACGTTCGTATCCAGAAGATTTAATTTCATAATAAACATGCTCAATGATCTCTTCCATCCTTGCTTGAATAATATAAGCAAGATTTTTTACTGAGATTTCTTTGTGATCTCTTCCTCTTAAACCAGGAACACTGATGATCTCATTATCACGATTTTCATCAGCCAGAGCTGATCCGAATCTGATTTTCAAAAGCTCCGCTTGATTTCTCAACACAGAACAACCTTGTTTAATATCTTCTGTTACAATATTTCCACCCAAAGGAATCACCGCAGTGTGTCGAATAATTCCTTCATGGAAGATCGCTACATCTGTTGTTCCTCCTCCAATGTCAACTAACACAACACCAGCGTCTTTCTCTGCTTCATCTAATACAGCTTCTGATGATGCAAGAGGCTCCAATATAAGTTCTTGAGCTTCTAAATTAGCTTTAGCTACACATTTCTGAATATTCTTTACAGCACTAACATGGCCGGATATGATATGGAAATTAGCTTCCATTCTTCTACCAGCCATACCAATAGGGTCTTTAATACCAGGTTCATTATCAATCGTAAACTCCTGAGGTAAAACATGGATAATCTCTTCACCGGGAGGTAATACTAATTTATACATGTCCTCAACAAGCTGTTCAATATCCTTGCGATTTATTTCAGTATCATCTTTTCGTGTTAATATACCACGATGTTGCAAGCTTTTAATATGCTGACCCGCAATTCCAACATGCACAATATTTATATTCACGTTCGACTGAACACTAGCAGCTTCAACCGCTTGCGTAATGCTTGAAACCGTCTTTTGAATATTAGCAACCATGCCTCTATTAACGCCTGAAGATTCTGCATAACCTACACCTAAAACTTCAATTTTATTGGTTCCGCTTCGCCTGCCAACCGTAACACAGATTTTCGTAGTGCCAATATCAAGTCCTACAACAATTGGTGTTTCGTTATGGGTTGTAATTCTTTTTTCCATATCCCTATTAATTAATGCTGTTATTTATTAAATTTTCCTTTTTAGTGCATACTAGCTGATTCGCGAAGCTCAAATTCACTGCTTTATAAACATCCCAGCCAACTGTTGGAGCAATGTATTTATAGAACAATAATAATTTATTGAATTTCGTTTGTAATGAATCTGCATTTCCCAAAATAATCTGGTGCCCTCCAACCCGGGGAACCATTTCAATCTCCCTATTTGCATTCACATATAACTGCTCTATCTGATCATTCCAAAGAGAATCGGCCTGAATAAATTTAGCCGTTTGAAATAATTCCATTAATAAAGAAGTTTGAATACTATCCGTAATTGCTCCATATCCCTCACCGATGTAGCCATTCGCAACTAAAACATTGGGTGCATAATGTTTAGATAAAGGAAACTTGACCGCATTTTCATCCACATAAAAGTCCTCTCCCCTAGCATTAATGACTCGCAAGACAGCTTCCCGTTGTTTAATATTAACTGTCATTACTCCATTCATATCCATATTTACCATAGCCAACTCAATGAAAGGAATAGCTTGAAGATCCTGTTCAATTTCATGAATAGGTATTGATGCTAATGTTTTACCTATAATTTCTCCGTGTTTCTTCATCAGTAACTGATCAATATCTTCACGAATCACGAAAGATTGCTCTCCTGGAATAATAACACGTAGGTCATTACAGGCCAAATCATTGCTTTTAATAGATATAAAGCCCATCAAAAAAACTAAGCCGCTCAAACAACCCAGCCATAAAATACCGAGGAATACTCTTTTCCACATTATATTTTTTATCCAGCTAATCATTAGTTAAAATTTCTTTTATTGGTTTAACCAAACGATCAATATCTCCCGCTCCCACTGTTAAAATAAGCGCAGGGCGCTCTTCTTTAAGATATTTTAAAGCATCTGCAGGTGTTAATAATACCTTATCAGATAAATTTATTTTATCAAGTAACCAATCAGATGAAACACCTTCTATAGGTTTTTCTCTTGCCGGATATATAGGTAATAAAATCAATTTACCAATCCCATCGAAGCTTAAAACCTTTGCAAAGTCATCAACAAAATCACGTGTTCTCGAAAATAAATGAGGTTGAAATAGAACTGTCAACTTACGATCTGGATAAATACTTTTCACAGCCTCGAAGCAAGCTTCTAATTCTTTTGGATGATGAGCATAATCATCAATATAGATATTACTTTTATTCTTAACTATGTATTGGAATCGGCGTTTTATTCCTTCAAAGCGTGCCAAAGCGCTTTTAATCGCTTCATCAGGAACCCCACACACTTTTGCCGCTGCTATTGCAGCTACTGCATTACTAACATTATGTCTGCCTGGAATTCCTAATTGAATATCCTTAATAACTTCTTCTCCATGATAATAATCAAAGTAAAAATCACCATCAATTATCCGAATATTAGAAGCATATACATCTGCCTCTTCATCAATGCTATAAAAAGAGGTAGCCGGTAAATCCAACCCTTTATAAATTATACGGGTTCCACCATCTTTAACTTGATCTACAAATAATTTAAATGAATCAATAAGATGCTGATGATCTCCATATATATCTAAATGATCGGCATCCATTGAAGTTACAATAGCAATATCCGGATGAAGCGTTAAAAATGACCGATCAAATTCATCAGCCTCAACAACCATAATATTACTTGAAGAAAAAAGAACATTCGAATCGTAGTTGATAGAAATACCCCCAAGGAATGCAGAACAATCAAACCCACTATCTTTTAAAATATGAGCAACAAGTGTAGAAGTAGTTGTTTTCCCATGAGTACCAGCAATCGCAATAGTAAATTTACTTGAACTTAAGAAGCCTAAAACTTCCGATCTTTTATGAAGGGTATGTCCTGAATCCTTGAAAGCCCGAACAATCTTTGAATCCTTTGGCACAGCTGGTGTGTATATTATAAGCGTTTCTTCAATGTTTTTAATAAATGTTGCTGGAATAAGATTTTCAGAATCCTCAAAAACAATACTTATTCCCTCAGCTTTTAGCTCGCTCGTTAAAGTAGTTTCTGTCTTATCATAGCCTTTCACCAGATAACCAAGATGATGAAAATATCGGGCAAGACCACTCATTCCGATACCACCGATACCAATTAGATAAATATTTTTAATTCGATCGATATTCATTTCAATTCTCTTCTGCTAACTTTAATACTTCATTTGCTATCACCTCATCAGCATTATAAATCGCCATTTTCATTATATTCAGAGCCAAATCTGTACAATGCACTTCATTATTCAATAATTCTATTACCACATCTATCAAAAACTCCTGAGCACTATCGTCTGTCACCACAACTGCGGCATCTTTATCAGCCAATGCTCTAGCATTAACCGACTGATGATCTTCTGCCACGTTTGGAGAAGGAACTAAAACCACTGGTTTTCCAACAACACATAATTCAGCTATAGTTCCTGCACCCGCTCTTGAAATAATCACATCAGCTGCAGCATAAGCTAAATCCATTCGTTGCAAAAATGGGAACAGCTTAATTTGATCTTCAGATCCTTGTGGAAGTTTATCCTTAAACGACTCATAATAATAATTACCACATTGCCATATCAATTGAATATCACGATCAATAATTTTATTAATTGCTGCAAAAGCACTATTATTTAAGGTCAAAGACCCTAAACTTCCTCCTATCAATAGAATAGTTTTCTTATCTGCTAATAGATCAAAAAACTGCAAAGCTTCATCTCGCTTCCCTTGGATATCAACAGACTCCCTACGTATCGGATTTCCAGTTAAAAGTATTTTATCAGCTGGAAAAAACTTATCCATATTTTCAAAAGCCACACATATCTTATCTGCCTTCTTACTTAGTTTTTTATTAGTTATACCCGCATACGAATTCTGCTCCTGAATGATATAAGGAATATCCAGATTCCCTGCTGCATGAAGAAGCGGTCCGGAAGCGTATCCTCCAACTCCCACCGCAACATGTGGTTTAAAATCACGTAAAACCTTATTTGCTTTCCTCAAACTATTAAATAATTTAAAAGGCAAACTCCAATTCTTTAATAAAGACTTTCTATTAAACCCTTGAATATCCAAGCCAATAATTTTGAAACCAGCAGCAGGAACCTTTTCCATCTCCATACGTCCTTGGGCTCCTACAAATAAAATCTGTGTATCAGGCGCAATCCGTTGTAAAGCACGCGCAATCGACACAGCCGGAAATATATGTCCGCCTGTTCCTCCTCCACTAATTACTATTCGTTTGCCTGTTTCCATAACCATTAGCCCATTGCAGGAATTTCTCCTACAATTATCTTTTTATTAGATTCTAATTTTGCTTCTTCAATATTTCTACTAACACTCAATATAATTCCTAATGCCACACTCGTAAAAAGTATAGATGTTCCACCCATGCTCACTAATGGGAGTGGAACTCCGGTAACTGGACCTAAACCTACTGCCACAGCCATATTTGCTAAGGCTTGTATAGTTAAACTAAACCCTAAACCTGCAGCCAACAAAGCACCAAATGCCTTCGGACTTTGTGTTACGATCCTAATACATCGATACATAAAAACAATATATAAGGTAATCAGTACTATAGCTCCCAAAGCACCGTACTCCTCTACGATTATTGCAAAAATAAAATCAGAATATGGATGAGGAAGCACATTCCTCTCTGTACTGTTTCCTGGCCCTTTACCAAAGAACCCTCCTGTAGCAATTGCGATCTTAGAATGATCAGCTTGATAAGATTTATCGGGGTCAGCCTCTCCACCATTCATATAAGTATTGACCCTGGAAATATAGGTTTCTCTACGAGGGCCTACAAAAATCACCAACAAAAGTAACAACCCTCCTCCTACACAAACCATTGATATTTGCTTTAAGCTTATTCTTCCTATTATTAACAACAAAATACTCACGCCAAATAGCATCAGTGCAGTCGATAAGTTAGCCCAAGCAATCAATACGAAGATTATACAAACAGAACCCATCACAGGAATAAAACTTTTCTTTACATCTTTAATATTACCCTGCTTTCGAGTTAACATTCTTGCCAGAAATGTTATTAACGCAAGTTTAGCCAAATCCGAAGTCTGAAATGTTTGATTGATTACAGGGATAGTAACCCAACGATTAGCATCATTAATAGTTTCCCCAAAGATCAATGTATATAACAGGATTGGAATGGTTACAATCATCAATATTTTTGAAATCCCTGCATAGTATCTATAATCAAGCAAATGCGAAAAATACATCAATGCAAAACCTCCCACAATCATGGAGGTATGCTTTATAAGATACACTTCTGATCCTTTACTATTCTTATAAGCCAAGGTTCCTACTGAACTATAAACAGCAAGCATAGACCATATAGATAGAACAATCACAATTATCCATATCCACCGATCACCCTTTAGTTTGCTAAATATTCTGTCTACCATTGTCTTTAATTTTAATAAATTTATAATTGGCGAACCGCTGCTTTAAACTGATCTCCACGATCTTCATAATTTTTAAATAAATCAAAACTTGCGCATGCAGGTGAAAGCAATACAGTATCCCCTTTCTTTGCTAAATGATAAGCTAACGTAACGGCTTCTTTCATAGAATTTGTATTAACAACAACTTCGGTTTCGCTATCAAACGCTTCATGAATACGAGCGTTATCTTTACCTATACAAACTATAGCACTTACCTTACTCCGAATTAAATCCTTTAAAATATTATAATCATTCCCTTTATCCACTCCTCCCATAATTAAAACAACATTCGCCGGCATACTTTCTAAAGCATACCATACAGAGTTCACATTAGTTGCCTTTGAATCGTTTATAAAATTTATACCGGCAATTTGGGCAACATGCTCCAACCGATGTGCAATGTTCTGATATTCACCCATGCTCTCACGAATAGATTCATTCCGAAGCTCTAATACTTTCGCGACAATACCCGAAGCCATATTATTATACACATTATGTTTCCCTTGTAGGGCCAGTTCATTTATTGACATAGCAAATGTAGGTTGGTTAGTAACTTTTATAATTATTGTACTATTTTCATCCAGGAAAGCACCTTCGTCCAGTACCTTCAATTGGCTAAACGGAATATAAGTTGCTTTACTTTTATATTTTTTTAACCCATTAAGGATTTCTTCATCGTCCATATCATAAATAAAGAAATCATCTTCTCGTTGATTCTGAATAATCTTAAACTTAGATTCAACGTAGTTCTCCATTTTATAGTCGTATCGATCCAAATGATCGGGTGTTATATTTAACAGCACTGCAAAATCAGCTTTCAGCTGAGTCATATCATCAAGCATAAAACTGCTTATTTCAAGGACGTAATAATCAAAGCTCTCATTCGCTACCTGAAGGGCAAAACTTTTTCCAATATTCCCTGCCAACCCAACATTCAATCCAGCCTTATGTAAAATAAACCAAGTCAAAGTAGCCGTAGTAGATTTTCCATTAGAACCAGTTATACAAATCAACTTCGCTGAAGTATATCGAGCTGCGAATTCAATCTCGGATACTACCTCAATACCTTTCTCCCTTACTTTTTTAACGATTGCAGCTTTCTGAGGAATACCAGGACTTTTTACAATTATATCAGCACTCAATACACGCGTTTCTGTATGAGACCCCTCCTCAAATTCAATATTGAGGTCAATAAGCTGTTGCTTATATTCTTCAATGATGGCTCCTGAATCTGACACAAATACATCATAACCCTTTTGTTTAGCAAGCACAGCTGCACCAACACCGCTCTCTCCTGCCCCCAAAACGACCAATTTCTTCTCAGACTGCTCTATATGTTGTTGTGCACTTAACATAGTTTTACCGAATCTTAAGAGTTACAATAGTTATAATCGCCAGCAATATTCCAATAATCCAAAAACGCGTCACAATTTTAGACTCATGATAACCTTTTTTCTGAAAATGATGATGAAGAGGCGACATTAAAAAGACCCTGATTCCCTCTCCATATTTTCGCTTTGTATATTTGAAATAAGAAACCTGAACAATTACAGATACTAATTCAACAAGAAAAACACCGCATAGAACCGGAATCAATAGCTCTTTGCGAATCATAATGGCAAAGGCTGCAATAATTCCACCAATAGCTAAACTCCCCGTATCGCCCATAAAAACTTGAGCAGGATACGAATTATACCACAGAAAACCCACGCATGCACCTACAAAGGCTCCTGCAAATACAACCAACTCTCCCGAATTGGGTATATACATTATGTTTAAATAGTCGGCAAAAATAGTATTACCAGAAACATAGGCGAGTATGGCGAGCGTTATACCAATTATAGCAGATATACCAGTGGCTAAACCATCAACTCCATCTGTAATATTGGCACCATTGGAGACCGCTGTAACAATAAAAACAACGACCACTAAAAACAAAGGAAATACAAATTTTCCGGATGGAACGCCGAATATAGTAAGCACATTCCCGTAATCGAATTCATTCTTCTTATAAAATGGAAGATTTGTTTTTGTTGATTTTACATTCTCTGTATAATAACTCTGACCATTTGCTCCCACTTGTTCTTCCAGCTCCGATTGAGCATCGATAGGAGTTTGACTAACCACTACCTTTTGACGGACTAAAATATCAGGATGATACTGCATTGTACAGGCTATGATTATTCCTAGCCCTACCTGTCCTATTATTTTAAACCTCCCTGCTAACCCTTCCTTATTCTTTCTAAATACTTTTATATAATCATCCAGAAATCCAATTGCTCCCATCCAAATAGTGGTAACCAACATCAGGATTACATATATATTTTCAAGCTTGGCAAATAGAAGCGTAGGGATCAAAATCCCTCCTAAAATAATCAGACCTCCCATTGTTGGAGTACCCTGCTTCTGATTCTCACCCACTAAACCCAGATTCCGAACAGTTTCTCCAACCTGTCTGTTTTGCAGCATTCTAATTAAACGACCACCATATACAGTTGTAATTATCAACGACAGAATTACAGCCATAGCCGTTCTAAACGAAATATAGTTAAATAAACCACTCGCCGGGATGTGAACATATTGCTCAAGATACTTGAATAAGTAGTATAGCATATTTCGTCTATTATTGTTCCTTAAAAGTTTCCTTCAATACTTCTCTATCGTCAAATGGATGTTTAACTCCCATAATTTCTTGATAGGTTTCATGCCCTTTACCGGCTACTAAAATAATATCTCCTTCCTGAGCTAAATGACAAGCAGCACGGATGGCCTCTCTCCGATCTGAAATCGTAAAAGCCTTACGTTTCATTTCTCCAGGTATTCCTTCCTCCATATTTTTCAAAATCGCTGAAGGATCCTCGCTACGAGGATTATCAGACGTTAAGATTACCTTATCACTTAAATCAACCGCTACCTTTGCCATAACAGGACGTTTGCTTTTGTCCCGATCACCACCACATCCCACTACTGTAATTATTTGTGACTCATTTATACGTAATTGCCGAATGGTTAATAATACATTTTCTAATGCATCTGGCGTATGTGCATAATCAACAATAGCAATTTTACCATCAGCAGAAATCATGGTCTCAAACCGTCCTTCTGCTCCCTTTAAGCGACTTAAAACTGTGAGCACTTTTTTACTATCCTGATCCAACAGCATGGCAGTACTATATACTGCCAACATATTATGAGCGTTAAATTCGCCAACAAGTTTTACCCAAACCTCTTCTTTATCGATATTTAGCAGCATTCCACTAAAATGACTTTCAATAATTCGGGCATTATAATCAGCCAGCGACTTTAATCCGTACGTTTTCTTATAGGCTTTCGTATTTTGCAACATAACCATCCCATTTTTATCATCAATATTGGTTAAAGCAAAAGCATTCTTAGGGAGCATATCAAAGAACATCTTCTTTGCTTTAATATAATTATCAAAAGTCAGATGGAAATCAAGATGATCATGAGTGATATTCGTAAATAATCCTCCGGTAAATTTTAAACCTGATATACGATGTTGGACAATTGCATGTGAACTGACCTCCATAAAACAATAATCACAACCATCTTCAACCATTTCATGAAGTAAGGCGTTTAAACTTATGGGGTCCGGCGTTGTATGTGTTGATGGAATAATATGATCACCAATCTTATTCTGCACCGTAGAAAGCAATCCTGTATAATACCCTAACCCTTCAAACAATTGATATAAAAGGGTAGCTACTGTAGTCTTACCATTTGTACCAGTAACGCCAACCAGTTTAATTTTTTCTGAAGGCCTATCATAATAATTATGAGCAATAACTCCCAATGCTAAAGCAGAATCGGCAACTAAACAATAAGCTATTGCTTCATTCAATTGAACAGGTAATTCCTGACAGATAATAGCTATTGCACCCTTTTCAATTGCTCTCTCAATATAATTATGACCGTCTGTTTGAGTCCCTTTTACAGCAACAAATAAATCTCCATTAGTTACTTTTCGCGAATCGAAGTTAACTTGATTGATAGAAGCATCTAAAGACCCCTCTTGCTGTAAGATTGTTATTCCAGTCAATATATTGTTGAGCTTCTTCATTTCAGTTCAATTGAAATTAAAAGATTCTTTGCCAATTGCTCACCAGCCGCTAGAGATTGATTTACAACCTTGCCTTTACCATTCACAGACACCTTAAATCCAGCATTACCCAAAACATAAAGTGCATCCTTCAATCCCATACCAATTAGATCAGGTACTTTGCCAACTTCAATATCCTTATCTTCTGATGAAGTCATTGTATTATTTGCCTGAATAGCATTACTCTTAACCACACCAAATTCTGCATATAAACGATCTGTTGCCGCTTTTGAACCTTTCTTAGTTTCTGGCTTTACACTGTTATTTGCAGACTTAAAAGAATTATAGCTTTGATACATGGAAATATCTCCTGCATAAACACGCTGAGCAATTTCATTAAATACTGGTCCGGCAACAGTAGCAGCATAATAACCATTCCGAGGATTCTGTATCACTACAATCATCGAATACTTGGGCTTGTTAGCAGGAAAATAACCTGCAAAGGAGGCTTGATATCTTACATTTCCGCGATAGCCTGCGGCACCATCTGCCATTTGAGCCGTACCTGTCTTACCAGCAACTTCAAACAATGAATTTTTTGCTACAGTACCAGTTCCATGCTCAACAGTTCCTACCAACATCTCTTGCAACTTCTTAATCGTAGCGGAAGAAGCAATGCTTTCATCAATAACACGTGCCTGATACCTTTCTATCGTATTTCCCAATCGACGAATTTCCCGCACGAAAAGAGGAGCTATCATTTTCCCATCATTTGCAACAGCATTATAAAAGGTCAACATTTGCAATGGAGTCATCAACAGCTCATAGCCATAAGACATTTGTGTTAATGATAATTTGCTCCATGATCTTGCCTCCGGTGTTTTAATTAAGGGGTTACCTTCACCAGGGAATTGTAATCCTAACTTATCATTCAAGTGAAGCCTGCGCAAATGTCTGGTAAACTCTGCCGGATTATCTTTATAATGAGTATATATAAGTTTTGTAATAGCAGTATTAGAGGAAACTTCAAAAGCTCTTTTTACGCTAATCTTCCCATAACCCCCATTATGAGAATCACGAACGGTTTTACCAGAAACTCGATAAGTACCATCTTCTGTATTCACAACCGTTCCTGTATCAATTTTTCCATCTTCGATCGCCACTAAATAAGAAGCTAATTTAAATGTTGAGCCCGGCTCTGCACTTTGTGCAATAGCATAATTAAATTTTTCCTTATATACTCCTTCTGAAACCCGTGTATAATTGGCAACAGCCCGAATTTCACCAGTAGCTACTTCCATTAAAATAACACAACCATTATCAGCATTACTTCTAATCAATTGATTCTCCAACGCTCGTTGTGCAACATCTTGCATTCCAATATCAATTGTTGAAATAATATCTGCTCCATCAACCGGGGCAACATCCATATCGGGGTTAACCGGCATCCAAGCTCCTCCTGCAATCCGTTGAACCAATCGCTTTCCACCTTCCCCATCAATATAGTTTGCATATGCGCCTTCTAAACCTACTGGCTGAACATGCTCGTTTTTATAGCCAATTGTACGTTCTGCCAAGGTTTTAAATGGAAGAATTCTCTTGTTCTTCTGTTCTGCTATCATCCCTCCCTTCATAATACCTAAATTAAAAATTGGAAACGTCCGCATTTTTTTCATCGATTGATAGCTTACATCACGCTTTATCAGAAAATAGCGATTGCGCTGAGTTCTTGCAGACCGCAATAAACGAGTATATTGAGCGGAAGATTTATCGCCAAAAAATAAAGATAACGACCTGGCCAAAGAATCAACCTTCGAGTAAAAAATATCATCATCCACAATACCCGGAGCAAACAAATCCATTCGTATATCATATTCAGGAACTGATGTAGCCAGCAAACTTCCATCTACTGAATAAATATTGCCCCGCGCTGGCTCAATATCCACATAACGCGTTGATAAACTATCTGCCATAGCAGCCCACTTTTCACCCTGAACCATTTGAATAGTAAACATCTTATACAACACAGCTAACGCTATCACTACCATAATTCCAAAGGAAATATAGGCTCTTAGCAATATGTCAGTCCTAATATTCATGTCAACCAAACATTTATTTCTTACTTTCTTTCTTTACAATAATCTTCCTTGGTGGTACAACAAGTTCCATTAAACCTACAGTATCAACCTGAGCCAATATTTCAGATTGTGTACTCTTAAGCATTAAATCTGCTTTTAATGTTTTAAATTCCCAACTCAAAACCTTCACCTCTTCATTCAGATTGGATATCTTACGCACTGTATTCTCTGCATAATGCCTGTTAGCGATATATACAATGCCCAGAAAAGCAAAAAAGAGCAAAAAAGGAATGCTATTTACTACTGTCACAGAAGACATCTTTCCACCAGTCAGAACTTTATGAACAAACTCCTCTGTAGCCGATGCTTTTGCTTCAACAGAATCTTGCATCTCCTGTTGTGCCTTTTCACTCAATGGTTGTTTTTTATACGTATTCGCCATAGCTTTAGATCCTTTCTGCAATTCTTAACTTTGCACTCCTAGCACGGTTATTCCTTTCAACCTCTTCTGCCGAAGCAACGATAACTTTTTTTGAGATTACTTTAAAAGGCTTCATTTCATTTCCATAAAAGTCCTTTTCTACATCTCCCCTAAACTTACCTTTTAACATATAGTTTTTTACCAGCCGATCTTCAAGTGAATGATACGACATAACAACTAACCGGCCTCCTGGCTTTAATACAGAAACCGACTGTTGCAAAAAAGCTTCCAGTGCTTCAAGCTCTTTATTCACCTCAATACGTAAAGCCTGGAAAACCTGCGCATAATATTTATTCTCTTTATTTCTAGGTGCCACTTTACTGATAGAAGATTTTAATTGATCTATACTGGTAATAGGTTCTTGAGCACGAGCTGACACAATTGTTCTTGCCAGCGTTTTAGCATTTTGAACTTCTCCATACATGCCAAAAATCCGATGCAATTCTTCCTCCGAATAACTATTAACAACTTCCTTTGCATCCAATTCTCCAACCTGATCCATTCGCATATCCAATTGGGCATCAAAGCGCGTTGAAAATCCACGCTCACGTTCATTTATTTGATGGGAAGAAATACCTAAATCAGCTAAAATTCCATCTACAGAATCAACACCATGAAGCTTTAAATTATTTTTTAGAAAACGGAAATTTTGTTGAATCAAGGTAAAGCGACTATCCAAAATCACATTTCTCTTCGCATCAGGATCCTGATCAAAAGCATACAACCTTCCTAAGTCACCTATTTTTTTTAATATCTCTCTCGAATGTCCACCACCACCAAAGGTCACGTCTACATAAACCCCATCCGGATTTATTCGAAGACCTTCAATACACTCATTAAGCATTACTGGTACATGATACTCATTCTCCATCTTCCCTCCTTTTCAAATTACCCATAACCTCTTCTGCAAGGATCGCAAAATCATCTCCCTCATTTTCCCATTGCTCATCATACTTTGCTTTTGACCAAACTTCAATTTTATTAAACTGACTTGCCAAAACAACTTCTGCAGAAATATCAGCATAGGCCTGCAATGATTTGGGAATCAATACACGACCCGCTGCATCCAACGTCAACTCAGAAGCTCCCCGCATAAATTTCCGGATAAACTCTCTGCTCTTTTTCTCAAACTGGTTCAAACGACTCAGCTCACCCATTATCTTATTCCACTCCTGACGAGTATAAATCACTAAATGACTTTCAAGACCTCGGTTAATGACAAGCCCCTCTCGCTCAACGTCTGGCATTTGCCTCTTGAGCGCAGCTGGCAACACCATTCTTCCTTTGGCGTCTAACTTGCATTCATACTCTCCGAGAAAGTGTTCCATACTTTAGCGATTTCAACTAATCAAATGTAAAAGTATGAATTTCTTCCACTTTCTCCCACTTTCCCCCACAAAAAAGTTTTCCACAGCGATATTCTAAATAAAATGGCTCCCCATTGGGCTAAAAAGAATAAAAAAATCCCTGATAACGAAGCTATCAGGGATTAAAAATATAGGATTATAATCAGTTATTATTCAGTTATTGCTTTTACACCAGGCAATTCCTTACCCTCCATATATTCTAAAAGAGCACCACCGCCCGTACTAACATAGCTTACATGCTCTGTCATTTTAAACTTAGATATTGCAGCAGCAGAATCTCCACCACCAATTAAAGAGAATGCTCCGCCTTCTGTAGCAGCTACAATTGCACTTGCTACTAATTTAGTTCCATTTGCATAACTATCCATTTCAAAAACTCCCATTGGTCCATTCCATAGAATGGTATTGGAAGCTTTAATAATCTGAGCAAAATGTTCAGCAGACTTAGGGCCGATATCCAAGCCCATTTTATCATCAGGAATTTCATTATTCGCACCAGCGTAATGAGGTGCATCATTTGAAAACTCATCTGCAATAATCGCATCAGTAGGTAAAATCAAATTAACACCTTTTTCATCAGCTTTTCTCATTAAATCAAGAGCTAAATCAAGCTTATCTAATTCAACCAATGAATTACCGATATGACCACCCTGAGCTTTAATAAATGTATATGCCATTCCGCCGCCGATAATCAAATTATCAACCTTGCTCAATAGTGATTCAATCAATTGCAGTTTATCAGATACTTTCGCACCACCCATAATTGCTGTAAATGGTTTATCTGCATGTTCTAATACTTTCTGCGCATTTTCCAATTCTGCTGCCATTAAATAACCAACAACTTTATTGTCCGGAAAATAATTTGCAACAATTGAAGTCGAAGCATGTGCTCTATGAGCAGTACCAAAAGCATCGTTTACATAAACATCACCCAATGCCGCTAATTTTTTAGCAAAATCTGCATCTCCTTTTTCTTCTTCTTTGTAAAAACGAAGATTTTCAAGTAATAATACTTCTCCTGATTTTAAATCAGAAGCTTTTTTAACAGCATCGTCACCAATAGAATCAGTAGCAAATTGAACAGGTTTACCCAATGCTTTTGAAAGATGATCTACAATATGTTTTAAGGAATATTTATCTGTAGGACCATCTTTGGGACGACCAAAATGCGACATTAAAATAACCGCTCCGCCATCCTCTAATATCTTCTTTATCGTTGGCAAAGCTCCTTGAATACGTGTATCGTCCGTCACATTAAACTGCTCGTCTAAAGGAACGTTAAAATCTACACGCACCAAAGCCTTTTTACCTGAAAAATTTATATCATCTATTGTTCTCATTATTTATATTCTTTGTAAAATTTTCAATTCGCGCAACAAATTTAGAATAATTCACGACAGAAACAAATTCAGAGAGAAAGCAGTAAATACATTTTCCGGTGAGGACCCGCAGTTGGTATTTCAAACTCGTCTGACATATATTTAAAGCCCATCTTTTCATAAAACTGATAGGCATTCTTACGTGCATTGCACCAAATATAATCGACACCTTTGCTTTTTAATTCCTGAATAGCAAATTCTATTAATGACTTGCCAAGCCCTCTTTTATAATAATGCGGATGAGTAGCCATCCCTCTTAATTGAAAACCCGCACCTTTTAAACCTTCATGATTCTGTGGATGCAATGATAAAATGCAAACTACCTCTTCATCACTGATATGTGCTAAATGGAAGGCTTCTTCCATCTTATCCGAATCAAAACGGCATCGATCCAGCTCCCAGCCATCCCTTAATTGCAGACTTCTCAATGGCAAAGTTTCGTCGGCAGCAATAAACGCTATTCTCATCGAGTTAATTTAATTTTTCTTTCCCTATTAAGTCTAGCAGATCAACTAAACGATTAGAATATCCGAATTCATTATCATACCATCCTACCACTTTGATTAAACCTCCAACCACTGAAGTCAGTAACGAATCAAAAATACAGGAATAAGTGCTATTTAAGATGTCAACCGATACAATCGGATCTTCTGTATACTGCAATATTCTATTCAAAGATCCTTCAGATGCTATTTTAAAAGCCGCATTTATCTCTTCTACAGTCGGTTGATTTCTAAGAATACAAGTAAAATCAGTAAGGGAACCGTTTAGAACAGGAACACGTATTCCGGCTCCTCCTAATTTACCTTCTAAATGTGGAAATACATTCGTAATTGCCTTAGCAGCTCCAGTGCTGGTAGGAATAATAGAAGCCGATGCAGCCCGGGCTCTTCGCAAATCACGATGCGGTGCATCATGCAGATTCTGATCACCTGTCATGGAATGAACTGTTGTGATATAGCCATCTATAATTCCCCAATTATCATCCAGTATTTTTACCAAGGGAGCGACATTATTTGTGGTACAGGAAGCATTGGAAAGAATTGGTAAACCCAAATCAATGCTTGAATCATTGACACCCAGAACAACTGTTGGAATTTCTTTATCAGGAGACGGAGCTGAAATCACTACTTGTTTCGCCCCTGCTAAAAGATGTTTTTCGGCATCTCCCTTACGAGTAAAAAAGCCTGTTGATTCAATTACAACATCAACATTTAATTCCCTCCAAGGCAACTTCTGAGGCTCCTTTTCGCCAAGTACCTGAATCTCATTACCATCAATAATCATCATTCCTGGCTTACTTACAACTTCTCCGAAATAAGGACCATGAACAGAATCGTACTTAAATAAATGAGCAAGTGTTTTGCTATCCGTTAAATCATTTATTGCAACAATCTTTATATTTTCTTTCCTATTGAGAATAGTACGGAGAGTATTTCGACCAATCCGGCCAAAACCATTAATTGCGACACGAATCATTTTCTGTTAGATTAGATACAAATCTAACCCATTTTTTATCGAAAAAACAGGAACCTAGAGAATTTTACTGATTAAAAAATTTCTGATTTCACCGTTAAAACGCACTGGATTCTCCAGGTTAGGCAAATGTCCACAATCCGGAATTTCGATATGCTTTACATCTGGTATCAATTCTTCCATACTTTTTACTTGCTCCAGAGAAACAATGCTGTCTTCCTCTCCCCGAAGTATCAAAACAGGCACATGCATTTCTTTCAAAACAGCCGTTGTATCCGTTCTTGAAGCTAAAGCCAATAAAGTAGCACATATGCTTGTTTCCGTATTTCTACGAATAGAACTCTTTATAAGCTCTACAATCTCAGGTTTTTCATCAATAGACTTCTTAGAAAATATATTCGATACAAATCCAATAGCATAGATCCTTTTGCCATGCTTCAATACCGACTCAATCGTAGCAAAGCGCTTAATTTTTCCTGCGTCTGTATCTGCAAAAGCGTGAGTATCACTTAAAACAATCCCCGAAAACAGATCTGACCTTAATCCAAAAGCCCTTAAAGCAATATATCCACCCATAGAGATTCCACACAGTACAACTTTACCCAATTTCAAAGTTTCAATAAAGGCAATGAGATCTTTAGCAAACACATCCATATTAAAAAAGCCATGGCCACTTGTTGTATTTCCATGACCACGAACATCCATTGCAATTCCCCGAACTTCAGGAGGTAGCGCCTCTAACTGACCAATCCACATATTCTTATTGAATGGAAAACCGTGAATAAAAATGATAGTAGATTCTGACAGAGGATTATCTTGAAGTAAATAAGAAATACTTATGTCTCTTACACGAACCGTTTTACGCTTCAGCGTAACCTTTTCATTAAATTGCAAATAATTAGAAATTTTCATACTCCTAAATATAACATTAAAAGTGCAGAATAGTGTCAAAGAATTTCGATCTGCCTAATTATAATAAAATCATTATTAAAGAAAAGCATTAATACGCTGACCGCCAAGCATAGCCATCATCCATTTAAGAAGACTAAAAAATTAATTCAATATTTTAGTAGAAATATTTTCGGATATTAGAATTGAATCATATCTTTGCATTCCGATTCAGGACGCACTTGTAGCTTAACTGGATAGAGCACCTGACTACGGATCAGGAGGTTAGGGGTTCGACTCCCTTCAAGTGCACAATTTACATTACAAAGCCTAATCTAACAGCTGATTAGGCTTTTTAACTTTATACTACTATGCTAAACTTAGTATTATTTGGCCCACCAGGAGCCGGTAAAGGAACTCAGTCACAAAAACTAATCGAGAAATACCAACTTATACATTTATCGACAGGTGATATACTTCGCAACGAAATAAGCAAGGGTACAACATTAGGCTTGGAAGCAAAAAAGCTAATGGATGAAGGTAAATTAGTGCCTGACGAAGTGGTAATTGGAATGATCAGTAACAAACTAACTGAAAACCCGAATGTTAAAGGTTTCATTTTTGATGGATTTCCAAGAACCGTTGCTCAAGCAGAAGCATTAGATGCGCTTTTACAAAAACACGATGAGCAGATAGATAGAATGATCTCTCTGGAAGTGAATGAAGACGAACTGGAAAAAAGATTATTATTACGTGGTAAAGACTCAGGAAGAGCAGATGATGCCAATCCTGAAATCATCCGTAAACGTATAGCTGAATACCAATCAAAAACTACACCTGTTGCCAACTTTTACAAACAACAAGGAAAGCTTAGTACAGTTTATGGTATCGGCACAATCGACGATATTTTTAAAAAGATATCTGAGGTTATTGAAAAATTAAATTAAGGAAGAAAAATATGTCCCAGGGCTCCAATTTTGTTGATTATGTAAAGATATGCTGCCGTTCGGGACAAGGAGGTTCTGGCTCTGCACATCTCCATAGAGATAAAAATACGGCCAAAGGTGGTCCGGATGGTGGTGATGGTGGTCGTGGCGGACATATAATATTAAAAGGGAATAAACAACTTTGGACACTCCTCCATCTAAAATTCAGAAAGCATGTAATTGCCGAGAATGGAGAGAATGGTGGCAAATCACTCAGCACCGGTAAAGACGGCAAAGATGAAATCTTAGAAGTACCCTTAGGAACAGTCGCAAAAGATTCTGAGACAGGCGAAGTACTTTTTGAAATCACAGAGGATGGAGAAACCAAAATCTTAACTCCCGGTGGTCGTGGCGGCTTAGGAAACTGGCACTTCAAAAGTGCTACCAAACAAACACCGCGTTTCGCACAAACCGGAGAAGCTGGTCAGGAACGCTGGATGATACTGGAATTGAAAATTCTAGCAGATGTCGGACTAGTCGGTTTCCCAAATGCGGGTAAATCTACGCTTCTATCGGTTGTATCAGCAGCAAAGCCAGAAATTGCTGACTATGCTTTTACTACGCTTGTGCCAAACCTTGGAATTGTTTCATATCGTGATAACAAATCATTTATCATGGCCGATATCCCAGGTATTATTGAGGGAGCTTCAAAAGGCAAAGGATTAGGGTACCGTTTCTTAAGACATATTGAAAGAAACTCCGTATTATTATTCACTATTCCATCTGATACAGAAAGAAGTATTACTCAGGAATATGAAATTCTGTTGAAAGAGTTAACGGAGTATAACCCTGAACTTATCGATAAGCCACGTGTTTTAGCAATCACGAAACTTGATTTACTGGATGATGAATTAAAACAAGAAATGGAAAAGGAACTTCCAAAAGATCTGCCCCATGTTTTTGTATCGGCTGCAACACAAAAAAATCTATCAGAATTAAAAGATTTAATCTGGAGAGCGATACAAGATTAAAAACAACTATAATAAACTGGACTATTAACCACGCTTCATTACCCGATCAAGCTCTCTCTTATTCTCCCGGTCTTTAATGGTATCTCGTTTATCGAAATCCTTTTTACCTTCAGCCAATGCTATCTCCAACTTTGCAAAACCCCGATTACTAATAAACATCCTTAAAGGAATTATGGTATAGCCACGCTCTTCACCTTTAACTAAAAGCTTTTTAAGTTCTTTCTTTGTCAAAAGCAACTTTCGATCCCGACGTGCCTCATGGTTATAAAACGATCCATGAGAATATTCAGAAATATGCATATTGCGAATGTATAAACCACCGTCCAAAAAAGAACAAAATGAATCGTTTATATTAACCTTACCCGCCCTGATCGATTTAATTTCGGTACCTAACAAAGAAATACCGGCAATGTATTTATCGAGTATATGGTATTCAAAATAAGCCTTTTTATTCTTTACATTAATGTCTGACGACAAATTCATAATTATTTTATATAAATATTCTCAGCAATTTTCTGTGAAACGCTGATCTTATTATCATCTATTTGCAAAGAGAGCGTACCATCAAAATTCAACTTATTGATTACCTCTACTTTGCTATTAATTCCGATACCGAGTGAACCTACATACTGCAAGAAATCAGTATTATTATCCTTTACAGATACAATCTCACATATAGAACCAGGTTTGCAGTCGGCCAAAGTCTTTTTAACCTCAATTTTAAACTTACCGTTCTTAGAGGGAATTTCATCCCCATGTGGGTCGTACTGCGGATAATCTAAAAACTTATCCAACTTCTCAATCAGCTTTTCAGATCGGATATGTTCAAGCTGCTCGGCTACTTCATGTACTTCATCCCAGGTAAAGTCGAGCTTCGTAAATAAGAAAGTTTCCCATAGCCGATGCTTCCTGATAATTTGTACTGCCAACGATTTACCTTTGCTTGTAAGAGATATCTTTCCATACTTCTCATAATCAACCAACTCTTTATCTCTCAATTTCTTAACCATATTATTAACAGTAGCCGGCCGAACATTTAATTGCACTGCAAGTTGGTTAGTTCCAACACCTGGATTCTTTATTTCACGAGTAGAAAGATGCAAGAGTGCTTTTAAATAATTCTCTTCGGTTGTCGTTAACATACGAACAAAGATAACAAAAAATGAAATGAATTATTTACATTTGTGTTATGTCTGCACACAAAGAAATGAAACGCATCAGTACCTCTGTCATCATGGAGATGAAGAATTCTGGTGAAAAAATAACGATGTTAACGGCTTACGATTATTCAATGGCTGGTATCCTGGATCAGGCCGGCATTGATATAATATTAGTGGGCGATTCTGCCGCCAATGTCTTTGCAGGATACGATACAACTTTACCAATTACCTTAGATCAAATGATTTATCATGCCTCTTCTGTAGTAAGAGCAGTAAAACGGGCAATGGTAATCGTCGACCTTCCTTTTGGAAGCTATCAAGGCTCTTCCAATAAAGCTCTACAATCAGCAATCCGGATTATGAAGGAAAGCGGAGCCCATGGTGTTAAATTAGAAGGGGGAGCAGAAATTCAGGAAACCGTAGAAAAGATAGTTTCAGCAGGTATCCCGGTAGTAGGACATCTTGGATTAACACCTCAATCGATCAATCAATTCGGAAGTTTCGGAGTGCGTGCAAAAAGTGAGTCAGAAGCACATGCGCTAAAAAATAATCTTCACATCCTACAAGAAGCAGGATGCTTTGCCGTCGTCCTGGAAAAAATACCAGCGAAATTAGCTACTGAATTAACAAACCATTCACGGATTCCA
>Ga0160445_100223_pt1 | contig 41487 bp, 34 predicted proteins | sample HID1972M_E1MG_FD_108215 | JGI IMG/M metagenome (GOLD analysis project Ga0160445, IMG submission 108215) | Enriched pill bug-associated microbial communities from UW Madison campus, WI, USA - HID1972M_E1 MG | ecosystem: Host-associated > Arthropoda: Insects > Digestive system > Unclassified ... | reverse complement strand
GTGATCGTTGCGATCAACAAGGACGAAGAAGCGCCGATCTTCCAGGTGGCCGATTACGGTCTCGTGGCGGATCTGTTCGAAGCAGTACCTGAGCTGGAGAAGCTGGTTTAAACCGGCGGCTTCACTTATAAAGAGCCCGACCTGTTGGTCGGGCTTTTTTTTGTCTTGGATTTGAGTGGGAGCGTTTCGCCATGGATCTGCGCTGCGGATGGTTGTTGGGTTTGGCCCTGTTGCCCGGTTTGGCCATGGCCGCTGGCAAGTGCGAGCGCCTCGTCGTCACCGGCAGCCCGGATGCGCCGCCGTACCTGTGGCAGGATCCGCAAAATCCCAAGCAACTGATCGGCGCCAGTGCCGACCTGCTTCAACAAGTGGCCAAGGATCTCGGCATCAAGGTCGAGTTGCTCTACGCCGGCAAACGCTCGCAAGCCCTCGACGAAGTGCGCAGCGGGCGCATGGACATGCTCGCCGACGCGCCGCTGACCTTCAATGAGCTGGAAAACCTCGACTACATCTATCCGCCACTGCTTGAAAACGACTACCTGGTGTGGACGCGCAAAGGCTCGACACTGGTCTACAGCGAAGCCAAAGACCTGCACGGTCACGCGGGCGCGCTGTCGGAAAAGTCTCGAATGACGCAGGGATTCGGTACTTTCGCCGAGCAGAATCTGACCCTGACCAAGACAGCCAACCTCACCCAGGCCCTGCAGAAATTGCTCCTTGGCGAAGTGGAATATGTACTCGCCGGCCGCTACTCGGGCATGGCCGCCGCGCAGGCATTGGGCATGGCCAATGATCTGTTGGCGTTCGAGCAACCCATCGACCGCCCGGGCCTGTTCCTCGCGGTTTCCCACAACTCGGCCTGCAACGATCCGTGGTTGCGCGGACAGCTAGCCAAAAAGATGACAGAATTGCCCGCGTCCGGACTGACGGAAGCCGTGCTGCAACGCAATATCGAGCGCTGGAAGGCGCAGCAGCAACAGCCGCAACAACCTGTCAGTGCCCCAAAACAGTAGGGATTCTTAGTGAGTATTCGACCTCTTTTCGCGGCGATGGCCGTTCTGGCTCTGGCCGGTTGCGTCAGTGATCCGGCACCCAACGAACAAATGCGCCTCACCGAGCAGGCCATCACCCAGGCCAAGGCTGTCGGTGCTACCGCTGATGATGTGCCGGAAATGAAACTGGCCGAAACCAAATACGATCGAGCCAAGGGCAACATGGCCGACGAGTCCTACCGCAATGCGCGGATGCGTGCCGAACAGGCCGAACTGGATGCGCGTCTGGCCGAGGCCAAAGTGCTCACGCAAAAAAGTGAAGAACAGGTGAATGTGCTCAACACCCGCATCGTCCGTCTGCGCAAGCAACTGGGAGATGCCCAATGAGCCTCAAGTCTAAAATCGTCGGTGGTCTGATCCTCGCCGGTTGCGCCAGCCTTTTCGGTTGTGCCGGCCAACACAGCGAATCCGCGTTGCAAGAGGCGGGTGCTGACTTTCAGAAAGTCAAAGAAGACTCGAACGTGCTGCGCATCGCGCCGAAAGACGTGATCCGCGCCGGGGAATCCCTGGCCCGCGCCGATCGCCTGTCGACCTATTGGGGCAGCGGTTCGGACGTGGTGCATTACGCCTACCTGAGCCAGCGCTACAGCGAAATCGCCCGCGAGCACACCAATCAGGTGCTCAACGAAGAACGCATCGCCAAGCTCGAACTCGAACGTCAGCGCCTGCAACTGGCCCTGCGCGAATCGAAACTGCTCAGCGTGCAGCAGCAAGGCAAATGGCTCGAAGAGCAGATCGTTGCACTGGCCACCACGCAGACCGACCGTGGTCTGGTAATGACCCTCGGCGACGTGCTGTTCGACACGGGCGAAGCGGAGCTGAAAAACTCGGCCAACCGTATCGTGCTGAAAATCGTCCAGTTCCTGCAACTGAACCCGAAACGCGTAGTGCGCATCGAGGGTTACACCGACAGCACTGGCGGCAAGCAGGAAAACCTCAAACTGTCCCGCGACCGCGCGCAAGCGGTGGCTGACGTGCTGATGGATCTCGGTATCGAGGACAAACGCATTCAGGTCGAAGGCTACGGCGACGAATACCCGGTGGACGTCAACGCTTCCGAGCGTGGGCGAGCTCAGAACCGTCGCGTGGAAATTGTCTTCTCCGACGAAAAAGGCCAGCTCGGCGCCGCCCGCTAAGGGTTGCGTCTCTGGAAAGCCCGGCCTGTCATGCAGCGCCGGGCTTTTTTACGTCTGTCGATTGGCTCGCAAATCGGTACAGTCGGGGGCAGACACTGCACTGTATGGTCGAGTATTGTGGCAACTGTCCCAGTACACTTCTAAACTGTTCCGGTATTGTTTCACACAAGAATAAAATGCCCGTGAAATCGAGTGCTGCGTCATGACCAATCTCTTGCTCTACCAACGTATTGCTCAACAACTGGCCGAAGATATCCGTCGTGGTGTCTATCAACCGGGGGAGCGCGTGCCTTCGGTGCGCAAGATGAGTTCGCAGCTCAACGTCAGCCATGCCACGGTGTTGCAGGCGTACGCCAATCTCGAAGATCAGGGGCTGATTCGCGCCCGTCCGCAGTCCGGTTATTACGTCCACCAGACCCCCGCACTGACCGCGCCAACGCCAGACATTGCCCGAGTTGAACGTCCGGGTCTGGTGACGCGCAGCAGCATCATTCAACAGGTTTTGGTCGAGTCGCGCCGCGAAGGTGTGTTCCCGTTGGGTGCCGCCGTGCCGAGCGTCGATTATTTGCCGGTGCGCGCGCTGCATCAGCAACTGGCGAAAGTCACCCGATTCCACAGCCCGCGCGCGTTCAGTTACATGTTCAGCCCCGGTTTCGAACCGTTGCGCCGGCAGGTGGCGATTCGCATGCGCGACGCCGGTGTCGTCGTCGATCCGTCAGAAGTGGTGATCACCCACGGTTGTGTCGATGCCTTGCAGATGTCGCTGCGCGTGCTGACCCGCCCGGGTGATCTGATCGCCGCTGAGTCGCCGACTTATTACGGCTTGCTGCAACTGGCTGATCTGCTCGGCCTGAAAGTCATCGAAATCCCGAGTGATCCGGCCACCGGCATGAGCCTCGAAGCTCTGCAACTGGCGGCCAACCAATGGTCGATCAAAGCGCTGGTGCTGACCACGCGCCTGAGCAATCCGTTGGGTGGCACCATGCCCGAAGAGCGCCAGAAACAGTTGCTGCGACTGGCCTCGGATTTCGATATCCAGATCGTCGAAGACGACATCTATGGCGAGTTGATGTTCGAGCAGGGCAAGACCAAAGCGCTCAAGGCTTATGATCGACTGGATCGGGTTATTTACTGCTCGAGTTTTTCCAAGACCTTGTCGCCCGGCGTGCGTATCGGCTGGATGATTCCCGGCAAGTATCAGCAGGAAATCCAGCGTCTGCAGACCTTCAGCACCCATTCAGCCTGCAGCGTCACGCAGATGGCGATTGCTGCGTATCTGGAAAACGGTGGCTATGACCGGCATTTGCGCTACATCCGTCAGGAGTACCGCAAGAATCTCAGCGCTTTCCAGTTGGCAGTGCAGCAGTATTTCCCCGAAGGCACGCAAATGACCCGTCCCACCGGAGGTTTCATTCTCTGGGTGAGCTTGCCGGGGAGGGTGAATACGCAGGATTTGCACGTGCGCGCCTTGCAGCAGGGCATCAGCATCGCGCCGGGGCTGATCTTCAGTAATACCGAGCAGTTCAACCACTGTATCCGCCTGAATTGCGGGATTCCGTGGAACCGCGAGGCGGAACGGGCGTTGATGACTCTGGGCTTGCTGGCAACGCAACTGTGTCAGGAAACGGCGGGCGGTTTCTGAATGAACGGCGCGTCATGCTTGTCATGTGACGTGCAACAGGCCAGCATATGGCCCTCTGCCGTTAATGTCGTTGGAGTTCATGAAAGCGATTTTTCCTGCCGCCTGGGTTGTGCTTTGCCTGCTGATGATCGGCCATGTGCCCGATGTCATGGCGTCTGGCCCGGAAAAACCGGCAGCGACCACGCCGGCGAAAAAAGCGCCGGCAGTGAAGAAGGCCGCAGCTGCGAAACCAGTTCAGCAGAAAATTGTGAAGAAACGCCCACCGGTGGCCTCCAAATCGAAGTCCGCCCGTGAAGTGGCGAAAACCCCGCTGCCGTCGACCAAACTCGATCTGAGCCTGCCCAAAGACATGGTTCAAGAGTTGAAGCCTAAGGGCTCCGTCGAGATGCCCAAGCGCGAGCCGATCCTGCCGCAGATGTTCGGCGAGAAAAACACCGGGTTCCAGCTCAATGGCCGTCTGCTCAGCAACGAAATGCAGTTGCAGCTGCGCAACGAAGAGCGTCGGGAAGTGGAAGGCGCGGCGCTCGATTTCGAATTCAAGCAATAAACAGCACGTTGCTGTGACCCGCAGACCAGACGCTTTGTCGGAGACTGGTCAGTCACATTCAGTAATCGCTAAAAACCCCGGTTCAGGCAATTTAAAACAGCTGTTTTAGCGGTTACTCTGTTCCGCGTCTCTTTTACACATCGCCCGTCGCGAGGAATTGTTCGTCATGAAATGCCGTGAAGGCTGTGGCGCTTGCTGCATCGCCCCCTCCATCAGTTCGCCGATTCCCGGCATGCCTGATGGCAAACCTGCCGGCGAACGTTGCGTGCAACTCTCGGTCGAAAACCTGTGCAATATTTTCGGCCGCCCCGAGCGCCCGGCAGTCTGTTCCGGCTTCTCTGCCGACATCGAAGTCTGCGGCAGCAGCTCGGAAGAAGCGATCAGGCTGATCGGCTGGTGGGAACAAATGACGGCGGCGTGATGTGTCAAACGAACGGAACTTCAACAATAAGGAATAAGACTATGGGTTCGCTGCATCGTATCGCTGTGTTGTGTGGTTTGACCGCTGTGCTGGCCACCTCGGTTGCCCAGGCGGAAGACTGGAAAGTCGCCAAGAACGAAGACGGCATCAAAGTCTCCCTGAGCGAAGTGCCGGGTTCGGACTACAAGTCCTATCAGGGCGTCGCGCTGATGAAGACCACCGTCGCCAAACTGCGCGCGCTGCAGGAAGACGTCTCCGGCGCCTGCGCCTGGATTCACGAGTGCAAGACCCAGAAATTGCTCAAACACGAAGGCGATCAGAGCTGGACTTACACCCAGTTCAACACGCCTTGGCCAGTCACCCCGCGTGACTCGGTACTTAAGGTCACCACCGTTGAAGGCGCCGACGGCAGCCTGACCCGCAACCTGGAAGGCCTGCCGAAGTACATTCCGGAAGAAAAAGGCTTCGTTCGTGTTGAACAGGTCAAAGGTTTCTGGAAGTTCGTACCAAAAGGTGATCAGGTTGAAGTGACCTACCAGGTTCACACCGAGCCAGGCGGCAGCGTGCCGGCGATGGTTGCCAACAAGTTCGTGGTCGACGCACCGTTCAACACCCTCAAAGCTCTGAAAGAACGCGCCGAGAAGTAATCAGCCCGCTCTACACAAAACGCCCCGACCGATTCGGGGCGTTTTGTTTTGTATCTATATTGTGTTTCCAGATATGCGTTGCACGAAATTTTCACAAAGTGTTCCAGACAATTCGCCCGCGCTGTTTGCACGTTGCCGCTGTCTGCTGCCGCTTGAAATGAAACTGTCTGGCGGCGGGGCAGTAATCAATGGCAATGGTGCGAACGATCGTGCAACATTTGCGCACCGCGCACGCCCCGGGGCCTGGAATGGCCAATAGAGGGCAGGGCGCCGCTGTATTTTTGCAACTTCAACTAATGGGTCCTAAAACGACATGGCAAACCCGGACGCCCTGAATCAGCAGCGATCTTCTGCTCGCCTGCTGCAACCGACCGTCAAATCGCATCTGGCCTACACACTGCTTTGTGCGCTGGTCATGATGGTGATGTTTTCCGTGCTGCGCCTCGCGCTGCTGGTCTACAACCGCGAGATGATCCTCGATACCCCCGCTTCGACGTTCCTCGAAGCTTTCGCCAACGGCCTGCGTTTCGACCTGCGCCTGGTGGTTTACCTGTGCATTCCGTTGGTACTGGCGCTGTTCAGCGCCCGGGCCATGGCAGCACGCGGTTTCTTCCGTCTGTGGCTGACCCTCGCTTCGAGCATCGCGCTGTTCCTCGGCCTGATGGAGATGGACTTCTACCGTGAGTTCCACCAGCGCCTTAACGGTCTGGTGTTCCAGTACGTGAAAGAAGACCCGAAAACCGTGATGAGCATGCTCTGGTACGGTTTCCCGGTGGTGCGTTATCTGCTGGCGTGGGTCGTCGGCACGGTGATTCTGACCCTGGCGTTCAAAGGCGCTGATCGTGCAACGCGTCCGCGCGGGCCGTTCAGCGGCGGTACCGTCAGCAGCCGTCAGGTGGCGCCGTGGTACACCCGCGCTGCGGTGTTCGTGGTATGCCTGTTGATCTGCGTGGTTGCCGCGCGTGGCACCCTGCGTCAGGGCCCGCCAATGCGTTGGGGTGACGTGTACACCACCGATTCCAACTTCGCCAACCAGCTCGGCCTCAACGGTACGCTGTCGCTGATCGCCGCTGCGAAAGACCGCATGGGCGAAGACCGCGACAACATCTGGAAAGCCACACTGCCGCAAGAAGAAGCGCAGAAAGTGGTGCGCGAGATGCTGGTGATGCCGGACGACAAACTGGTCGATGCCGACATCGCTGCCGTGCGCCGTGACTACACGCCGCCGGCCGACAAGACCCTGCCGATCAAGAACGTTGTCGTGATCCTGATGGAAAGCATGGCCGGTCACTCGGTCGGTGCATTGGGCGCGCCGGGCAACATCACGCCGTACCTCGACAAACTGTCGAAGGAAGGCCTGCTGTTCGACCGTTTCTTCTCCAACGGCACGCACACCCACCAGGGTATGTTCGCGACCATGGCCTGCTTCCCGAACCTGCCGGGTTTCGAATACCTGATGCAGACCCCGGAAGGCAGTCACAAACTGTCCGGCCTGCCGCAGCTGCTCAGCGCGCGTGACTACGACGACGTCTATGTCTACAACGGTGACTTCGCCTGGGACAACCAGTCGGGTTTCTTCAGCAACCAGGGCATGACCAACTTCGTTGGCCGTAACGATTTCGTCGATCCGGTGTTCTCCGATCCAACGTGGGGCGTGTCCGACCAGGACATGTTCGATCGCGGTCTGGTCGAGTTGAAGGCGCGTGAAAACGGCAAGCCGTTCTATGCGTTGCTGCAAACCCTGTCCAACCACACGCCATACGCCTTGCCGTCGCCATTGCCGGTCGAGCGCGTCACCGATCGTGGCAGCCTCAACGAACACTTGACCGCCATGCGTTACTCCGACTGGGCATTGGGTCAGTTCTTCGAGAAGGCGCGCAAAGAGCCGTACTTCAAGGAAACCCTGTTCGTCATCGTCGGTGACCACGGTTTCGGCAATGAGCGTCAGATCACCGAAATGGATCTGGGCCGCTTCAACGTGCCGATGCTGATGATCGCGCCGGGCATCCAGGAGAAGTTCGGCACCCGTGACCACACCGTGGGCACGCAGATCGACATCGTACCGACCATCATGGGTCGCCTCGGTGGCGAAGTGCGTCACCAGTGCTGGGGCCGTGACCTGCTCAACCTGCCGGAAGGCGACACCGGTTTCGGTGTGATCAAACCGTCGGGCAGCGAGCAGACCACTGCCATCGTCACCGCAGACCAGATTCTGGTACTGCCGAAAGACAAGGACATGTCGGCGAAGGTCTATCAGTACCAACTGGGCGCCACCCCAAGTGCCGAGGTTATTCCGGATGCACCGCGCGCTGCCGAGTTGAAACACAAACTCGAAGCGTTCCTGCAAACGGCGACCAAGAGCCTGATGGACAACACCGCCGGTGTGATTAACGGCAAGCCGGACTAAGCGCTGTAAAGTAAAAGTCCGCGCAATAAAAAAGAGGCCCTGAAAAGGGCCTCTTTTTTTTTGCCGGCTAGAGGGTTATATCCGACCCAGTAGCAACAGCACCAACAGCACGACCAGCACCACACCGATGATGCCCGACGGACCATAACCCCAACTTCTGGAGTGCGGGAAGACCGGCAGACCACCGATCAGCAACAGGATCAGGATAATGATAAGAATTGTGCCCATGTCGATTTCCTTGTTGAGAGAGTTCGAGAAGTCTTGGTGTTCAAGGGGCGACTGGAGACTAAGTAATTCCAGACGGCTTACAAAATCCGACTGGTGCGAATGAAAGAAAATTCAATGTTTTTTTAATGTATTTGGATTAGTCGCTTATTTCCTTTGACGCAAAAAGATCGCAGCCTCGTTTCACTCGACAGCTCCTACACAAATCCATGTAGGAGCTGCCGAAGGCTGCGATCTTTTGACCTTGTATTCAGCAACTTGATGGAGCGTGGGCGCACACACAACCTTCGCTACACTCCGCGCATCTTCCCCAGAACAACAAGGCTGTCTGCTATGCAAAATCGCATGATGATCACTGGCGCGGGCTCAGGCCTGGGTCGCGAAATCGCGCTGCGCTGGGCGCGTGAAGGCTGGCAACTGGCCTTGTCCGACGTCAGCGAACCCGGCCTGCAGGAAACCCTGAAAATGGTGCGCGAGGCGGGCGGCGACGGCTTTATCCAGCGCTGCGATGTGCGTGATTACAGCCAACTCACAGCCTTCGCACAGGCTTGCGAAGAAAAACTTGGCGGCATTGACATCATCGTTAACAACGCCGGCGTCGCGTCAGGCGGGTTCTTCAGCGAGCTGTCGCTGGAAGACTGGGACTGGCAGATCGCGATCAACCTGATGGGTGTGGTCAAGGGTTGCAAAGCGTTCCTGCCGCTGCTCGAACAAAGCAAAGGCAAGATCATCAACATCGCCTCGATGGCCGCGCTGATGCAGGGCCCGGCAATGAGCAACTACAACGTGGCCAAGGCTGGTGTCGTGGCGCTTTCGGAAAGTCTGTTGATCGAACTGGCACAACAGGAAGTCGGCGTGCATGTGGTCTGTCCTTCGTTCTTTCAGACCAACTTGCTTGATTCTTTCCGTGGCCCGACCCCGGCAATGAAGGCGGCGGTCGGCAAGTTGCTGGAGAGTTCGCCGATTACCGCCGCGGACATCGCCGATTACATTTACCAGCAAGTCGCTGCCGGCGAGTTCATGATCCTGCCTCACGAACAAGGGCGCATGGCGTGGGCGATCAAGCAGAAAAACCCGCAACTGCTCTACAACGAAATGACCTCGATGGCGGAGAAAATGCGCGCCAAGGCCAAACAGAACAACGGCTGACCTTGCCCGTAGCGGATTGCGTCGTTAGGGTGGCCGCAATGGTCACCCTGTCGAGACGCGTCAATGCTCAATTACTTGTGGTTCTTCCTCGCGGCGCTGTTTGAAATCGCCGGTTGCTACGCTTTCTTCATGTGGCTGCGTCAGGGCAAAAGTGCGTTGTGGGTGATCCCGGCGTTGCTCAGCCTGACGTTGTTCGCGTTGTTGTTGACCCGTGTTGAAGCCAACTATGCCGGTCGCGCCTACGCCGCTTATGGCGGGATCTACATCGTCGCGTCGATTGGCTGGCTGATGGTGGTCGAGCGCGTGCGTCCGTTGGGTTCGGACTGGATCGGCGTGGCGCTGTGCGTGATCGGCGCCAGCGTGATTCTGTTCGGGCCGCGGTTTTCCGCTGCCTGAATTATCGATTTGTCGGAAGCGTCTGACAGCCAAGGGCTTGCCAAGCTGTAGGGCAAGACTGAATTGCCGGCCACACATTGTGGCGCGCCGGCAAGCCGCGCATCTTCAGGGTTTGCCACCCCCTGAAGGACGAACCTCATGCTTGTACTCAGCCGTGTTGTCGGTGAGTTGATTTCCATCGGCGACGATATTTCCCTGCGCGTGCTGTCCGTCAACGGCTCCAGCGTGCGCTTTGGCGTCGAAGCGCCGAAGAAGGTCAATGTGCACCGCGCCGAAGTCTATGAACGAATCCAGCGCAAGCAGGCCCGCGAAGGGGCCCGCTGAGGATTTCAGTCGAATAGATGCTTGGGCACATCGTGCTTGAGCATCAACTGGCACTGCTCGCTTTCCGGGTCGAAGACGATCAACGCCTGGCCTTTGGTCAGCGCCTGACGCACGCGCAGCACGCGGGTTTCCAGCGGCGTGTCATCGCCGTTGTCGGTGCCGTCGCGGGTGACGAAATCTTCGATGAGGCGGGTGAGGGTGTCGACTTCAAGAGCGTCGTAAGGGATGAGCATGGGCACCTCGGCTGAATCAATGTCGGGATGCTACGGCGATTGCCGGTTGGCTGCCAGTTTTGTGTAGTCAGTACCGGCCTCATCGCAAGCAAGCTCAGCCCTACAGGAAACACGGTCAACTGTAGGAGCCGAGCTTGCTCGCGAAGGCGGCCTAATGGTCACATTAATTGTCGGAGCGCTGCCCCACCAGGCTATCCACCGGCGGCACCCGCGTTTCGCTCTCCATCTGGGTGTCATGTTCAATCTGATGACTGAAGCGATCCAGCGAAGCATTCGCCGGCGCCGCATCACTGGCAAACACCGGTGGGCTCAAGATGTACGCGCCCAACAATCGGCTCAGCGCGGCCAGACTGTCGATGTGCGTACGCTCATAACCATGGGTCGCATCGCAACCAAACGCCAGCAGCGCGGTACGAATATCGTGCCCGGCCGTCACCGCCGAATGCGCATCGCTGAAGTAATAGCGGAACAAATCGCGGCGCACCGGCAGCTCGTTTTCAGCGGCCAATCGCAGCAAATGCCGCGACAAGTGATAGTCGTACGGACCGCCGGAATCCTGCATCGCCACACTTACCGCGTGTTCGCTGGAATGCTGTCCCGGCGCGACCGGCGCAATGTCGATGCCGACAAATTCACTGACGTCCCACGGCAATGCCGCCGCCGCGCCACTGCCGGTTTCTTCGGTGATGGTGAACAGCGGATGGCAATCGATCATCAATTCCTGACCGCTGTCGACGATGGCTTTCAGCGAAGCCAGAAGCGCAGCAACGCCAGCCTTGTCATCGAGGTGACGGGCGCTGATGTGGCCACTTTCGGTGAACTCCGGGAGCGGGTCAAACGCCACCACATCGCCAACACTGATGCCCAGCGAATCGCAATCGGCCTTGGTCGCGCAGTAGGCGTCCAGACGCAATTCGACGTGATCCCAGCTGATCGGCATTTCATCGACTGCGGTGTTGAACGCATGCCCGGACGCCATCAACGGCAACACACTGCCGCGAATCACGCCGTTGTCGGTGAACAGGCTGACACGGCTGCCCTCGGCAAAACGGCTCGACCAGCAACCGACGGGGGCGAGGGTCAGGCGACCGTTGTCTTTCACCGCGCGGACGGCGGCGCCAATGGTGTCGAGGTGCGCGGAGACTGCGCGGTCAGGGCTGTTTTTCTTGCCCTTGAGCGTGGCGCGAATGGTGCCGCGCCGGGTCATTTCGAACGGGATGCCGAGTTCTTCGAGACGCTCGGCGACGTAACGCACGATGGTGTCGGTGAAACCGGTCGGGCTGGGAATGGCGAGCATTTCCAGGAGGACTTTTTGCAGGTAGTTGAGATCCGGTTCGGGGATTTGTGGGGTCATGGAAACTCCTGATGGGTTGAGCACTGATCGTTCCCACGCTCTGCGTGGGAATGCAGCCCGGGACGCTCTGCGTCCCAAATGGACGCGGAGCGTCCGGTGAGGCGTTCCCACGCAGAGCGTGGGAACGATCAGGAAGGGGTTAAATGGCCGGCTGACTGTGCGGAAACAACAAATCAACAAACCGCTCAGCCGTCGGCTGCGGTTCATGATTGGCCAACCCGGCGCGCTCGTTGGCCTCGATAAACACGTACTCCGGCTGATCCGCCGCCGGCACCATCAAATCGAGGCCAACCATCGGAATGTCCAGCGCCCGCGCCGCACGCACCGCCGCGTCGACCAGTGTCGGATGCAGAATCGCCGTGACGTCTTCGAGCGTGCCACCGGTGTGCAGATTCGCGGTACGGCGCACAAACAAATGCTCACCCGCCGGCAGAATGCTGCTGTAGTCATACCCGGCTGCATGCAAGGTGCGCTGGGTTTCGTGATCTAGTGGAATCTTGCTCTCGCCACTGGTGGCCGCTTGCCGACGTCGACTCTGCGCCTCGATCAACGCGCCAATCGAATGCTGACCATCGCCAACCACTTCCGCCGGCTTACGAATCGCTGCTGCGACCACTTCAAAACCGATCACCAGAATTCGCAGATCAAGGCCTTCGTGGAAGCTCTCCAACAGCACTCGGCTATCAAATTGTTTCGCCGCTTCGATGGCCTGCTGCAGCTCTTCGATGTTCTGCAGATCCACGGCCACACCTTGGCCCTGTTCACCGTCGAGCGGCTTGACCACCACCCGTTGATGCTCATCGAGAAAGGCCAGATTGTCGTCGGCATTGCCCGCCAGTTGCTGCGAGGGCAGGTTCAGACCGGCCGCTTTCAGTACTTTGTGCGTCAGGCTTTTGTCCTGACACAGACTCATGCTGATCGCGCTGGTCAGGTCGCTCAGCGATTCACGGCAACGCACGCGACGGCCGCCATGGCTGAGCGTAAACAACCCGGCGTCGGCGTCGTCGACCTGCACGTCAATGCCGCGCCGATGCGCTTCTTCAACGATGATCCGCGCATACGGATTGAACTGCGCCTCTGGCCCAGGGCCAAGAAACAGCGGCTGATTGATGCCGTTTTTGCGCTTGATCGCGAAGGTCGACAGGTTGCGAAAACCGAGCTTGGCGTAGAGGTTTTTCGCCTGACGGTTGTCGTGCAACACCGACAGATCGAGATAGCTCAACCCGCGACTCATAAAATGCTCGACCAGATGACGCACCAGCACTTCGCCGACGCCCGGCCGCGAGCACTGCGGATCAACCGCCAGGCACCACAGGCTGCTGCCGTTTTCCGGGTCGTTGAACGCCTTGTGATGATTCAGGCCCATGACGCTGCCGATCACCGCGCCGCTGTCCTCATCCTCGGCCAGCCAATACACCGGGCCGCCCTGATGATGCGGGGTCAGCAGCGTGGCATCGATCGGCAACATGCCGCGCGCCTGATACAACAGATTGATCGCCTGCCAATCCGCCTCGTTCTGCGCGCGGCGAATTCGGAAGCCGCGAAACACGCGAGTAGCCTGACGATAATCACTGAACCACAAACGCAAGGTGTCGGAAGGATCGAGAAACAGCTGCGTCGGTTCCAGCCCGAGAATCTGCTGCGGCGCGGCCACGTACAACGCGATATCGCGTTCGCCGGGTTGCTCGTTGAGCAGTTCCTGCGCCAGTGACGCCGGGTCAGGAAAGGTGTGGCCGATCAGCAACCGGCCCCAACCGCAATGTACTGCGATCGGGTCGGCGGCGAGGGTGCTGCCATCTTCGGCCAACCGTGCCTGCAAGCGTTCATAGGACGGAGTCTGACCGCGAATCAGGCGCTGATTGATGGCCGTGGCATGGGGTTTCATCGATCAGATTCCTTGTTCACTGAGCCACAGGTTCAGGGCCGCCAGTTGCCACAGTTTCGAACCGCGCAACGGCGTCAATTGGCCTTGCGGATCAGTCAGCAGTTTGTCGAGCATGGCCGGGTTGAACAGGCCGCGATCCTGACTCGGATCGAGCAGCAGTTCGCGCACCCAGTTCAGCGTGTCGCCTTGCAAATGCTTGAGGCCAGGCACCGGGAAATAGCCTTTTTTACGGTCGATCACTTCACTCGGAATGACCCGGCGCGCGGCTTCTTTCAGCACCTGTTTGCCGCCATCCGGCAGCTTGAATTTGCCCGGCACACGGGCCGACAGTTCAACCAGTCGGTAGTCGAGAAACGGCGTACGCGCTTCCAGGCCCCAGGCCATGGTCATGTTGTCGACACGTTTGACCGGGTCATCGACCAGCATCACCGTGCTGTCCAGACGCAGCGCTTTGTCCACAGCGGCATCTGCGCCGGGCTGTGCGAAATGTTCCTTTACGAAGTCGCCGGCAGCGTCATTCGCGGTCAGCCATTTCGGTTGTACGGTGGCGGCGTAGTCGTCATAACTGCGGTCGAAAAACGCGTTGCGATACGCCGCGTACGGGTCGGCCGCGCCGTCGACTTGCGGGTACCAGTGATAACCGGCGAACAGCTCGTCCGCGCCCTGGCCGCTCTGTACCACCTTGCAGTGCTTGGCCACTTCGCGCGACAGCAGATAGAACGCGATGCAGTCGTGGCTAACCATTGGTTCGCTCATCGCGCGGAACGCCGCGGGCAGTTGCTCGATGATCTCTTTCTCGTCGATGCGCAGTTGATGGTGCTGCGTGCCGTAGTGTTTGGCGATCAGATCCGAATACTGGAACTCGTCACCGCGCTCGCCGCCGGCATCTTGAAAACCGATGGAAAAGGTCGACAGATTCTCCACGCCGACTTCACGCAACAGACCGACGAGCATGCTCGAATCGACACCGCCGGACAGCAGCACGCCGACATCGACGGCAGCACGTTGACGAATCGCCACCGCTTCGCGAGTGCTGTCTAGCACGCGGTCGACCCAGTCTTCCAGCGTCAGATTTTTCTCGTCGTCGTGTGGGCCGTAAGGCAGCGTCCACCAGGTTTTCTGCTCGGTGGTGCCATCGGCTTCAACGCGCATCCAGCTCGCTGGCGGCAGTTTTTCGATGCCAGCCAGCAAGGTGCGCGGCGCAGGCACCACGGCGTGAAAATTCAGGTAGTGATTGAGCGCCACCGGATCGAGGATCGGGTTGATGTCGCCGCCCTTGAGCAGCGCCGGCAGGGCCGAGGCGAAACGCAAACGCTGACCGGTACGCGACAGGTACAGCGGCTTCACGCCGAGACGGTCACGGGCGATAAACAGACGCTTGGCATCGCGCTCCCAAATGGCAAAGGCGAACATGCCGTTGAGTTTCGGCAGCAGCGCTTCGCCCCAGGCGTGATAGCCCTTGAGCAGCACTTCGGTGTCACCGCCGGAATAGAAGGCATAACCCAGCGCTGCGAGCTCAGCGCGCAATTCCGGGAAGTTATAGATCGCGCCGTTGAAGGCCAGCGACAGGCCGAGTTGACTGTCGACCATCGGCTGCGCCGAACCGTCCGACAAGTCCATGATTTTCAGGCGACGATGGCCCAGGGCAATCGGCCCTTGAGCATGAAAGCCCCACGCGTCAGGGCCGCGAGGCGCCAGGTGATGGGTGATTCGCTCGATGGCTGCAAGGTCTGCAGGTTGTTGATCAAAACGTAACTCGCCAGCTAATCCGCACATAAAGTCCTTACCGGTTTTTCCGTTGGGGAGGGTATTTCTTCAGCGGCCGACATGGCCGGTACTCAGAAACTGACCCGGTGCGGTTGTGGGAGTTTTAGAACGATGAGTTATAAGCGCGTATATCCGACAGCGCGTAATGACAAAGCGAGGGCCGCACCACTTACCAAATGATCGAATTTAAATGGCGGTATATAGATATTTTATCGGTGCAAAAAACTGCTGAATTACCGGGGTTTCAGCCGTTTTTTTAGGTTTTTTATTTTTCCTCGGTATTGATATGGTCGTCGTTCGAACCCGCAATAAAGGACTATTGCAGATGCCGACCACAGAAATAAAAACGCAGTCTCAAGATCTGACTTTGAACACGTTGCTCGACGCCACTGGCGATCTGGACAGCGCCGAAGCCTTGCAAAAAAACCTGCCCGCTTTTTTGCTGAAATGTTCAGCCACCCAACTCGCGGCGATTGATCGAACCACTCGAGAGTTGCATGCCGTTCAACTGACAGTCGAAAAGGAGCTGGCCACGCTCAAGCCGTTGCACTCCTTTTGTATCGATGAACTGACCGTTGCGCTGCGCCAGAAATGGGCGGTGGATTTCGACGTAGAAAAGGATTTTCTGAGCTTGCCCGGTGCCGATTGCGGTTGCGAGCCGATATCGACAGATGAAAACGGCGTAAAAACCTTTCCGGCGGCCACGCAGACGTTGCTACAGGCCGCCATGCAGAATTTCACCGAAGAGGAAGCAGCCGGCGGTTTTCCCGTCGGCAGTCAGGTCGTCGTACAAAGCACTCCGGGCGGCGTAAGCGGTTTGACTGTGGCAGCCTTTGCCGGGCTATGCCGTGAGCTGGATCTTGGTAAACGCTATCAGGCGCATTTTCAGCAGGTTTTCGGGCCTTTGGAGGGTGACGACAAGGCCGTGGTGCGCAACGCCATGGTTCACGACATTGCGAGCATGAAAAAGCTGTTGTTGCAATTGGACACCCAACTCGCCGCCATCAAAAATCACATCACCCCTGCCGGTTTGCAGACTGTGCAACGGCTTATTGACGCCGAGGGTGTGGTGTCGGCGGCAACGCTGCTCTACAACAAACAGACACTGATGATGCAAGGCCTGGAGATTTTCGACAGCTGCGTCTGGGGTGTCGTGGTGTTTTGCGCCCATTCGTTCGAATCGCATCCTCAGGAACCGTGCCTGGTGTATATGGCAGGAGAGCCCGAGCGCGCGTTGTACGAATACCCGAGCTTCAATGCGTTCAAACAGTACCTGACGCAAAAGTTGAAGGATCGGCGCTACAAGGATTACTTCGCCAACAGCATTGATGAAGATGACAAGGCAGATTTTTTCAAGGCTGTAGCCGATTCCGCTGAGTTGGGATCCATCAAATCGTTGCCGATCACGGTGCCGCTGTTCGAGTTCATGGTGCAAAGTCACGTAGGCAAAATGCAGGTTGATGCACGCAAACTGGCGGTGCCGACCGCCGACATTGATGACGATGCACGCCGCAAACGTCTGCTGGATTTTCTCCAGCTCGGTGTCACCGTCGCCTCCGTAGCAGGATTTTTTGTACCGGTGCTTGGCCAACTGATGATGGGCGTTGCGGTAGGGCAATTGCTTGGCGAGGTGTATGAAGGCATCGAGGACTGGCAGCGGGGCGACCAGCAGGAAGCGCTGTCACACCTGCTCAGCGTGGCGGAAAATATTGCACTGATGGGCGTGTTCGCGGGTGGCCAGAAAGTCGTTGGCACGCTCGGACGCCATCTGGTGCGTTCACATCCGGCGTTCTTCGGCCAGTTCACCGCGATTTACAATCAGGCCGGCAAACCACGCCTGTGGAAACCTGATTTAAGCCCTTACGAGCATGACCTTCCGCGCGGATTCACGCTGGCTGAAGGAACCGAAGAACTGCATCAGATCGGCAGCACGGAGTACGGCCGCGTCGGGCACCGGATCCTTGCGGGCACTTTCGATTCGACATCGCGTACCTGGCGCCTGCAACACCCTGGACGCCCTGAAGCGTTCTCCCCTGTACTTGAACGTCACGTCGAAGGTGGCTGGCGCACTCCGGCCGAAGACACAGAACAGTGGCGCAGCGCGGCGTATACCCTCAAACGCATCGATCCACAGCTGTGTGATTTTACCGATGCCGAACTGGACATGATGCGCAGGATCAGCGGCGACCGCTACGAAGCGTTGCAGCGTGCCTTGCACGACAATCTGCCGCTGTCATCCCGGCTGCGCGACAGCGTGGAGCGACTGCGTACGGAGCGACGGTTACGCGTGCTCATCGCCGAGCTTGAGCGGGGCGAAACCCACTCGGGGCAACCTGTGCATGAGCAGTTGCGTGCGTTGTCGAAGCTGCCCGGCTGGCCTACAGACCGTTACATCGCGGTCACCGATGCCGCGGGCGAAGTCACCGCAACCTACCCCCTCACCACGGTGCGCGATGATCGTCTGAGTGTGGTGATCACTGAAGATCAATTGGCCGAAGGTCAATTGCTGCAAACGGTGATCGATGGTTTGTATCAGAAGGAAGTCGATGCCTTGCTGGGGGGCAATCCCGGTCGTCAGAACGAACGCGAGATTCTCGCTAAAAAACTCGGCTCACGGCTCAAGGCTGATCGTCCGGCGGTGTTCCAGCGAATGTATGAACGCTACGACCGGATCGAGGCTGACGATGTGCAGAAGCTGCGCAATACGTTTGTCGAGCTGCCGGCGCGCCATGCGCAGCGTCTTATCGATCAAGCGCCGAGTGTCGAGCGTCTGCACCTGCGTTCTAGCGGTCGAGTGCCTGTCGGTCTGGCGCAGAAGGTCAGGGCCGCGACCCATCAGGTACGTGTTGATCGTGCGTTGATCGGGCTTCATTTGCCGGCAATGGCCAATCCGGACACTGAAAAGCTGGCCATACAGTTACTGCCACGCCTGAGCGGCTGGGATGCACAACTGCGGCTTGAGGTACGAGAAAAAAACCTGAAAGGGCCTTTGCTGGAAGCGATTGGTGTCGCGCCGGCGACGCCCTTGAACACCCGCACTTTGGTTAAATCCAATGGCGGGTATGAGGTGTTTGATGGCGACAGCAAATCGCTGGGACGGGTTGAGGCGGGGGCTGACGAGCGCTATCAAGCCATTCTCAAGGCGCTGACTCCTGCGCAACGTGCCGCCGCCGGTTTCCCCGATCCGGTGCCTGCTGATGGGGCTCGACTACGCAACAAGCTGCTTGAAACTGCACTGGACGAGCGCGAGGTGACTGCGCGGATGTTGATCTCCGGCAAGTCTGAGCCGGTTGTTTTCGAGCCGGCTTGTGTGCAGGCCGATCAGGTGATGACGACGACTCATCCGCGAGCATTGCTGCGCAAAGTCTTGAGGCTTTTCCCCAGCTACACCGAAGCCCAGGCCAGCCAATTGATCGATCAGTTGGGCAACGACCCGCTGACCCGGGCAACCGGTGTTAAAGCGTTGCGTGAGGATCTGCGCAGCCTGCGCGACGCACTGGAACTCTGGAGCGAGGATGAGCCCGCGATAAGGGCGCTCGGCGGGGATGGGCAAGAGGTGCGTCATAGTCGCAAAGCCACCGCTGAATTGATTGAGGACAGTTTTCGGCGACTCTTATGGGTCAGAGACGCCAATGGCCAACCCGTTTGTACCTTGAATCTGGACGGCATGCGAGTCGGCAAACTGCCCACCCTGCCACCTGGTCTGAAGTTCGACCACATCAAACGATTGTCGTTGAGGAACATGGAGCAAGGCGACGATATCGCGTATTTCCTTCGCTCGTTCAAGCAAGTTGAAACGCTGGAGCTTGATCGCAATAAGCTCACTCGGCTGCCGGAAATTCTGTCGTTCATGCCTGATCTGGGTCGGTTGAGCCTGGCGGGTAACCAGATCAGGCTGACCGAGCAGACGCTGTTGAAGCTGAGCCAGTTACGCACGCTTCACAGTTTGAATCTGAGCGGCAATCCGCTGGGGGCAACCCCGGATGTCAGTCATATGTTGAAATTGCGCTCTCTGGCACTGCGCGAGACCGGTGCTACGGAATTGCCCAAAGGTCTGGCACGCTTGCCGGATCCGGACTGGGTGGATTTGCGCAACAACGAAATAAAGGTATTGCCGGATTGGCTCTTCACAACCCCGCGCCGTTTCAGTGAGGCACTTAACCTGCGATTCAATCCATTGTCCGACGTCAGCAGCACGTACCTGTCGAATTACCGGGAAAACATCGGCGTCGGCATGGGCTATCTGGATAACGATAATGCCCGCCTCGACGAAAACCAGGCGCGATCGCTCTGGTTCACTGACGGCGCGGGGGAGGACTGGAATCGTCGTAACCGAATCTGGACGGCATTCAAGGATGATCCGAGGGCCGAAGGATTATTCCATCTGCTGGCGGAACTCAGTCATACCGCCGATTCCGAGAAAGCGACCAAAGACATGCATCGGCGGGTTTGGGCAGTACTCGAGGCGGCGGAGCAGCGAGCGCCGTTGTACGAACAGATCCTCGATCTGGCGGCCAATCCGATCAACTGTACGGACAGTGCAGCGATAAACTTCAGTCATCTGGAAATCGCCGTTGAAGTCGACAGGGTGATCAGCCCTGCTGAAGGTCGGGTAAATGGTGCCAAACCCCTGATCAAACTCGGCCGTGGTCTGTTCCGTCTGGATCAGTTGAACCAGATCGCTCAAGAACATGCCGACAAGAATCCGACCGCCGATCCTTTGGAGGTCAACCTCGCGTATCGCACCGGTCTCGCCGATGACCTGGATCTGCCGGGGCAGCCGCGGTTCATGCGCTATGCATTACTGGGCGGTGTGACCCGTGCTGATCTGGACATTGCGAAGAACAGGATCATTACGGCTGAAGCTTCAGCGCAGTGGGTGACGTTCCTGCAACGCCAGTCATTCTGGTGCGATTACCTCAAACGCACGTTCAGTCGCCAGTTCTCCAACATTGACGAGACGTTTTCACCGCAGCTGGATGCCGTATTTGAACAGGCGAGCACACTCAGTTCCGCCGATTATCTCAGCCAGATGGATGCGATCAGGTTCCAGCGCGAGCTGGCTGAGGAAGCTGTGCTGACACGCCTGACCGACGATGCGATACGTTTGGTTAATCTGGGGATCTGCGCCTTGCCCCAAGGGTAAAAGCTACTTGCCGCGAATCAGACGGCGCAGCGCAAAGCGATTGGGATGGCACGCCTCAGCGACACTTCGCGGCAGCGGCAACGGTTCGTTGTCGAGCCAGGCGGCGAGCAATTCACCCGACAGCGGTGCGGTGATCAGACCGCGAGAGCCGTGACCGCTGTTGACGTAGAGCCCGTCAAGCCACGGGCAGGCCACGTCCGGAACCTGGCGGGCATCTTTGGCTAATGTGGCGTATGCCTGATTGAACGCTTCGCGGTCGGAAACGGGGCCGACGATCGGCAAATAGTCGGGGCTGGTGCAGCGGAAAGCAGCGCGGCCCTGGAGGTTTTCGACAGGCTGTTCGCTGATGTGCAGACGCGACACGAGGTCGCTGGAGATTTCTTCGAGCATCGCCAGATTGCCTTCGTGTTCGGCGATGGTCGGGGTCAGGTCGTCGCTGTTGAAATCGAAGCTCGCACCGAGGGTGTGTTCGCCCAAACGTGCCGGGGCGACGTAGCCTTCGGCGCAGACCACGGTGGTCAGGGCCTGGCTTTCTGCGGTCTCGGCAAGGCGAGTGATTTGTCCGCGAATGCGCTTGAGCGGCAGCTCGGCACTTTGCGCAAAACGTTTGATCTCGGCGGCGCCGGCCAGCACCACGACCGGTGCGCTGGCCAGTAAGCGGTCACCGTCGAAGGCTTGCCACTGATCGTCGACTTTGCGCAGTTCCAGTACATCACGATGGCTGAGCAGTTCGATGTTCGGCTGCGCGGCTTGCGCCTGACACAGCGCCGGTGGATGCACCCAGCCGCCCTCGGGATAGTACAAACCGCCGTGGGCCAGACCGATGCCGGCGCGGTGTTGCGCTTCGGGTTGATCGAGCCATTGCAGTAAATCTTCGGGGAAGGCTGCGGCCAATTGCGCGTGGCGCTCGGCTTCCTTGGCATTGAACGCCAGTTGCAGCACGCCGCAATCGTCCCAATCGGTGCCGCGTTGCAGGGTTTCCAGCAAGCGACGGGTGTAGCCGAAACCGCTGACGATCAATTGCGATAACGCGGTGCCGTGGGCGGAGAGCTTCAGATACAGCACGCCCTGCGGATTGCCCGAGGCTTCTTGCGCCACGCCATCGTGGCGCTCCAGCAAGCTCACTTGCCAACCGCGCGCTGCGAGGCTGGAAGCGGTGGCGCAACCGGCCAGTCCGGCGCCGATTACCAGTGCACGACGTTCGCCTGTCACTGGGGCAGGGCGGGCGAACCACGGCTTTTCCGGGGCGGGTGGCGCAACGTCTGACGGCCAACCGAGGAACTCGCCACGCAGAATTTCCCACTTATGGCCAATGCCCGGCGTGCGTTTCATTTTGAAGCCGGCGGCGTTGAGCAAACGGCGCACCCAACCGGTACTGGTGAAGGTGCTGATGGTCGACCCCGGTGCCGCGAGTCGTGCCAGTTCGACGAACAGTTCCGCCGTCCACATGTCGGGGTTTTTCGCCGGGGCGAAACCGTCGAGAAACCATGCGTCGATCTGTGCATCGAGTTGCGGCAATTGCTCCAGTGCATCGCCGATCAGCAGGGTCAGCGTCACGCGACCGTCGGCCAAGGTGATGCGCTGAAAGCCTTGATGGATGGCTACGTAATGCTTGAGTAACTGATCGGCCAGCGGTTTGAGTTCTGGCCACAAGGCCAATGCCCGTTGCAGATCGGCCGGGCTCAACGGGTATTTTTCGACGCTGACAAAATGCAGCCGCGCCCCGGCCACGGCGTGTTGTTCGAACAACTGCCAGGCACAGAGAAAATTCAGCCCGGTGCCAAAACCGGTTTCGCCGATAACCAGGCGACCGCTTGCCGGCAGCGCAGCAAAACGCTCGGCCAGGCGGTTTTGTTCGAGGAACACATAACGGGTTTCATCCAGACCGGACTTGTCGGAAAAATACACGTCATCAAACACTCGCGAACGCGGGCGTCCCTGTTCATCCCAATCGAGTTGGGCGTGGGGCAATACGGGTTTCATGGCAGGCTCGGCAACGACAAGGCGGCCATTCTAGCCGATCGGGCGCGGGGTGCTTGATCCATGGCAAGGTGTGATCCAGGGGGCCATGGAAAATGTCAAAAGATCGCAGCCTGCGGCAGCTCCTACAGGGTGGATTGCATTCCAGTGTAGGAGCTGCCGCAGGCTGCGATCTGTTCAGAGGTTGTCATCATCCGCTAGTCTTGCTGAACCCTGGAAGGAGCCGTCCAATGTTTGAATCCGCTGAAATCGGTCACGCCATCGACAAAGACACCTACGAGGCCGCCGTCCCGGCACTGCGTGAAGCGCTGCTGGAGGCCCAGTTCGAGTTGCAGCAACAGAAGCGTTTCCCGGTGATCATTTTGATCAACGGCATCGAAGGCGCGGGCAAGGGCGAGACGGTCAAGTTGCTCAACGAGTGGATGGATCCGCGCCTGATCGAGGTGCGCACTTTCGACCAACAGAGCGACGAAGAACTCTCGCGGCCACCGGCCTGGCGTTACTGGCGGATGCTCCCGGCCAAAGGGCGGATGGGGATTTTCTTTGGCAACTGGTACAGCCAGATGCTTCAGGGGCGAGTCCACGGTTTGTTCAAGGATCCACGCCTGGATCAAGCGATCGCTGGCGCCGAGCGTCTGGAAAAGATGCTCTGCGATGAAGGCGCGCTGATCTTCAAATTCTGGTTTCACCTGTCGAAAAAGCAGATGAAGGCACGGCTCAAAGCGTTGGCCGACGATCCGCTGCACAGCTGGCGCATCAGCCCGCTCGACTGGCAGCAATCGGAGACCTACGACAAATTCGTCAAATACGGCGAGCGCGTGCTGCGCCGCACCAGTCGCGATTACGCGCCGTGGCATGTCATCGAAGGCATGGACGCCAACTACCGCAGTCTGGCCGTCGGCAAGATTCTCCTTGAAGGTTTGCAAAGTGCGCTGAAACGCCCGGACGTGCATCCCCACGATGTCAGCGCCGCGCCGCTGGGTACGCCGGTTGATCATCTGAACCTGCTCGACAGCCTCGACCTGACCCAGCGTCTGGACAAGAAAGATTACGAAGAACAACTGATCACCGAACAGGCGCGCCTGTCCGGGCTGATGCGCGACAAACGCATGCGTCGCCATGCGCTGGTCGCGGTGTTCGAAGGCAACGATGCGGCGGGCAAGGGCGGGGCGATCCGTCGGGTGGCGGCGGCGCTCGATCCGCGCCAATACAACATCGTGCCGATTGCCGCGCCGACCGAAGAGGAGCGTGCGCAACCGTACCTTTGGCGTTTCTGGCGACATATTCCGGCGCGCGGCAAATTCACCGTGTTCGACCGTTCGTGGTACGGCCGAGTGCTGGTGGAGCGCATTGAAGGTTTCTGCACACCGGCCGACTGGCTGCGTGCGTATGGCGAGATCAATGACTTCGAGGAGCAACTGGCCGACGCCGGGGTGATCGTCGTCAAGTTCTGGCTGGCCATCGACAAGGACACGCAGATGGAGCGTTTCCAGGAGCGCGAAGAGATCCCGTTCAAGCGTTTCAAGATCACCGAGGACGACTGGCGCAACCGCGACAAGTGGGACGACTACCGCGCCGCCGTCGGCGATATGGTCGATCGCACCAGTTCCGAGATCGCGCCGTGGACGTTGGTTGAGGCCAACGACAAGCGCTGGGCGCGAGTGAAAGTGCTGCGCACGATCAACCGCGCACTCGAAGACGCTTTCGAGAAATCCGACAAGCACGCGAAAAAGCACAAGGACTGAACCGATGGACACGCATACGCGGGGTGAATGATTGTCGCAGTCGGCAATGGGGTGGACTTATGCTCGGTTCACTCTCAACCGACAACAATAATGAGGTATGCCATGCGTGAAGTGGTGATCGTCGACAGCGTGCGGACTGGCCTGGCCAAATCCTTTCGCGGCAAGTTCAACCAGACCCGCCCCGATGACATGGCGGCGCACTGCGTCAACGCGCTGCTGACGCGCAATGACATCGACCCGGCCAGCGTCGAGGATTGCATCGTCGGCGCCGGCTCCAACGAAGGCGCGCAGGGCTACAACATTGGCCGCAACGTCGCGGTGCTTTCGCGTCTGGGCACCGGCACCGCCGGCATGACCCTCAACCGTTTCTGCTCGTCGGGCTTGCAAGCGATTGCGATTGCCGCCAACCAGATCGCCTCGGGTTGCAGCGACATCATCGTCGCCGGCGGCGTCGAGTCGATCAGCCTGACGATGAAAAGCGTCAACACCGATCACCTGATCAATCCGCTGCTCAAGCAACAGTCGCCGGGCATCTATTACACGATGGGCCAGACTGCCGAAGTGGTTGCGCGACGTTATGGCGTCAGCCGTGAAGCGCAGGATCGCTATTCATTGCAGAGCCAGATCCGCACCGCTCAGGCGCAGGCGGCCGGGCTGTTCAACGATGAAATCGTGCCGATGTCGGTGAAATATCGCGTTGAAGACAAGAACACTGGCGAAGTGCAAATTCTCGACGGCGTGGTTGATCGCGATGACTGCAACCGTCCGGACACCACTTATGAAAGCCTCGCCGGGTTGAAACCGGTGTTCGCTGAAGACGGTTCGGTGACGGCGGGCAACTCGTCGCAACTGTCGGATGGCGCGTCGATGACGCTGGTGATGAGTCTGGAAAAAGCCCTGCAACTGGGGCTGAAGCCGAAAGCGTTTTTCCGTGGGTTTACCGTGGCCGGTTGCGAGCCGGACGAGATGGGCATCGGCCCGGTGTTCTCGGTGCCGAAACTGCTCAAGGCGAAAGGTTTGCAGGTGGCGGACATTGATCTGTGGGAACTCAATGAGGCGTTCGCTTCGCAGTGCCTGTACAGCCGTGATCGGCTGGAGATCGATAACGACAAGTACAACGTCAACGGTGGTTCGATTTCGATTGGTCACCCGTTCGGCATGACCGGGTCGCGGCAGGTCGGGCATCTGGTGCGCGAGTTGCAGCGGCGTAATTTGCGTTACGGGATTGTGACGATGTGCGTGGGCGGCGGGATGGGCGCGACGGGGTTGTTTGAAGCGGTGCGTTAAACCCAGAAAGATTTGTTGATTGATCGACCGCTATCGCGAGCAGGCTCACTCCTACAATTGGAATGCATTCCCCTGTAGGAGTGAGCCTGCTCGCGATGGCATCAACCGGATATCCGGCTGGAATCCAGCCCCTGCATCCGCGCAATATAAGCCTGGATTTCCTTCTCAATCTGCTCGGCACTCTCAAACGGCCCCTCAAGGGTATTTTCCCGAGTGCTGAAATACAGTTCGCCATTGACCCGGCACACGCGGTCGCTGCGAAAGTGCGTGGCGGGGGCGTTGTCTTGGGCGCGCATGCCTAACATGATCGGTCTCCTTGGCTGAGGCGCTGGACGGGATCCAATCAGCTTATGCCTGAAGCACTTAACCCGCGCGGTCAGCCGATCAACGGCAGCGCGTCAATTTAATGCTGCGACCTGCACAGTTTCATTCACGTCCTGGCCCCAACTGTCCCTGTGTCGCGCCCGGCGGCACGCCTAGAATGAGCGCACTCGTCAGCAGGCTTTTGGGGTTCGCATGCACATTTCATCCGGTCGCTGGGTTTTCGGCTTGTTCCTGGCGCTGCTGACCGCGTTTCTGTGGGGCATCCTGCCGATCAAACTCAAACAGGTGTTGCTGGTGATGGATCCCGTCACGGTGACCTGGTTTCGCTTGATGGTGTCCGGCAGTTGCCTGTTCATTTATCTGGCCGCGGTCAAACGCCTGCCGAGCCGCAAAGTGCTGGGGCCCAAGGGTGGCTGGCTGGTGATGATGGCGGTGCTCGGCTTGGTCGGCAACTACGTGCTGTATCTGATGGGCCTCAACCTGCTCAGCCCCGGCACCGCGCAACTGGTGGTGCAGATGGGCCCGATCATGTTGCTGATCGCCAGTCTGTTTGTGTTCAAGGAGCGTTTCAGCATTGGCCAGGGCATTGGGTTGTTGGTGCTGCTGGTCGGTTTTGTGCTGTTCTTTAATCAGCGTCTGGCTGAGTTGCTGACCTCACTGTCGGATTACACCGCTGGCGTGTTGTTGGTGCTGCTGGCGTCGACGGTCTGGACGTTTTACGCGCTGGGTCAGAAGCAATTGCTCACGGTGTGGAATTCGTTGCAGGTGATGATGGTGATCTACCTGTTCTGCGCGTTGTTGCTGACGCCGTGGGTGCACCCGCTTGAAGCGCTGGAGCTGAGCCCGTTGCAAGGCTGGTTACTGCTGGCGTGCTGCATGAACACGTTGATTGCCTATGGCGCGTTTGCCGAAGCGCTGGCGCACTGGGAGGCGTCACGGGTCAGTGCGACGCTGGCGATTACGCCGTTGGTGACGTTTGGCGCGGTGGCGATTGCGGCGGGGATCTGGCCGGAGTACGTGCATGCCGAGCAGATCAATGGGCTTGGGTATGGCGGGGCGGTTTTGGTGGTGTTGGGCTCGGCGCTGGTGGCGTTGGGGCCGTCGTTGATTGCCGGGCTCAAGGCGCGGCGGATGCGTATGGCCTGAAGATCAAAAGATCGCAGCCTGCGGCAGCTCCTACAGAGAACGCATTCCAATGTAGGAGCTGCCGCAGGCTGCGATCTTTTGTTTTTAGCCCTTGGCCCCAGCCTCAATCATGTTTTCCGGCCGCACCCACGCATCAAACTCTTCATCGGTCAGATAGCCCAACGCCAACGCCGCCTCACGCAACGTCAGCCCCTCGCTGTAAGCCTTCTTGGCGATTTCCGCCGACTTGTCATAACCAATGTGCGGGTTCAGCGCCGTCACCAGCATCAACCCACGCTCCAGATGCCGCGCCATGACTTCCGCATCCGGCTCCAGCCCGGCAATGCAGTGCTGCTGGAAGTTGCTGCAGCCGTCGCCGAGCAGGCGGATCGATTGCAGCAGGTTGTGGATGATCACCGGTTTGTACACGTTCAACTGTAGGTGACCCTGACTGGCGGCGATGCCGATCGTCACGTCGTTGCCCAGCACCTGACAGGCCAGCATCGACAGTGCCTCGCACTGCGTCGGGTTGACCTTGCCCGGCATGATTGAGCTGCCCGGTTCGTTCGCCGGTAGACGCACTTCGGCAAAACCGGCGCGTGGGCCGGAGCCGAGCAACCGTAGGTCGTTGGCGATTTTCATCAGCGCCACGGCGAGGGTTTTCAGCGCACCGGAGAGGCTGGTCAGCGGTTCGTGGCCGGCGAGGGCGGCAAACTTGTTTGGCGCGGTGACGAAGGGTAGGCCCGACAGCGCCGCCAGTTCGGCAGCAATCGCTTCACCAAAACCGTGCGGCGAATTCAACCCGGTGCCGACCGCGGTGCCGCCCTGTGCCAGTTCACACACCGCTGGCAGCGCGGCACGGATCGCCCGTTCGGCGTAATCCAGTTGCGCGATAAAACCGGACAATTCCTGACCGAAGGTGATCGGCGTCGCGTCCATCATGTGCGTGCGCCCGGTTTTCACCAGTTTCATGTGCCGCGCGGCGAGTTCGGCGAGGCCACCGGACAGCTCGGCAATTGCCGGCAGCAGTTGTTCCTGCACGGCTTGCGCAGTGGCGATGCTCATGGCGGTGGGGAAACAGTCGTTGGAGCTTTGCGAGCGGTTGACGTGATCGTTCGGGTGCACCGGCGTCTTGCCGCCGCGCGGATTGCCGGCCAGTTCGTTGGCGCGACCGGCGATCACCTCGTTGACGTTCATGTTGCTCTGGGTGCCGCTGCCGGTCTGCCAAACGACGAGCGGAAACTGGTCGTCATGCTGGCCGTCGAGGACTTCGTCAGCGGCCTGTTCGATCAGGCGGGCGATGTCGGCGGGCAGGTCGCCGTTGCGGTCGTTGACCCGTGCCGCGGCTTTCTTGATCAGGGCCAGGGCGTGCAGTACCGGCAGCGGCATGCGTTCCTGACCGATGGCGAAGTTGATCAGCGAGCGTTGCGTCTGAGCCCCCCAGTAAGCATCGTCCGGGACGTCGATCTGGCCCAGGCTGTCGGTTTCGATACGGCTCATCGTGCACACTCCTGTTGGTCTGTTTGCGCAGTTTAGGCCGGGTTCGGCCCGGGTGGTTCCATCGAATCGATTGTTGACCGGTAAAACCCCGCCAATCAAGCGCGGCAAGGCTTGGGGGGTTGAGCCGCAGCGATTTTTAGGCGCAGAATGGTCGCCCTTGGGGTTTTACCTCGCTTTGCTTAAAAGGAAACTCGATGACTCGTCTTCGTGCCATCTGTACCGCGGTTGCACTGGTTTGCGCCAGCGGCCAGGTGCTTGCCGATACCGCCAGCCACAACGCCAGTGCCGAAGCTTTCCTGACACTGGCCCACGCTGACAAACTGGGCACTCCGGTGTACATGCAAGTGCAGCAAATGTTCGCTCAGCGCTTTGAGCAGACCAAAGCCCCTGAAGCTAAAAAAGCCGTGCTGGAAACCTACCAGGCCAAGGCCAACGCCGCGCTGGATCAGGCCATTGGCTGGAACAAGCTGAAGCCGGACATGGTCAAGCTGTACACCACCAACTTCAGCGAATCCGAGCTGAAAGACCTGGTCGCGTTCTACCAGTCGCCACTGGGTAAAAAAGTCCTGGAAAAAATGCCGCAGCTGACTCAGCAATCGGCCCAGATGACCCAGGCCAAACTGGAAAGCGCGGTACCGGTAGTCAACAAGCTGCTGGAAGACATGACCAACGAGTTGGCCCCGAAAGGCGCTGCTCCGGCCAAGAAAAAGCCGTAAGCGGAGTTCGTGATGAGCATGCAACAACGCATCGAATCTACGCTGGGCCTGTTACAGCCTGAGCATCTGCAAGTGCTGGATGAAAGCCACATGCACAGTCGCGGGTTGCAGACGCACTTCAAGGCAGTGGTGGTCAGCGCGCAGTTCGAAGGCCTGAACCGGGTCAAGCGCCACCAGAAAGTCTACGGCACGCTCGGCGAGCTGATGGGCGAGTTCCATGCGTTGGCGCTGCACACCTACACCCCGCAGGAATGGGCAGAGACCGGCGCCGCCCCGGCATCGCCGACCTGTGCCGGCGGAAGCAAACACTGATTTTGGATGTGGCTGGATTTTTGTGGCGAGGGGATTTATCCCCGATGGGTTGCGAAGCAGCCCCAAAAGCCACAGAACCCAATCTCCCTGAAAGACCGCATTCTCAGGGTTTGGGGCCGCTTCGCAGCCCATCGGGGATAAATCCCCTCGCCACAGGTTTTGTGTTGTCACAGAAGACTCAGTACATCCAAAACACATCGTGTTTTTGCTAGAATCCGCAACGCGCCGCTCACCCGGCGCGTTTTTTTTTGAATCCGGTTCACCCTTTGCGAGGGTAGCCACCTGGAGAAATACCCATGACACAACCGATTGTCGTGGCGGCACTGTATAAGTTCGTCACCCTCGAAGATTACGTCAACCTGCGCGAGCCCCTGCTGCAAGCGATGGTCGACAACCAGATCAAAGGCACCCTGCTGATTGCCGAAGAAGGCATCAACGGCACGGTGTCCGGCACTCGCGAAGGCATCGACGGCCTGCTCGCCTGGCTCAAGAACGACCCACGCATGATCGACATCGATCACAAAGAGTCGTACTGCGACGAGCAGCCGTTCTATCGCACCAAAGTCAAACTGAAGAAAGAAATCGTCACCCTCGGTGTCGAAGGCGTCGACCCGAACAAAAAGGTCGGCACCTACGTTGATCCGCAAGACTGGAACGCGTTGATCAGCGACCCGGAAGTGCTGTTGATCGATACGCGCAACGATTACGAAGTGTCGATCGGCACCTTCGAAGGCGCCATTGATCCGAAAACCACCAGTTTTCGCGAATTCCCTGACTACATCAAAGAACACTTCAACCCGGCCGTGCACAAGAAAGTCGCGATGTTCTGCACCGGCGGTATTCGCTGCGAGAAAGCCTCGAGCTACATGCTCAGCGAGGGCTACGAAGAGGTTTACCACCTCAAGGGCGGCATTCTGAAGTACCTCGAAGAGGTGCCGCAGGAAGAAACCAAATGGCAGGGTGACTGCTTCGTGTTCGACAACCGCGTGACCGTGCGCCACGACCTCAGCGAAGGCGACTACGATCAATGTCATGCCTGCCGCACACCGGTCAGCGTTGAAGATCGCGCCAGCGAGCATTACGTCGCCGGCATCAGTTGCCCGCATTGCTGGGACAAGCTGAGCGAGAAGACCCGCCGCAGCGCCATCGATCGACAGAAGCAGATCGAACTGGCCAAGGCGCGCAACCAGCCGCACCCGATCGGCTACAACTATAAGCAAGCATCCACCGAGGCTTAATCATGTCTGCACGCCTGCTCTATGTGATGGATCCGATGTGTTCGTGGTGCTGGGGTTTTGCTCCAGTGGCCAAGGCATTGGTGGAGCAGGCGCAGGCAGCCGGGGTCGAGCTGCATCTGGTGGTCGGCGGTTTGCGCACCGGCAGCGGCTCGGCGTTGGAGCCGACCACGCGGCGCTACATCCTTGAACACTGGCAAGCGGTCACCGAGGCTACTGGCCAGCCGTTCAGATTCGACGGCGCGTTGCCCGACGGTTTTGTTTACGACACAGAGCCGGCCTGTCGCGCGATCGTCACCGCGCGCAGCCTGGCGCCGGATTGCGCGTGGACACTGGTAGGACTGATCCAGCACGCCTTCTACGCCGAAGGTCGTGATGTCACCCAAGCCAGCGTGCTGGTGGAACTGGCCGAGCAGGCCGGCGTGCCGCGTATCGAATTTGCTGCGCTGTTCGACCGTGCCGATCAGCACGAAGCCACGTTGGCCGATTTCAATTGGGTACAGGATCTCGGCATCGCCGGGTTCCCGACCTTGCTCGCCGAGCGTAACGGTCAATTGGCGTTGCTGACCAACGGCTATCAACCGCTCAGCGAACTGTCGCCATTGCTCGGCCGCTGGCTGGAGCGCGCTGCCTGTGCCTGACCTGGCCGATGACACGCCAGCCGTAAAGCGTGTCGACCGGCTGAGCTGGGCAGAAGTCCGGCGTTTGGCTCTCACACACAAAAAATCCCTGTGGATCGCTAACGGCGTGGCTGTTCTGGCGACGCTGTGCAGCGTGCCGATTCCGCTGCTACTGCCGTTGCTCGTCGACGAAGTGCTGCTCGGCCACGGCGATGCTGCGCTGAAAGTCATGAACCATGTGTTGCCCAGCATGTGGCAGCAAGCGGCGGGTTACATCGGCCTGATGCTGGTGGTGACGCTGACGTTGCGTTGCAGCTCGCTGTGTTTTGGCGTGTTGCAGTCGCGGCTGTTTGCGCGACTGGCCAAGGACATCGTTTACCGCATCCGCGTGCGCCTGATCGAGCGGCTCAAACGGATTTCCCTCGGCGAGTACGAAAGTCTGGGCAGCGGCACGGTGACCACGCACCTGGTCACCGATCTCGATACCCTCGACAAATTCGTCGGCGAAACCCTCAGCCGTTTCCTGGTGGCGATGCTGACTCTGGTCGGCACCGCGAGCATCCTCATGTGGATGCACTGGAAACTCGCGCTGCTGATTTTGCTGTTCAACCCGCTGGTGATTTACGCCACGGTGCAGTTGGGCAAACGCGTCAAACACCTGAAGAAACTCGAGAACGACAGCACCGCGCGCTTCACTCAGGCGCTGAGTGAAACCCTCGACGCGATTCAGGAAATTCGCGCCGGCAACCGTCAGGGTTTCTTCCTCGGCAGGCTCGGCCTGCGCGCGCAGGAAGTGCGCAATTACGCGGTCAACTCGCAGTGGAAAACCGACGCCTCCAACCGCGCCAGCGGTTTGTTGTTTCAGTTCGGTATCGATATTTTCCGTGCGGCGGCGATGCTCACCGTGCTGTTTTCCGACCTGTCGATCGGCCAGATGCTCGCGGTGTTCAGTTACCTGTGGTTCATGATCGGCCCGGTCGAACAGCTGCTCAACCTGCAATACGCCTACTACGCGGCGGGCGGTGCGCTGACGCGGATCAACGAGCTATTGGCGCGTGCCGATGAACCGCAGTATCCCGGCGGCGTCGATCCGTTCAAGGGGCGCGGCACCGTGGGTATTCAGGTGCAAGGGTTGAGCTTCGGTTACGGCGATGAACTGGTGCTGGATCAGCTCGATCTGTCGATTGCCCCCGGTGAGAAAGTCGCGATTGTCGGTGCCAGTGGCGGCGGCAAAAGTACTCTCGTGCAATTGCTGCTCGGGTTGTACACGCCGCTGTCCGGCACTATTCGTTTCGGCGGTTCGACCCAGCAGGAAATCGGCCTCGACACCGTTCGCGAGAACGTCGCGGTGGTGTTGCAACACCCGGCGCTGTTCAACGACACCGTGCGCGCCAACCTGACCATGGGTCGCACGCGCGACGACGAAGCCTGTTGGCAGGCGCTGGAAATCGCCCAGCTCGAAGCGACCATCCGCGCCTTGCCGGATGGCCTCGACAGCATCGTCGGCCGCTTCGGCGTGCGCCTCTCTGGTGGTCAGCGCCAACGTTTGGCGATTGCGCGGATGATCCTCGCCGAGCCAAAAGTGGTGATCCTCGACGAAGCCACCTCGGCCCTCGATGCCGCCACCGAATACAACCTGCATCAGGCCATGGCGCGTTTTCTCAACGGTCGCACCACGCTGATCATTGCCCACCGTTTGTCAGCGGTGAAGCAGGCCGATCGCGTGCTGGTGTTCGACGGCGGGCAAGTGGCTGAAGACGGCGACCATCAACAATTGATCGCCGATGGTGGTTTGTACGCCAAGCTCTACGGGCATTTGCAGCGCCACTGAGTTATCGGCATCCATGCCGCTTGCCGTGAGCCCAAACGCCTCCTAGTCTAGGAAGGTGGTCTGATCGGAAGGGATGATCAGGCAGTGCCATACAAGGGATCCCATGAAGCAAAAGCGGACGCTCGGAACGCCACGTTTGTTGGGCATCGTCTGGCCTTTCATTGCCGTCGTGTTGTTTCAGGCGTTATTGGGCGGTGTGAGTCTTTATGTCCTGTCGGCCGTGCGTGGTTACGTGGCGGGCGAGAGCCTGTGGTCGAAAGGTCAGAAAGACGCCATTTATTACCTCAACCTGTACGCCGACAGCCGTGACGAGGCGATCTTCCTCAAGTATCAGGACGCCATTGCCGTGCCGCAGGGCGGTCATCAATTGCGCGTGGCCCTGGATCGTCAGCCACCGGATCTGGAATCGGCGCGTGAAGGCATTCTCAAGGGTGGCAACCACCCGGATGACGTCTCCAGCCTGATCTGGCTGTACCTCAATTTTCGTCATTTCAGTTATCTGGAAAGGGCGATCGACCGCTGGACGGTGGGCGATGCCTATCTGGTCGAGCTGGATAACGTGGCACGCGAGATGCATCACAGCATCACCGAGAACACCGCGTCCGATGCGGATGTTCGCCTCTGGAAAGCGCAGATTTTTGATATCAACGACGGCGTGACGCCGGCGGCCAAAGCGTTCAGTGATGCTTTGGGTGAAGGTTCGCGGGTGATTCTGCGGCTGCTGCTGTTCACCAACCTCGCCACCGCGCTGGGGTTGATCGTGCTGGCGCTGTTGCGCACACGCAAGTTGCTCAAACAACGCCACGCGTTTGCCGAAGCCCTGCAACTGGAAAAAGATCGTGCGCATGTCACGCTGCATTCGATTGGCGACGGCGTGATCACAACGGATGTCGACGGCGCTATCGACTATATGAACCCGGCTGCCGAGGCCCTGACCCACTGGAAAGCCGAGCAGGCTGCCGGCTTGCCGTTGGCGGCATTGTTCAATTTGCTCGATGACAACGCGCAGGCCGAAGGGCTGACGCTGATCGAACACATTCTCAGCGGCCAGCTCAGTGGTGGCAGCGAACACTCCAAACTGATTCAGCGACTCGACGGCAGCACGGTGTCGGTGACGCTGGTCGGCGCGCCAATCCGCAATGCCGGCAAAGTCAGCGGTACGGTGCTGGTGTTGCACGACATGACTCAGGAGCGGCAATACATCGCCAATCTGTCGTGGCAGGCAACCCACGATGCGCTGACCGGGCTGGCCAACCGTCGCGAGTTCGAATATCGCCTGGAGCAAGCGCTGCACAATCTCTCGCGGCAGGGCGGGCGACATGCGCTGATGTTCCTCGATCTTGACCAGTTCAAACTGGTCAACGACACCTGCGGTCACGCGGCGGGCGATGAGTTGTTGCGGCATATCTGCGCGTTGCTGCAATCAGGCCTGCGCGAGGGCGACACCCTGGCGCGGCTGGGTGGCGATGAGTTCGGGATCTTGCTGGAGAACTGCGCGCTGGAGGCAGCGGAGAAGATTGCCGACAGCCTGCGCCAGACCGTGCAGAACCTGCATTTCGTCTGGAAGGGCCGTCCATTTCTGACCACCGTCAGTATCGGCCTGGTGCATGTCGGTCAGACGCCGACCACCCTCGAAGCGTCGCTGCGCGCCGCCGACATGGCCTGCTACATGGCCAAGGAAAAGGGCCGCAATCGGGTGCAGGTCTATCACGCCGACGATTCGGAGCTGTCCCTGCGCTTCGGCGAGATGGCCTGGGTGCAACGCTTGCACATGGCACTGGAGGAAAACCGCTTCTGCCTGTACGCCCAGGAAATCGCTCCGCTGGGCGGCATTCAGGATGGCCGCGCGCACATCGAAATTTTGCTGCGCCTGCATGATGAATCCGGCCGGATGATTCTTCCGGACAGTTTCATTCCGGCCGCTGAACGTTATGGATTGATGAGTCAGTTAGATCGTTGGGTTGTGCAAAACGTATTTAAGGTTATTGCTCAATGTATTGCAGAAGAACATGAAGGCCCGTTGGCGATGTGTGCGATTAATCTGTCAGGCATTACTATAGGAGATGACGCGTTTTTGCACTTCCTGAGGGAACAGTTTGTTAACTATGCCATCCCGCCTGAAATGATTTGTTTTGAAATTACAGAAACCAGTGCTATTTCAAATTTAGGCAGTGCAATACGTTTTATTAATGAACTCAAAGGCTTAGGTTGTTACTTTTCGCTGGATGACTTTTGTGCCGGAATGTCTTCATTCGCTTACTTGAAACATTTACCTGTAGACTTCCTGAAGATCGACGGGAGTTTCGTAAAGGATATGCTGGACGACCCGATTAACCGCGCAATGGTCGAAGTGATCAATCACATCGGGCATGTCATGGGTAAGCAGACAATTGCCGAATTTGTTGAAACAACCCAGATCGAACAAGCCTTGCTTGAGATCGGAGTTGATTACGCTCAGGGTTACGTTATTGAGCGTCCGCAGTTGTTTACCTGTGACAGTTTGCAAAGTCGGCCCGCCAGACCGCAGCCGCTGTTATTCAAAGCGCCTGGCACGTTCCGTTGAAATCTCTTGCCGATCCTTATAATCACAAATCAAAAGGAGCCGAACAGTGATCGACACATTCAACCGAACCGGACCACTCATGGAAGCTGCAAGTTATCCTGCCTGGGCACAACAGCTCATTGAGGATTGCAGCGAGAGCAAGCGCCGGGTTGTCGAACATGAGTTGTACCTGCGCATGCGTGATAACAAGCTCAGCGCAAAAACCATGCGTCAGTACCTTGTCGGGGGCTGGCCGGTAGTTGAGCAGTTCGCGTTGTACATGGCGCAGAACCTGACCAAAACCAAGTTTGCCCGGCATCCGGGTGAAGACATGGCGCGGCGCTGGTTGATGCGCAATATCCGCGTCGAACTCAACCACGCCGATTATTGGGTGCACTGGAGTCGCGCGCACGGTGTCAGTCTCGAAGACCTGCAAGCACAACAAGTGCCGCCGGAACTGCATGCCTTGAGTCATTGGTGCTGGCACACCAGTTCCGCCGATTCGCTGATCGTGGCCATTGCCGCCACTAACTATGCAATTGAAGGCGCAACGGGTGAGTGGTCAGCGGTGGTGTGTTCCACGGGCGTTTACGCCGCCGCGTTCCCGGAAGAGGATCGCAAGCGCGCGATGAAGTGGCTGAAGATGCATGCGCAGTACGATGATGCGCATCCATGGGAAGCGCTGGAGATCATCTGCACGCTGGCAGGGATGAACCCGAGCAAGGCCTTGCAGACCGAGCTGCGTCAGGCGGTGTGCAAGAGCTACGACTATATGTACCTGTTCCTCGAACGGTGCATGCAACTGGAAACGTCCGAGCGATTGCTGGTAAGCCGTGAGCGCAGGGCTGTAGTCGAGAGCTGATTTCGGCTAACACCGCGTAAAAAAATGTAGGAGTGAGCCTGCTCGCGATTGCGGACTGTCAGTCAACATCATTGTTGAATGTCAGATCGCATCGCGAGCAGGCTCGCTCCTACATTTGATTTGGGGGTGTCCGGAGGGCTTAACCCGCCATTGCCAAACGGTTACGACCTTCGCGCTTGGCCACATACAGCGCACTGTCCGCGCGGCGCAACAGGCTCTCCGCCGATTCCCCCGGCAGCAGCGTCGAACAACCCAGACTCACCGTCAACTCGATCAACTGGCCATCGGCGTAATACTCGGCAGCCTGCGCCGCATAACGCAGTCGCTCGCCAACCATCGCCGCCGCCTCGCGGCTGGTGTTCGACAGCAGAATCAAAAACTCTTCACCGCCATAACGAAAGACCATGTCGACGTTGCGCAGCTGACCCTTGATCGACGCCGCCACGGCTTTGAGCACGTCATCACCGGCACTGTGCCCATGGCTGTCGTTGACGCGTTTGAAGTGGTCGATATCCAGCATCAACACAGACAGTGGCTGCCCGTGCCGGCGCGACATGTCGATCTCGCGTTGCAGGGTCTGCTCCATGGCGATGCGATTGCCGGCGCCGGTCAGCGGATCTCGCAGAGCACTTTGCGTCGCGGCGCGGTAGAGCAGGGCGTTGCGCATCGGATACAGCAGCGACGACAGCAGTGATTCGAGGTTGCCCTGATCCTGTTCGTTGAAACGCTGATTGCGGCGGAACACCAGTTCGCCCATGTGCTCGCCTTCGTGGCTCAAGCTGTAGCTGACCGAATGGTGACCGCGAGCGCCGAACTCCAGGCGCAGGTCGCTGCCCTGATGCACGTAGCTCAAGGCGTCCAGCGGCACGAGGCGTTGAACCTCACGGAAAAACAGCCCGAGGATACGCTGCGGTTCAAGACTGGTTTGCAGTTGCAGGCTCAGTTGCTGGCGCAACTGCGCAAGACTGGTCGGTCGCTCCAGCAAGGGAGGCAGTTGACCGAAGCCCAGGCGTTGCAATTTGGCGCTGTCGAAGTCAATTGCATTGGTCTGGGAGGGTGATTTCATATGGCGTGAACCCTTAGCAGTAAGTCTGTCTTACAGGCTGGGTGAGAGCGGCTATGGGCTGCGCGTCATACTGATCCATCAGTCCCGTAGGACGTTTGGCGTAAGTTTAGTCTGCCTGATGACGATTAGTAAGCTATCGAAATCGGCCTCGCCCCATTGCCTTCACGCGGCTTGCTTTGAGGAAAATTAGAGCGAAAGTCGTGCCATTCGGTTCATATTTGTTAAAACCGTTTTTATTCAATGGCTTGCGAGCTTCCAGGGAAAATTCGCGCTGGATAATTGACTAAATTGTGACGGCCGCGAGCGGCAAATGTTGGCCGCGACGGGAATCCGCCGCGGCAACAAAGCCGACGTATGGCACTACTGAGCGTTGAAAGCCTGGCCGTTGATGCCGGTGCTGTCCGGGCCCATCAGATACAGATAGACCGGCATGATCTCCTCTGGCGTCGGGTTGTTCAGCGGGTTTTCCCCCGGATACGCTTGAGCACGCATGCTGGTGCGAGTGGCGCCGGGGTTGATGCTGTTGGAGCGCACCGGCGCCACGGTTTCGACTTCATCGGCGAGGGTTTGCATCAAACCTTCGGTGGCGAACTTCGACACGCCGTAAGCACCCCAGTAAGCACGGCCCTTGCGGCCAACGCTGCTGGAGGTGAACACCACCGAAGCATCCTGCGACAGCTTGAGCAGCGGCAGCAGGGTGCTGGTCAGCATGAACATGGCGTTGACGTTGATCTGCATGACGCGCATGAAATTCTCGCCGGACAACTGCTCGATCGGCGTGCGCGGGCCGATGATCGAGGCGTTGTGCAGCAGACCGTCGAGGTGGCCGAATTCAGCTTCGATCATCGCTGCCAGTTCATCGTACTGATGGGGCAGGGCGGTTTCGAGGTTGAACGGAATCACCGCCGGCTGCGGATGGCCCGCCGCTTCGATGTCGTCGTAGACCTGCGTCAGATTGGCTTCGGTCTTGCCCAGCAGCAGCACGGTCGCGCCGTGAGCGGCGTAGGTTTTCGCCGCAGCCGCGCCAATGCCACGACCGGCACCGGTGACCAGAATGACCCGATCCTTGAGCAATTCGGGACGAGCGGAGTAATCAAACATAAAAACCTCACAATCCATTAATAGCTAAAAGATCGCAGCCTGCGGCAGCTCTTACAGGACAGTAAATATCTGTAGGAGCTGCCGCAGGCTGCGATCTTTTGACCTTGATCAGCAACTGCAAAGCGCGCTATCGAGCACCTTGCGCAGCTCCGACGGATGATCCACCACCACGTCCGCTCCCCAATGCCGCGGGTTGTCGTCCGGGTGGATGTAGCCAAAGGTCACCGCCGCGGTTTTCGTGCCGGCGTCGCGCCCCGATTCGATATCGCGCAGATCATCGCCCACAAACAGAACGGTCGACGGATCCAGATCAAGCATCTTGCACGCGAGGATCAATGGCTCCGGATCCGGCTTGCTGTTTTTCACGTGATCCGGACAGATCAGTAGCGCCGAACGTTCTGCCAGCCCCAACTGCTGCATGATCGGCTCGGCAAAGCGCAGCGGCTTGTTGGTCACCACGCCCCAGATCAGGTTGGCCTTTTCGATGTCGGCGAGCAGTTCGCCCATGCCGTCGAACAGCTTGCTGTGCACCGCGCAGCCGACCAGATAGCGCTCAAGGAACTCAAGGCGCAATTCCTCGAAGCCCGGCGATTCCGGATCCATCGAGAACGTCACCGCGACCATGGCTTTGGCGCCGCCGGAAATCTCGTCGCGAATGTGCTTGTCGTTGATCGGCGGCAGGCCGCGATCGGCGCGCATTGCCTGGCAGATGGCGATGAAGTCCGGCGCCGTGTCGAGCAGGGTGCCGTCCATGTCGAAGAGAACCGCTCTGATGGCCATCGGCTTACTCCTCGCGCAGGGTCTGGATCATGTAGTTGACGTCAACGTCGCTGGCCAGTTTGTAGTGCTTGGTCAGCGGGTTGTAGGTCAGTCCGATGATGTCCTTGACGGTCAGACCAGCCATGCGGCTCCAGGCGCCGAGCTCGGACGGGCGAATGAATTTCTTGAAGTCGTGGGTGCCGCGCGGCAGCAACTTCATGATGTATTCAGCGCCGACGATCGCGAACAGGTACGCCTTCGGATTACGGTTGATGGTCGAGAAGAACACTTGGCCGCCCGGTTTGACCATGCGGAAGCAGGCACGGATCACCGACGATGGATCTGGCACGTGCTCGAGCATCTCGAGGCAGGTGACGACGTCGAACTGCTCAGGCATTTCTTCAGCGAGGTCTTCGGCGGTGATCTGGCGGTATTCGACGTTGACGCCGGATTCCAGCTGATGCAGTTGCGCGACCGCCAGCGGCGCTTCGCCCATGTCGATGCCCATCACGGTGGCGCCACGTTGGGCCATGGCTTCACTGAGGATGCCGCCGCCACAACCGACGTCGAGGACTTTCTTGCCGGCCAGATTGACCCGCTCGTCGATCCAGTTGACGCGCAGCGGGTTGATGTCGTGCAGCGGTTTGAATTCGCTTTCACGATCCCACCAGCGATGGGCCAGGGCTTCGAATTTGGCGATTTCGGCGTGGTCGACGTTGCTCATGTTAAATCCTCTAAAACTTGAAAAAGGCTGTAGCCCCGGTGTGTGTTCCGGGGTTTTTACGATTCTTTGTGGCCGCTGATGCGCTGGCCCCAGGCCCGGGCGGTGGCGCCCAGTTGTGCTTCGTCCAGTCGCGTCAGGCGGCGGTCGTCGAGCAGTTGTTTGCCGGCGACCCACAGATGTTTCACGCAGTCGCGGCCGGTGGCGTATATAAGCTGCGACACCGGGTCGTACACCGGTTGCTGCGCCAGGCCGGACAGGTCGAAAGCGACGATGTCGGCGGCTTTGCCGATTTCCAGCGAACCCACTTGCGCTTCGATGCCCAGCGCGCGAGCGCCGTTCAAAGTGGCCATGCGCAGCGCACGATGGGCGTCCAGCGCGGTGGCCGAACCGGCGACGGCTTTCGCCAGCAGCGCAGCGGTGCGGGTTTCTCCGAGCAAATCCAGATCATTGTTGCTCGCCGCGCCATCGGTGCCGACCGCAACGTTCACCCCAGCCTGCCACAAACGCTCGACCGGGCAGAAGCCGCTGGCCAGTTTGAGGTTGGATTCCGGGCAATGGATCACGCTGGTGTTGCTTTCTACCAGCAACGCCAGGTCATCATCGCTGATCTGGGTCATGTGCACGGCCTGGAAACGCGGGCCGAGCAAGCCTAGGCGGCCGAGGCGGGCGAGCGGACGTTCGCCGAGCTTCTCCAATGACTGCTGAACTTCGAACGCGGTTTCGTGCACATGCATATGAATCGATGCATCGAGCTCCTCGGCGATCACGCGGATTTTTTCCAGATTCTCGTCGCCGACGGTGTACGGTGCATGAGGGCCGAAGGTGATCTTGATGCGTTCGTGATGCTTCAAATCGCCGAACAATTCGACGCCCTGACGAATGGCTTCATCAGCACTGCTCGCGCCCGGGATCGGGAAATCGAGGATTGGAATGGCGATCTGTGCACGGATGCCGCTGTTGTGCACGCGCTCGCTGGCGACTTTCGGAAAGAAGTACATGTCCGAGAAGCAGGTGATGCCGCCCTTGATCTGCTCGGCGATGGCCAAATCGGTGCCGTCGCGGACGAAATCTTCATCGACCCATTTCGCTTCGGCCGGCCAGATGTGGTTTTCCAGCCAGGTCATCAGCGGCAGATCATCGGCCAGGCCGCGGAACAGCGTCATCGCCGCGTGACCGTGCGCATTGATCAGGCCGGGGGCGAGCAGTACATCCGGCAATTCGCGGACTTCGCTGGCGTTACACTTCAATGCTTCGGCGCGCGGGCCGATAAACACAATGCGACCGTCGCGGATGCCCAGGCCATGCTCTTTGAGCACAACGCCTGCAGGTTCGACGGGTACCAGCCAGGTCGGCAGCAATAATAAGTCGAGCGCAATGGCAGGTTTCGGCATCGAGGGTCGGTTCCAGTGCTTTTGTAAAGGATGCCG
>Ga0160445_100214_pt1 | contig 42912 bp, 37 predicted proteins | sample HID1972M_E1MG_FD_108215 | JGI IMG/M metagenome (GOLD analysis project Ga0160445, IMG submission 108215) | Enriched pill bug-associated microbial communities from UW Madison campus, WI, USA - HID1972M_E1 MG | ecosystem: Host-associated > Arthropoda: Insects > Digestive system > Unclassified ... | reverse complement strand
TACTCTAAAATTGACAGGTATTTCTTTAAAGGTGCTTAATTTAATACCGCTTATGTTTTTATCTAAAACTATACTATCTTTTAGAAAAGCTATTTCTTCGTCCGGACTGTTATAGATGCGATCATTATTGGTTTCTTTTAATGCATAGATCCGGTAGGTGTTTTCGCTTAGGTTTTTAAATTGAAAATTCCCTGAGCTATCCGTCCGTGTAAATATATTGGCTTTTCTTTTTCCGAAGATTGAATCTTGCTTAATTGGAATTAGTAAGACCACTATATCTTTTTCTGGTTCCAAAATATAGGAGCTTATCACATTACCTGATAATGTTAGTGAATCTATTTCATTACCCGTTGAAAAAACATAGCTGTAGTTGAGCAGAGGATTCCCTTCATTAACATCGACCAATCCTTTTCCGAAATTTAAAGAGTAAGTGGTATTTTCTGCCAGTGTATCGGGTAGTTTAATGAATAATGATTTCTTTTTGATTCTTAGTTCAGGTACGGCATCTACGTCGGGAGAGATACTGAATTCAGTGAACTCATTATTTAATTTTACATATTCGTCGAACTCAATTTCAATTTCGCGAGTCGCAAAATTCCTTGTAAGATTGGCGGGTGTTTCTTTTACTATTTTCGGTGGGATAGAATCTCTGGGACCTCCACTTGGCTGTTGCATGCTTGCACAGCCAGAAATAAAGGCTGAGAGCATAAATAAAAACATCAAAAAGCATAAAATATGATTTAAGCTTATTTTAAAGAGATTTAAGCCATTTTTATGTTTTTTGATGTTATACTTCATTTTTTAAAAATTAATTAATTATACGCTTTTTAAATAAGTCAATTTTTGTCTAGGTTAACTATTTGAAAATAAGGTATTTAAGATAAATGAACAACTAATACTGAAATATCTGAAGGTGTAACGCCCGAAATCCTAGATGCTTGTCCGATTGTTCGTGGTTTTACATTATTCAATTTTTCTCTTGCTTCTTTGGACAATGAGTTTAATTTAGAATACTCAAATTCCGGATTGATCATTTGATCTTCCATCTTTTTCATTTTGTTAATTAATTCTAATTCCTTTTGGAAGTAACTTTCGTACTTAACTTTTATTTCCGCCTGTTCAACTGTCTCCTCATCGAAACTATCTAATAATACTTTAAACTCTGGATTTGAATTGGCAAGATTGTAAATGTTTAATTGAGGTCTTGTTAATAAATCAATCATTTTCTTGTTTTGTGTTAACGGGCTGTTATTATTTTCTATAAGGATGGGATTAATCAAGTCTTTATCAATTGAAGTTTTCTTTAAGTAATTTATGATCTTATTGGCGTTATCCACTTTTTCATTTACTTTATCAAGTTTGTCTTGCGAAACGAGTCCTAATTTATAAGCCATCGGCGTTAGACGCTCGTCTGCGTTATCTTGGCGTAGCAGCAGGCGATGCTCTGCACGAGAGGTAAACATGCGATAAGGCTCTTCTGTACCTTTGGTAACCAAGTCATCAATGAGAACACCTATATAGGCTTCACTCCTTTTAAGAATAAGCTCGTGTTGATCGTTTATTCTTTGATGAGCGTTAATTCCGGCAATCATTCCTTGGCTGGCAGCTTCTTCATAACCGGTAGTTCCATTTATTTGCCCAGCAAAGAAAAGATTTTTAATTAAGAAGGTTTCCAATGTTGCATCTAACTGCATAGGCGGAAAAAAGTCGTATTCTATTGCATAACCTGGTCTAAACATTCTTGCATTCTCGAAACCAGGAATCTTTCTTAATGCTTTATATTGGACATCTTCAGGAAGCGATGTGGAAAAACCGTTGACATAAATTTCTACGGTATTCCATCCTTCAGGCTCTACAAATATCTGGTGTCTGTCTCTCCCTGCAAACCTATTTATTTTATCCTCGATGGAGGGGCAGTAACGTGGACCGAGCCCTTTTATTCTACCGGTGAACATAGGGGACTTTTCAAATCCTTCTTTCAAGGTTTCGTGTACACTTTCGTTTGTATAGGTAATCCAACAGCAGCGTTGGTCTTTTGGAGTTTCGATATCGCTATAAGAGAATTTACCCTTTTTATTATCTCCCCATTGTTCTTCCATTAATGAGTAGTTAAGGCTTCTGCCATCCACTCGAGGAGGTGTTCCTGTTTTCATTCTCCCAGATGTAAATCCAAGATTAACGAGTTGTTCTGTGAGACCTGTCGCAGCTTTCTCTCCTGCCCTTCCCCCACCGAATCTTTTTTCACCGATATGAATTAATCCGTTTAAAAAAGTTCCATTAGTTAATACAACCGAGTCAGCTGGAATTTCTATACCTAAGGACGTTTTTACACCAACTGCTTTGCCGTTTTTTACCAATATCTCTTTTACAGTGTCCTGCCAGAAATCAATGTTATCTCTATTTTCAAGTTGAAGACGCCATTCTTCTGAAAAGCGCATTCTGTCGTTTTGCGTTCTTGGGCTCCACATCGCAGGTCCCTTTGACTGATTTAACATTCTGAATTGAATGGTGGTTTTGTCAGCAATAATACCTGATAATCCTCCCATCGCATCAATCTCTCGTAATATTTGGCCTTTAGCAACACCGCCCATAGCAGGATTGCAGCTCATTTGCGCAATAGTTGTCATATTCATGGTAACTAATAGTACGCTTGAACCTAAATTGGATGCTGCTACGGCGGCTTCACAACCGGCATGACCTCCTCCAACAACAATTACATTATATTTTTTAAACATGATATTTTTTATAATAGTTCCACGTGAAACATTCGTCATGTTCCACGTGGAACGTTAATTTTCTTTTTCTAGTAAGATGAACCAACGTTCTTCTTTTTGAGCCAGTTCTTTATTTAAATTCTCTACTTCCTGCGCAATCTCTATTAATAAATTATGGTCGCTTACAGTGTTCATTGTTTTCGACTTCTCTTGTATTAATTCCTCTAGTTGGGGAATTTCTTTTTCAAGTGCTCTTAGTTCTTGTTTTTCTTTAAAGGTAATTACATTCTCCTGAACTTTTGATGCGGGCTTATCGATAATTATTTCTTGCTTTTCGATTCTTGTCGCTCTTTCTTTTGCTTCCCGCTCTTCTAGTTCCAGTTCTAATTTGTAATCTGAGTAGTTTCCATTATAAACTTTAAGCTTTGGTGAATCCGTAAATATAAATAACTGATCGGTTAAACGATCTAACAAATATCTATCATGTGAAACGAGGATTAAAACACCTGCATAATTTTCCAGAAACTCTTCCAATACATTTAACGTATCTATATCTAGATCGTTTGAAGGCTCATCGAGAATTAAAAAATTAGGATTGGTGATTAGTACGCGTAACAGTTGTAAACGTTTCTTTTCACCACCACTTAATTTGCTTACAAACCCAAATTGTTTTTCTGGTGGAAATAAAAAATGAGTTAATAGTTGAGAAGCGCTGATGAGATCACCATTTGCCATCTTAATAAATTCTGCAACATTTTTTACGATATCAATTACACGTTCATTCTCGTTTAGTTTTAAGCCAAGTTGACGGTAATATCCAAATATAGTAGTTTCGCCTTTTATTACAGTTCCATGGTCAGGTTCTAGAATACCTGTTATCAAATTCAAAAAGGTAGACTTTCCTGTTCCGTTCTTTCCCGCTAATCCAATTCTGTCTCCTTTTTTAAATGTGTAAGAGAAATCGTCTATGATGGGATGTTTATTAAAGGACTTGCTTAAATTGTTAACCTCAAGAATCTTTCCTCCCTGTCTGGATATCTTAACGCTTAATTGAACGGATTCTTTTACGTTTTTATTTTGAGTTTTTTCTTCAAGCTCATAATAAGCATCAATGCGTGATTTAGATTTAGTTCCCCTGGCTTGAGGCTGACGCCTCATCCACTCAAGTTCCTTTTTTAGCAGATTTTGGTTTCGTTCCACTGCAATAGACTCGCCAGCTTCTCGTTCCTCTTTTATATTCAGGAAATTATCGTATTTACCTTTATAGGTATATATTTTTCCTCGTTCTAGCTCTCTTATCTCCGTGCATATATTGTTAAGGAAATAACGGTCATGTGTGATAAAGATGAGTGTTTTCTGTTTGGTAGTTAAGAGTTTTTCAAGCCACTCAATAGTTTCTATATCCAGGTGGTTGGTTGGTTCATCCAGTATGTAGATGTCTGGTTCATTAATTAACAGCTTCGCAAGTGCAAGTCTTTTTTGTTGACCTCCTGATAAGCTTTTTATTTCTTGATCCAGTTTTTTTAATCCTAATCTGCTTAATACTGTTTTAATATGATATTCATATTCCCATGCATTTGAAGCACTAAGCTTTTCCGTTATTTCAGCAAGTTTCTCTTCTTGAATAGGATCCATTTCAATTAATCTTTCATATTCTTTAATTAATTGCTGTTGTTCATTATCAACGCTGAATACGAAATCATTAATAGTAGTTAGGCCTTCAAATTTAGGATCTTGTTCCAAATAACCAATGTTGATTCCTCTTTCAGAAACAACTTTTCCAAGGCTGGGAGTTTCTATTCCAGCGAGTATTTTAAGAAGAGTTGATTTTCCTGTTCCATTGATTCCCACTAATGCTATCCGATCTCCTTTTTGTATCCCAAAAGAAAGATCTTTAAATAACCAACGATCACTATAAATATGACCAAGCTGTTCTGTTGATAAAATACTCACGCTAATTTTTTTATAATATTTGATTGATAAACATGGATCCCTTTTATTTCCTTTTTAGCTTGGGATAACATAGCCTTGGCAATATCAGTTGCAGCAATGCTTCGATATTTTTTTAAAGAGCCAATGAGTAAAGGGTTAATTATATTAAAAATAAGCGTACTTATTCTTTCTAATGGACGGCTCTCTTTCCTTTTTCCGATTATGAGAGATGGTCTATAAAAATGGATGCCTTCAAAAGGTAATTTAGAAATATCATCTTCTGTTTCACCTTTCATTTTTAAATAAATACTTGAAGATGAGGTGTTTGCTCCCATTGATGATACAAGATGTATATATTTGGCCCCGTTCTTAAGAGCTATTTTACTGCCTAGCACAGGGTAATCATGATCAATCTTATAGTATTCTTTCTGGTCTGGAGTTTTACTTTTAGTAGTTCCCAGGCACGAGAATAGAATATCTCCTTGCAAGCTATCTTGATTCTCCTCTAATTCTTCGAAAGTTGATATTATTTGAGTAAGTTTAATGTTTGTTAGGGATAGTTTTTTTCTTACTATAATAGTGACCACAGAAAAATAAGGATCATTTAAGGTTAATTTCAATAACTCACTACCTATCAAACCACTTGCTCCAAAAATTAAGGCTCGCATATTTTTATTATTAACGATGCAAAAATACACATTTCCATCGGAGGCATGATAATTGGATGTAAATCGTTTAAAAAACATAAAATATTATGATGAATATAAAAACCTATGAGACAGGGATTATTGGAAATTGTGCTTTTATGGCTCATATAAAGAAAGACACCAATATTTCATGGCTCTGTTGGCCCCGCTTTGATAGCTCTTTTGTATTCGGAAGTTTATTGGATGATGTAAAAGGCGGCGAATTTTCTATTTTACCAACTTCAAAAGAATTTTCTTCAAAACAATATTACATTGAGAATACAAATGTTTTACGTACTGAAATAACAACTAATGACGGCACATACCGTGTGACAGATTTTGCACCCAGATTCAGTCAGTTTGATCGTTATTTTAAACCGTTAATGTTAATCCGTAAGATCGAACCAATTAGTAAAAATCCGAAAATTAAAATTTATTGTAAGCCTGTTTATGATTATGGCAGACTTGAGTTGGCGAGCTATCAAGGAAGTAATCATTTGGTTTTTCAAGGTGGCCCGGAGCCTATTCGCTTAACAACAGATATTCCTTTAAGTAATTTTTCAGAGGACCGCTCATTTGTACTTACAGAAGCTAAGTATATTTTTCTTACTTACGGTAGCCCATTAGAGGCTCCTATTGTTAGTACTGCAGAGCATTTTTTGAGAGAAACCATCAACTATTGGAGAAAATGGATAAAGCACTCTACAATTGCTCCGGTTTATCAGGAAGCTGTGATTCGTTCTGCACTGGCTTTAAAGATCCATCAGTATGAAGATACAGGCGCAATCATTGCAGCGGGCACAACCAGCCTTCCCGAATCTGAAGGAAGTGGCAGGAATTGGGATTATCGCTATTGTTGGCTTCGTGATAGTTTTTATGTTTTAACAGCATTGAATCATATTGGTCAATTTGAAGAAATGGAGGGGTATGCTAATTATATCGCTAATATATCTTATGAGGCTAAAGGAAGGTTTCAGCCTTTATATGGAATCACAGGTAAGAAAGAATTGACAGAGGATATTCTTGATCATTTAACAGGTTATCGAGGTAACCAGCCAGTTCGTATCGGGAACCAGGCATATGAACACATTCAAAACGATGTATATGGTCAGGCTTTGATTTCTTTATTACCTCTTTATACCGATCATCGCTTTGTGTTTCGGGAGAGAACGGATTCAAGCCAATGGGTTTCGTTTTTATTAAGTAAGATTGAGCAAACTATTGATGAGAAGGATGCCGGTATTTGGGAGTTTAGGAACTTTGCTAACATGCATAGTTACAGCAACCTGTTTCAGTGGGCAGGAAGCAATGCTGCGTTAAAGATTGGTATTGCAATTGAAGATACTCAAATACAAGAGCGGGCGAAGATATTAATTAAGAAAGCTACAGAGCATATAGAAAAATGCTACGATCCTGATCGTAAAGTTTATACCCATGCAGTTGATAGTCCGCATTTGGATGCAAGTACTCTTCAGCTTATATTGATGAATTACTTGGATCCAAGTTCTGAGCGTGCAAAAGACCACTTGATTGCTTTGGAGAAGGAATTAAAGACTCCTGAAGGGCTGTTCTACCGTTATTTGCATTCAGATGATTTTGGTAAACCAAAAACAACGTTTTTGATCTGTGCATTTTGGTATGTTGAGGCTTTGGCAAGCGTAGGAAGAATTGAGGAGGCACAAGAAACCTTTGATAAGTTATTAAGTTATGGTAATCATTTGATGCTGTTTAGTGAAGATATCGATGAAAATGATGGTAGCCAGTGGGGAAATTTCCCACAAGCTTATAGCCATGTTGGTTTAATGAATGCTGCTTATAGGATAGCTCAGAAACTAGATAAGCCATCTTTTTTAATGAAGCAAGAATAGTTAAGGCTGTAACAGGAATTGCAAAAGGTTGCGGACCTCATGAAAGTCTTCCAGAAAGTAACGAGCTGCTGAAATATGGTTTCCTACTTTTATACTAAAAGCATTTTCAGGTAGAGCTTTAAAGATATCCTCATCAGTATAATCATCTCCTATGGCTAATATAAAGTCATATTCTGATTTGTTTATCATACTTAAAGTAGCTTTGCCTTTATTTACTTCTGAGTTCTTTACTTCAACAACTTTATCTCCGTTTAAGAGTTGAAGACCATGAGCAGCAGTTATATAACGTAAATTATCCATTAATTCGTTTGCTCTTAGTGCCCCCAAACCCTTTTGAACTTTGCGATAATGCCAGACTAAAGAATAGCTTTTTTCTTCTACAAATGCTCCAGGTGTTCGATCGCAAAAGGCATCCATTAATAAATGGACCTCGTCTTTCCAGGACATTGATAAATCTGCTTTTTGTTTCCAGGAGCCACCGGCTTTTTTTCGCCAGGCACCATGTTCTGCAATTAAATCCATTTCTTTGTGTCCGAACCATTCCTCCAGGGTTTCATGTTTTCTGCCACTAATTAATGCGGTATGATTTTTTTTATCAACAGTAAAACGGTCAAGCAGATTGTAGAGTTCTTGATCTGGAGAAGCTAGGTCGATTTGGGTTTTAAATCCAACGAGAGTTCCATCATAATCTAATAGTATCAGTCTTTTTTCGGATGTATTGAAACTATTTTTAATCTGATCCTTTATAGAATCCTTTACTCTGCCGGCTTTCATGGATGATTGAGCACTTTTAACATCCTTTAACCGCTGCATATATATTTTGACCCAGTGGTAGATGTTGTATCTGAAAACCATTTGCCGCATGGCAATCATTCTATCTTCCATCTCTTTTGCTGGCATGTTTAAAGCCTCTATTAAAGCATTTTTTACTCTGCGGATGTTGGTTGGATTAACAATAATGGCATCACTGAGCTCTTTGGATGCACCGGCCATTTCACTGAGAATAAGTACTCCGGTATTGTCGTTCCGGCTTGCAACATATTCTTTGCAAACTAAATTCATTCCATCACGCATGGGAGTGATTAAACAGACATCTGCTATATTGTATAAGGCAGATAGAAATTCAACGGGATAGCTTTGATAGAAATAGGCTATCGGATACCAGTCAAGTTTTCTATAATGCGAATTAATATTACCGACAATACGATCAATTTCGTTTTTTAGCCGCTGATACTCAGCTACATTGTCACGTGAAGGTACAACGATCATAAATAGCACCACCTTTTCATGGTAATCCGGGTTTTCTTGTAAAAAGAGTTCGAAGGCTTCCAGACGCTGAATAATCCCTTTGCTATAATCTAAACGATCGATTGAAAGAAATATCTTTTGATTCGTGTAATGATCTCTCAGACTTTTTACATGCTCTTTTACTGTTTTATCATCTGATAACTCTGAGAACTTTTGTGCGTCAATACCCATTGGAAAAGGTTCGACAGCAATTGCCCGATCTCCCGATCGAATCATATTTCCATCAGCATGCAGATCTAAAAGATGGGTTGCTGCGCTAATAAAATGTCGAACATCATCGAATGTATGAAAGCCAATAAGGTCAGCACCTAACATGCCTTTTAGTAATTCTTTTCGCCAAGGAATTAACCTGAAAAGTTCTTGAGAGGGAAAAGGAATGTGTTGAAAGAAGGCAATAGATATATCGGGATGTTTCTTTCGGATGATTCCAGGTAAAAGTAATAATTGGTAATCATGTATCCATATGGTATCTCCCGGTTCCAAATGTGATAAAACTACATCAGCAAATTTTTCATTGGCTGTTTTGTATGACTCCCAATTATCTGGATCGAAACGGGCATAAGTGGAAATGTAATGGAAAACAGGCCATAGAATTTCATTTGAAAACCCTTCATAATAACCTTTTATGTCGCTATCTTCTAGAAATACTGGTATGAGATTTAACTCTTTAAGCTTTTCGGTAACGCCTTTTTCTTCTTCTTTTTCAATGATCATTCCTGGCCAACCGATCCATATATTATCTTCTTCTTTATAAATGGACCCTAATCCCGTAGCTAAACCTCCTTCGCTTGAATTAAATAGTAATTCGTTATCTTCTTGTGTAATTTTTACGGGTAAACGGTTAGAAACTATGATTGTTTTGCTCAATTTTATTTGTGTTTTATTTAGTAATAAGACATAATATACATTAAAATGTTTGGAACCGGAGGAAATTCTTGTAGATATCTTATTTTTGTAAGATGCGGATTATTCTAATTTTCACATTCGTTTTTTTGATAGGGATTATGTTTTTCTTTCGATATTACGAGAAAGCACCAAGAAGCTTTAAAAATTGGTTGGGAAGGTTAATTGGAATTTTGGCAATTTTGGGTTGGATTTATTTGTTGATTAAAATCAGATGATTAACAGATAGATATAATTATTTAAATCATTATATCTTTATATAAATATTATCTATCTTTGCAGCCCCGCAGCATGTTGTTCCGGGAAATATGTTGAATACATAAATTAATTATAATGGCAACTAAAATCAGATTGCAAAGATTCGGTAAAAAAGGGAAACCTTTTTATCATGTAGTAGTAGCAGATTCTCGTGCACCAAGAGACGGGAAATTTATTGAGCGTTTAGGTTCTTATAACCCAAATACTAATCCAGCTACAATTTTATTAGACTTTGATAAAACGCTAGATTGGATGAATAAAGGAGCGCAGCCTACTGATACAGCTCGTGCTATTCTTTCTTATAAAGGAATTCTCTATAAGAAACATTTACAAGGTGGTGTTAAAAAGGGTGCTTTTGATGAAGCAGTTGCAGAGGCACGTTTCGAAGAGTGGTTAAAAGGAAAAGAGAACAAAATCTCAGATAAGAAAGAAACTTTAGCATCTAATAGTGCAGAAAGCAGAAAAGCTGCTCTGGCTGCAGAAGCTAAAAAGAAAGAAGAGATAGCTGCAGCAATTGTTGCAAAGAATACTCCTCCTGCTGACGAAGTAGTTGAAGAAACACCGGTTGATTCAGAATCATCAGAAGAAACTCCTGCTGAGGAAGCATAATTTCTTTTATATTTTATAGAATGTCATTTCAAGAGAAGTTTCTTTAGAAATGACATTTTTTATTAATACGCTATGGATTATAATGAAAGCTTCAAAATAGGTTATATTACTAAAACTCGCGGATTAAAAGGAGAGATTCAACTATTCTTTGAATTTAAAGACCCTGATTTACTTAATCTAGACTTGATTTTTATTGAAATAAATCGTCAGTTAGTTCCCTTCTTTGTTTCATCGTATAAACTGCAATCGAACAACACAGGTTATTTTTTCTTAGAGGATATTGATCATATTGATAAAGCTCAGGAACTGCTTCGGAAAAGTGTTTTTCTTCCGAACGCTAAAATGCCTGAAAGGGAAGAGGACGAGTTTTTGATTGAGGATTTGAAAGGTTTCAATGTTTTTGATAGTAACTATGGGGAATTAGGTGTAATTCTTGAAATCAATGAATATCCTCAGCAATTTGTAGCAACGGTTTCTTATAAATCTCAAGAAGTTTTGTTTCCATTAAGCGATGATTTCATTGAAGAAATTGATGAAGAAAAGAAAGAGCTTCATGTTAATTTACCCGATGGTTTGTTAGATGTATATTTGGGTCAGTCTTAATTATAATTGATTTGTGATGCGTTTTGATATCATAACGGTATTACCAGGTTTACTTGAAAGTCCTTTTGGACATTCAATTTTACAGCGTGCGCAAAAAAAAGGTTTGGTTGAGATTGTAGTGCATAATTTAAGAGACTATGCAGAAAACAAACAGAAGAGCGTAGATGACTATCCTTACGGTGGAGGTGGAGGAATGGTAATGTCTATTCAACCATTTGCCAGTTGCATTGAGAAATTGAAATCTGAGCGTGATTATGATGAAGTCATATTTATGACCCCTGACGGGCATACACTCAATCAGAGCTTAGCAAATGAACTTTCTATCCGTAAGAACATTATTATCCTATGCGGCCATTATAAAGGAATAGATCAGCGGATCCGGGATATTTTTGTAACTAGGGAAATATCTATTGGTGATTATGTTTTATCGGGGGGTGAACTTCCTGCTGCCATTTTGGTAGACGCTATTGTGCGGTTGATTCCAGGTGTGCTATCTGATGAAACGTCTGCCCTATCCGACTCATTTCAAGGAGATCTGTTAGATGCTCCTGTTTATACTCGTCCGGCGAATTGGAATGGGCACATGGTCCCGGAAATTCTTTTGAGTGGCAATCAGTCACTCATTGAAAATTGGCGCTATGAGGAGGCTTTGCAAAGAACGAAGGACAGGCGTCCGGATTTATTGGACGATTAATTTTATAAAGATGAGATCGCTAAATATATTTTAAAATAAGCATTTAAAATATCGAAAAAAATAACTAATATTGCAATCCGATTTTTACGGGTTAGAAATCGTCATTAATTACTTACAATCATGGATTTAGTAAAGTTTGTAGAAGAACAAGCGGTAACAAGAAACGAAGTTCCCGCATTTAGAGCAGGTGACACAATTAGTGTTCACTATAAAATTCGCGAAGGAAATAAAGAGCGTGTTCAGGTTTATCAAGGTGTAGTAATTCAACGTAATAGCGTTGGAACCAGCGAAACATTTACGGTTCGTAAAATGTCTAATGGAGTTGGTGTAGAACGTATTTTCCCAATTAATTCTCCAAATATCGAAAAGATAATGGTGAACAATTATGGAAAGGTTCGTCGTTCGAAGATTTACTACCTACGTGCCTTAACTGGTAAAGCTGCTCGTATTAAATCGAGAAGAGTTTAATAAAAGATATTTAAATGAAACAGCCCCATGATTTTCATGGGGCTGTTTTTGTTTTCTTATTTTTCGTGGTACTTCTATTCTTCTCGTTTGCTGCCTTCGTAAAGCTCGTACTCCATTAACCGGCAATCAAGTCGTCCATTATAGAATTCGATTTTTCTAGCTGCACGTAATCCTATTTTCTTTGCCAGTTCAGGATTCCCGGTAAAAACATAACCAAGATACCCTTTGCAAGAGCCTTTAAGGAAATCTCCTATCTCTTTGTAGGTTATTTCTAGTTTGCTGTGAACTCCTAGCCTTTCACCATATTCCGGATTGAATACAACAACTCCGTTTCCTTCTGGAATATTAGTTTCTTTGAAGTCACAAACAGTAAAGTCAATTAAAGTATCCACGCCTGCTGTTTTTGCATTATTGATTGATATCTCTACTGCTTCCGCAGAAATATCAGAGGCTACTATCTTTGCCTGGATGTTTTTATGGATAGCAGCTTTTAACAGTCTGCGTTCTTCAAAAAAGACTTCTTCATCGTAGCCTAAAATATGCATAAAAGCATAGTTCATTCGAAAAAGACCTGGTTTTCTGTTGCTGGCAATTAAGGCTGCCTCAATGGCTAATGTTCCTGAACCGCACATTGGATTGACGAAAGGGGATTTCATATCCCATTTTGTTGCGTATATAACACCTGAGGCTAAAGCTTCGAGCATAGGCGCTTTGCCTGGGTGTTTTCGATAGCCGTGTTTGGCTAAAGTTTCGCCAGAAGAGTCAATATATATTTCAGCCTGATTTTCCTGCCAGTAAAGGTGAATAACCGTTCTGCTTAAATCCGGGCCACTGTTTGGACGAAGTCCTTTCCTTGCTTTTATACGGTCTGCTATAGCATCTTTTACTTTTAGGTTAGCGAAGAGTGGAGTTGTGATGCTTTCATTGTTAACATTGGAGTTGATGGATACATAACCGTTGAAATCAATGAGGTCTTCCCATCCGATTGCTGCAACTGCACGATACAGATCGTCGGCGTTCTTTGCCTCAAAAGATTTAATAGAATATAATATCTGACTTGCACAACGAAGGTTTAAGTTCAATTTTATACATTCGGTAAGGCTTGCCTTCAGCTCTACTCCTGTTGAGAAGGAACGGGCGATAGAGAAACCTAAATCTTGAACTTCTTTTTGTAAATACGACGCTAGTCTGTTATTACAAGTGATAATTACTTTGGATGGATTGTTGAAAACTTGCATAGATAATATTATGCGAAGGTACTGATAATTGTGACTTAAATTCCTTAAATTTACAGTTTATAACAGTAAATATTATGGAAATTACCGGAAAAGTACATGAAGTTGGCCAAGTGCAACAGGTTACAGATACCTTTAAAAAACGTGATTTAGTGATTCAATATGCTGAGAATCCGCAATTTGTAGAATATATAAAATTTGAAGCAACTCAGGACCGGGTTAACCTTTTCGATAATTTGAACGCAGGTGATGATGTTGCTGTTTCGTTTAATTTACGAGGACGTCCGTGGACAAACAAAGATGGAGTAACATCTTATTTCAACTCTCTTGTTGCCTGGCGGGTAAACAAGGTTGCTGCCGGACAACAAGCCGCTGCAACTCAGTATAGTGCTCCTGCTCCTGCAGATATATCTTCTGATAATAATGAGGAGGATGATTTACCATTCTAGAATAGTATAATTGCATGATAAGCAAAGAGCCCCCTAAACTTAGGGGGCTCTTTGCTTATCATGCAATTTGGCGCTAAAAATGCAAAATTCAAATATTCAAGGTGTTAAATAATGTTAAATGACTTTTTAAGCCTGCGAGCTTACGTATTTTTGTAATAATATGAATCGTAAAAGTATCAGTCTTATTATTGTCTTAATGAGTACAGCATTGCTTGGTGTGATGGCTATGCAATATTACTTTATAAGACAATCCTATCACTTGAAGGCCCAATTGTTTGATGAGTCGGTGATGGCGGCTATTAATACAGTTGCCCTTAAAGTTGAGAAAGATGAGGCGTTACGATTCTTAAATAACAAGGAGCTTCACGAAAATAAAAGCCGGAAACATAAAGAGAATGAAGTTAAGCAATCATCTCAGGAAGAATTATCAAACGCTTATGCTGATAAAATGAAGATGAAGCAAGCTAAGCTTAGATCTGAATTTAAGGCTTTAGAGCTACAGGTAAAAAGACGCTATCCCGGGGCAGTTTTATTGGATAATGATTTTTATGAAACTTATATGAAGGATCCTGCATTGCGATCTCATGTAAAATATGAGATTACGATACAGCAGGCTTATGATGAAGCCGGAAGAGTCTTTCAACAACAGGAAATGGGAATTTATGCTGACAGAAAAGCAAGTCAGATAATAAAGGCGAAAGACGACAGTGTCCGCTATTTTATTGTTGATCCAATTGTTGGTGAATTTGTTATTTCTTTACCCCCTCGGGTTGATGCCAAACTAGAAGGAGAAATCAGGCAGTTAGAACAGCAGGCAAAAGTAAGGATGGCGAGTGTGTATATGGACTCAGTAAGAGCTAGCAAGCCCGGGGAAGGCTCTGCTTTGGAAGACTTGGCTGATGAGTTTGAACGATCTAAGAAGTCCGTTATGCAGCGGATCGATCCGAAGTTTATGGAAGAAGAGTTGAGACAGGAACTTAAGGATAGAGAGATTGGTCTTGCTTTTGATTTTAATATAAGCAACAGCAAAAAAGACTCAATTATGTTTCAGTTTGCGAGTAATAAAACCGTACCTGACCCAAGTGAAGCATATACGACTGTTTTATTTCCGAGCGATTTAGCGGGCGAACGTGCGGTTCTATCAGTTTTCTTTCCCGACAAGTCAACCTTATTGATGGGAAATATGAAGGTTATGCTGATTTCATCGGCTATCTTACTACTGGTATTGGTTGCTTGTTTTACTTTCACCATACTTTCTATTATTAAACAAAAAAAGCTTTCGGCAATGAAAACTGATTTCATGAATAATATGACTCACGAGTTTAAAACGCCGGTTGCTACTATTATGATTGCAAGTGAGTCTTTGAAAGATCCAGAGATCTCACAAGACAAATCCCGCGTTGCCAGGTTAGCCGGAATTATTTATGATGAAAATATTCGGTTAGGAAATCATATTGAACGGGTTTTAAATATCGCACGAATTGAAAAGGGCGATTTGACACTTGAATCGGAGCCAATCGATATAAATGATTTGATAGGAACTGTCGTTGACAGTATGGCATTGCAATTGCAAAAAAATAATGTTGAAATAGAATTTGATTTAAATGCTGAACCTTTAGTTGTTCTCGGAGATGAATTACATTTATCAAACGTAATCTTTAATTTAATTGATAATTCGATTAAGTATACCAATCATGCTCCACATATTTATATCCAAACCAGGGCTCATGGAAACCAACTAAACATCATTTTGAGAGATAACGGTATGGGCATGAGCAGAGATCAGCTATCTAAGATCTTTGACCAGTTTTATCGTATTCCTACAGGGAATATCCATGATGTTAAAGGCTTCGGATTAGGTTTAAGCTATGTTCAAGACATTATAAAGCGCATCGGCGGCACTATTAAGGTGAAAAGTGAAATTAATAAGGGCGCAGAATTTGAAATAACCATACCTTTATATAAACCTTAATTAAGAATGAGCAAGATTCTATTGGCAGAGGATGATCCCAATTTGGGTGATATTTTGAAAGAGTATTTAGAACTGAAGGGGAAGTTCCAAGTAACACTTTGTACCGATGGCGAAGAAGCTCTGCGAGTCTTTAATCGTGAGCCATTTGACCTTTGTATTTTAGACGTGATGATGCCAAAGAAGGATGGGTTTACACTTGGTAAGGATATTAGAAAAGTAAATGACACCATCCCTATAATATTTGCGACGGCTAAGGGGATGATGGAAGACAAAACTATCGCCTTCGGCTTAGGAGGTGACGATTATATTACCAAACCATTTCGTGTTGAAGAATTGTTGTTGAGGATAAATGCCTTGCTAAAACGCTCTGCAAATAAAGAACAGCCTGAGCCCGAAGAAACAGTTACGACTTTTGAAATTGGGGAATACTTTTTTGATTATATGTCACAGGTAATTAAAAGGAAAGGTGAACAGCAGAAGCTTTCTACAAAAGAAGCGGAATTGTTACGCATGCTTTGTTTAAAGAAAAACGATGTTTTAACACGTGAGGAGGCTTTACTTAAAATTTGGCATGACGATAATTATTTTAATGGACGTAGTATGGATGTCTTTTTAAGTAAATTGCGAAAATATTTAAAGGAAGATCCTAATGTTGAAATAGTAAATGTTCATGGTAAAGGATATAAGTTACTTATCAGTTAACTGTATCAATAGCTATCATGCTGTTATAAGTATAATATTTGTACCTTTGTCCGCTTTGTGTCTCGTCCTTCCAATTTACTCATCAATCAATTTATTCATCAATTAATAAGTTTTAGACATTATGTCAGGCTTAATAAGCTGAAATAAAGGTTTTTGAAAGGTGGATCGAGATTTGTTTAAAAATAAATTAGGGCATCCACAAATAATGAAGTATTTTGTTATATCTATATTATTATAAAGTTTGTGGAAAACCCGTAGTTCTTAAATAGCTTATAATGGAAGATGATTATAATTTCGGCTTTTCCGACGACCCAAAGTTCTCTGTAGAGAGATATGAGGAGATGATCCGTAATAAGGATCAATATTTTTTTGATTCACAAGCTTTCGAAGGGATTATTGATTTTTATATTGAAAAGAATGACCCTATCAAGGCATTACAAGTGGTGGATTATGCAGTTAGTCAGCATCCTTTTATTGCTAGTTTCTTTATAAAGCAAGCTCAGCTGTTTACTTTAATTTCGCAACCTGATAGAGCCTTAAATGCCTTAAATAAGGCACAGGCATTAGAAGCATCCGAAGTAGACATCTATCTGATTCGTGCGGGTATTTTTAGCATACTTGAGCGTTATGATGAAGCCATGAATGAACTGAATACAGCCTTATCCTTATCTGAGAATTCTGTTGATGTTCATATGCAGATTGCCATGATGCTTCAAAGTAAAGGAGATTTTGAAGCCGCTATTGAACACCTTAAGCTTTGTCTTGAAGATAATATGGAAGATCAGGATGCTTTATATGAATTAGCATTTTGTTACGATGTATTGGATCGGCATGAAGAAAGTATTGAGTTTTATCTTCAGTATATTGATAGCGATCCTTACTCCTATGCCGCCTGGTATAATTTGGGAAATGCCTATCATAAATTAGAATTGTATGAAAAAGCTATTGATGCTTATGACTATGCAATCTTAATTAAAGAAAATTTTGCTTCAGCCTATTTTAATAAAGGCAATGCCCTGGTTAATATTGATAAATATGAAGAGGCTATAAAAATTTATAAAGAAACGTTTGAGTTTGAACCCCCAAGTGCTGATACCTATTGTGCAATAGGCGAATGCTATGAAAAGCTGGAGCGAATGGAAGAGGCGCGCTCCTATTATAAAAAAGCAGTTAAATTAGATCGCAATTTATCCGATGCCTGGTTCGGTATAGGAGTCACATTAGATTTTGAAGAACGTTTCTTTGAGTCGTTACATTATTATAAAAAGGCATTAGATCTAGACGATCAGAATCCTGATTACTGGTTTGCCATTGCCGATGCTCGTTATAAACTCAAACAATTGGAAGAAGCTGAGGAAGCATATCAGCAGGTGGTTGATTTAAATCCGATTGATATTGAAGCCTGGCTTGATTATTCTTCTATAATATATGAGCAGGATAGGCTTTCTGATGCAATTGGAGTAATCTCGGAGGCAATAAAACATAATCCCGATGCTGCAGAACTATATTATAGAATGGTAGCTTATCTTTTTGCTTCTGGTCAGTATAATGAAGCTTTAAGCTTTTTGGATATAGCTTTAAACATTGATACTGAAAAACGCCACATATTATTTGAATATTTGCCTCAGTTACAAGACAACAAACTTATTGTTGATATTATTAAAAAATACACTACATAGATTATCTGACTAATTAATTAGCGGATAATTGCGACAATCCAATTTTTTTTTGAAATTTGCAATCCATGAATTTTCACCTTAATAATACACCAGTCCGTAGTGCAAAACCAAGAGAAAAAGGAATCACTATGGTGATGGATAAAGGGTTATCAATTAGACAAGTTGAGGATTTCCTATCAATCAATGAACCACATACTGATATTGTAAAATTGGGTTGGGCAACGTCTTATGTTACACCGAATCTGGCAAACAAGTTAGATGTTTATCGGCAAGCTAACGTTCCATTTTACTTTGGAGGCACTCTTTTCGAAGCTTTTGTGGTTCGAAACCAGTTTGATGATTATCGTAGGGTTCTTGATCAATATAAAATGGAGTATGCTGAAGTTTCTGATGGGTCCATTGACATTCCTCATGATGAAAAGTGTGAATATATCCGAAAGTTGAGTGAGCAAGTAACGGTAATTTCAGAAGTGGGGTCAAAAGATGATGAGAAGATAATCGCTCCTTACCGATGGATTGAGTTAATTGAAGCAGAAATGCAAGCCGGTTCATGGAAAGTAATTGCCGAAGCCAGAGAAAGTGGAAGTGTCGGTATCTACCGGGAAAGCGGAGAGGTGCGTCAAGGATTAATTGACGAAATTCTTACACGTATTCCGTATGAATCCATCATTTTTGAAGCTCCTTTAAAAGCGCAACAAGTATGGTTTATTAAACTGTTGGGCGCAAATGTTAATTTAGGGAATATTGCGCCAGCAGAAGTTATTCCTTTAGAAACAATTAGATTAGGCTTACGTGGAGATACTTTTAGTCATTTCCTTTAAAATATAAATTCAAAAATGAAGAAGTTCGGACTGATAGGGTATCCTTTAGTGCACTCTTTCTCTAAGCAGTATTACACTGAGAAATTTGAAAAACTAGGACTTTCTGATCATAGTTATGAGTTATTCCCCTTGCAAACGTTAAGCGAATTTCCACAATTACTGAAAGACGAACCTGACCTATGTGGTTTAAATGTTACTATCCCACATAAGATAGGTGTTTTATATTATCTAGACTGGATAAGCCCGGAGGCTAAGGTTGTTAATGCAGTAAACTGTATTAAAATCATTAAAAAGGATCCTCTTGAGGACCTTTTCTCAGGAGAATGTAGCTTAGAACCCATTCGCCTGCATGGATATAATACAGATGTATATGGTTTTGAAGAGTCGTTAAGGCCTCTGGTAAAGAAATCGCACGCAAGAGCATTAGTATTAGGAAATGGAGGGGCTGCCCGAGCTGTGTTGTATGTTTTGAAGAAATTAAACATTGAATACACAGTTGTTTCCCGCAAGGCCAGTCATATTCAATTGCCTTACGAAGAGATCACTAAGGAAATAATTCAAAAACATTCTATTATTATCAATACAACTCCAGTTGGAACTTATCCAAATGAAAAAGAATGTTTAGATATTCCTTATGAGTATATAGGTAAACAACATTTACTATACGACCTGATTTATAATCCGGAAGAGACTGAGTTCTTGAAAAGGGGCAGATTGAATGGCGCTGCAACTAAGAATGGTAAAGAGATGTTAGAGTTACAGGCAGAAAAGAATTGGGAGACCTGGGAAGGTTAAGTCTTCAAATAGACATTACATATTCGCATTATTATTTATAATCGTATTTTTGTGAATGATCTATATCAAAACGTTTGTATGTAATCCTTATCAGGAAAATACTTATATCTTGTATGATGATACAGGATCCAGTATCATAATTGATCCCGGGATGTATGGTAATAAAGAAGAAGAGGCTATCGTTTCTTTTATTGAAAGCAATAATCTTCGACCCGAACTTCTTTTAAATACACATTGTCATATTGATCATGTACTCGGAAATAGATTTGTTTATGATACTTTTAAGTTGATTCCCCAATTTCATGAAGGAGAACTTCCCTTGCTGATAGAAGTTCAAAACTATGCTCCTCAAATGGGTATCCGCTATGAGGTTTCACCTATCCCCGAAGTGTTTTTACCAGCAGAAGGTGAAATTAAGTTAGGCAATCATTCTTTACAAATTATTTCTGCACCTGGTCATTCTCCTGCCCATTTATGTTTTTACAGCCAAGAAGATGGTTTTTTGATTGGTGGCGATGTTCTTTTTAAAGGAAGTATCGGAAGAACAGATCTGCCAGGAGGAGATCACCAACAATTATTATCCAGTATTAAAGAGAAAATCTATACATTACCTGAGGAAACGATTGTATACCCAGGACATGGACCAACAACGACTATCGCTATAGAGAAATTAAGCAATCCCTTTATTAGAGGCTAACTAGAAATATGAATACGCCCTTATTTATTGCTAAACGCTATTTATTCTCGAAGAAATCTGTTAATGCAATTAATATTATTTCAAGTATCAGCACATTAGGCGTATTAGTAGGGAGTGCTGCATTGATTATCATCTTATCAGTATTTAATGGATTCGAGATGCTTATCTTGAATATGTATAGTGCGTTTACTCCGGAGATGCGTATTGAACCTGCCCAAGGCAAGTCATTTGTTCCCGATTCTCTCTTAGATCGTACTTTAAAATCAGATCCTCGAGTATTACATTATACCGAAATTCTTCAGGAGAAGGTTTTATTGAGGTATGGTCAGAACCAGTATATTGCTGTTTTAAAAGGCGAAGCTCCTAATTCTATGCAATCGGCAATAAGTGATAGCCTGATTAATGAGGGAGCCTATAAACTGAAGGATGGAAATGCGGATTATGCAGTTGTTGGAGCAGGGGTACAAGCCTATTTAGGTGTCAGCCTTGAACGCGAAGATCTTCTTCTTTCTGTTTATTCGCCAAGAAAAGATGCTATAAACTCTATTAATCCGGCAGAAGAGTTTAATGTGAGAAATATAGTGCCTGTTGGAGTGATGGTTGCACAACCACAATTTGATGATGTAGTAATCGTTCCAATTTCCTTTGCAAGAGAAGTTTTAGGCGAATATGAAAAGATTTCAGCTATTGAGATCGACTTGAAACCTGGAGTTGATCAAAGGGCATTTAAAAAAGAATTAACAAGACTAGTTGGTAATGATTTTCTGGTCAAAGATCGGGCCCAACAGAACCCAACACTTTATAAGGTGCTTAACTCTGAGAAATGGGCAATCTTTTTCATTCTTACATTCGTTTTAATCATTGCCATCTTTAATATTATCGGGTCTCTAACCATGCTCGTTATTGATAAAAAGAAGGATATCGCGGTGCTTAAAAGCTTAGGTGCCGGTTATTCATTTATTAAAAATATATTCTTTGCTGAAGGGATGTTCATTTCGATATTTGGATGTATCATTGGGATGACATTAGGCCTCGCCTTCTGCGTCTTACAGAAAAAGTTCGGTCTTATAAAAATGGAAGGTGCAGAACTCGTAACAAGCGTTTTTCCGGTTGAGCTTAAAGTAATGGATTTTGTACTTGTATTCTTAACCGTTACCCTAATCTCTCTAATTGCATCTTTTGTATCTTCGCGTTTAAGCGTTAAAGGTGAAGAGCAGTTGTCTTAAGTATTGTCTTCTACAAAAAGAGGGTAGTTTACAGCAGGAATAAGTTTCAACTCTGAAGCTTTTTTAAATAGTATATTAACCGCTTCCCTCCCCTTGTTTCCCAAACTTACGGAGTAGCCGTTAACATATAAATCAATATGCTTATACATTACTTCCTCGTCCATCTCCTGTGCATGGCTTTTAATAAAGTCTAAAGCTGATTTAGGATTCTCAAAAGCAAATTCAATGCTTCTTCGTATTAGTCTACCTACTGTAGCTTGAACTTTGGGATCAATACGACGATTGATTACAATACCTCCTAATGGAATAGGAAGACCTGTTTCTTTTTCCCAGTAATCCCCTAAGTCAATAACTTTATGCAATCCTTTATCTTGATAGGTGAAGCGGTTCTCATGAATAATAAGTCCTAAATCAATTGAATTCTCTAAAAGCGCTGATTCTATCTCTGAGAATACCATGATTTTTTTATTCTTAAGCGCTGGAAAAGCCAGTCCTAGAAGGAAGTTGGCTGTTGTAAATTCGCCGGGTATGCCTATTGTTAATTCTTTATGTTGACTGATGTATTCTTTATCAGTGAAGTTTTTATCATTAGAAATAAGCAAAGGTCCTACCCCATGCCCCAATGCACTTCCAGCATCAAGCAACGCGTAATTCTCTACTGCATATGCAAAAGCGTGAAAACTCAGCTTGCTGATATCGGGCTCGTTTTTAAAAACCTTTTTATTAAGTGTTTCCACATCATCAAAAAAGACATCGAAATCAATACCTTCCGTGTCAATCTTTTTATGAATTAGGGCATCGAAAATAAAGGTATCATTCGGACAAGGAGAAAAGCCAAGACTTAGTTTCATGGAAAAGTATTTTGGAACAAAATTACTAATCTTTCAATTAAACCCAGCAGGAGGCGCTCAAATGTTTAAAGAGCCTGAAAAGGATAAGTTCAAGAGTGTTTAAGCAAAACATATTGATATAGTTTTTTTTAAGAGAAAAGCTCAGAACTAAATCCGATAAGCCAATCATTCAAGTTTTTTATGGCTAACTGTACTTGCCAACTTGATCGGTCTCTTTTCTCAACCAAATTTGAAATGCTTCTCACCTGTAAACATCCTATTCCCTCTTTTTGTGCAGCATAAAAGACCGCGGCTCCTTCCATACTCTCTACTTCAGGTTTTAAACGGCTAGAAACGGTAGCAATGCTGGTTAAGTTGCCATGAACCGTATTTACGGTTATTCCCCTTACCTCTTTTAGTGCTGAAACCGAATGATACTTCATAAAAGATTTTACACTTTCATGGTAAGTGCTATTGCCGAAACCCATATCATCAATTGACAAAAAGGTGTTATCATCTTCGGCACCTAGTTCGCTAAAGATATCAGTCTTTACCCGTACTACTGTACCTGGTTCAATGTCCGGATCAAAACTACCTGCAATTCCTACATTTAATAGAGCATCATATTTATTTGTTGTAAGTATTTTCCCCAATTCATATGACGTTGGTACCATACCTACTCCTCCGATAAGTACATCTATGGGTTTGGATTTAATGGCTTGTAAAAAAGGTTCAATTTCCAATGTGGTTGCAGCAACAACAAGTAGCTTCATCATTTTGTATTTTTAACTAAGGTACAATTAATAGGAGAATGTATTATCTTTGTGCACTATGATTTATATAACACGGAGAGAGCGTTTTTCTGCAGCCCATAAACTGGCAAGAAACGATTGGAATGAAGATCAGAATTTGAAGGTCTTTGGAAAATGTGCTAATCCCAATTGGCATGGACATAATTACGAGCTTTTTGTAACCGTTAAGGGAGAAATTAATTCAGAGACAGGATTCTTAATTGATTTAAGGGTTTTGAAAGAAATAATCCAAGAAGAAGCAATTGATAGATTAGATCATAAAAATATAAATCTTGATGTTGATTTTATGCAAGGTAAAATGGCCTCTACAGAAATTATTGCTATTGAAATTTTTAACCGTCTGGCGCCAAGAATTGAAAATGAAGGTGCACAACTTCATTGTATTAAACTTTATGAAACGGAAAACAATTGCGTTGAATATTTTGGAAACTAATACAGCCAGCGCCTCAAAAACAATTAAATGAATAAATCAGATAAGCCATCTTTTGATCCGGAATTGCTTGATGGTTATATAAAAATTGACCAATATAATGGAGATGTAGTAAATCGTATTGCTGACCATTATGGTGATATTTTGAAAGCTCTTGGAGAAAACCCTGCTCGTGAAGGACTTTTAAAAACACCTGAGCGTGTTGCAAAATCACTTCAATATTTAACTCATGGCTATGACATAGATCCCGCAGAGATTCTAAAGAGTGCTATGTTTAAAGAAGAATATAGCCAGATGGTGGTAGTCAAAGATATTGAGGTGTATTCTTTGTGTGAGCATCATATGCTGCCTTTTTTCGGTAAGGCTCATATTGCTTATATTCCTGATGGACATATCGTTGGATTAAGCAAAATACCAAGAGTTGTTGATGCTTTTGCAAGAAGATTACAAGTACAAGAGCGCTTAACCAATGAGATCCGTGATTGTATCCATGAAACTTTAAAACCCTTGGGTGTAGCAGTAGTAATTGAATGCAGACACTTATGTATGGCTATGCGAGGGGTACAGAAACAGAACTCTGTTACCACAACCTCTGCTTTTACAGGAGAGTTTGCCCAAGAAAGAACTCGTAATGAATTCTTGCGGTTAATTACTGCCAGCTTAGATTAATAAAATATAACTTCTTTAAATTAAATATACATAAATGAAGAATGCATATCTTTTTCCTGGGCAGGGTGCTCAGTTTGTAGGCATGGGTTTAGATGTTTACAACTATAATAATGAAAGTAGGGAGCTTTTTGAGAAAGCGAATGAAATACTTGGTTTCCGCATTACAGACGTTATGTTTAATGGAAGCGAAGAGGATCTTAAACAAACGAACGTAACTCAACCGGCAATATTTCTGCATTCAGTAATCTTAGCACATGCTTTGGGCGATAATTTCAACCCACAGATGGTTGCCGGACATTCTTTAGGAGAGTTTTCGGCATTGGTTGCTGTAGGTGTACTCGACTTTGAATCCGGGTTAAAATTAGTTTCTGCAAGAGCTAATGCCATGCAAAAAGCTTGTGAAATTCAACCATCTACGATGGCAGCTGTACTTGGTTTAGATAATTTTATAGTAGAAGATATTTGTCAGCGTGTAAGTGATGTTGTTGTGCCGGCAAATTATAATTGTCCGGGGCAGTTAGTAATTTCAGGAACTATTGCAGGAATAGACCGGGCCTGTGAACTCTTAATTGAAGCAGGAGCAAAACGCGTTTTAAAATTGAATGTAGGTGGGGCTTTTCATTCACCGTTAATGGAATCGGCCCGCGTAGAACTTCAGTCGGCAATTGATTTAACTACATTTAATGAGCCTCTTTGTCCGGTATATCAAAACATTGACGCTAAAGCACACATAGATCCCGAACAAATAAAGATTAATTTAATTGAACAGCTTACAGGATCCGTAAAATGGTCACAGATAATGCAAGCTATGATAGATGACGGAGCTACTTCTTTTATAGAAGTTGGCCCAGGCAATGTACTTCAAGGTTTGGTTAAAAAGGTTGACCGAAAGATGGAAACATCAGCTGCTAAATTATAGAAGCTACCTGTGCGTTAGAAAACCCCATAGATTTAGAACCTATGGGGTTTTTTATTACTTTTACGTAAGTTGATTTATGAATTTGAGTAATACATTAAAGATACGTATTTTACTTCTCCTCCTAACCCTGTGTTTTGCTGGAACAGCTATTACTGTAAAACTCACCTATCAGGAAAAAGAGATTCTCTTAATTGATGGACATAAGGTTGAGAAAAACCTGCATAAAAAAGAAGCTATCGTTAAAGAGTTCTTGAATGATACAACCTTATTCGAAAAGCTTAGAAATATTGACGAAGATCCCAAATTTAAAAAATACATTATTGAATCATTCGGTCAGGAGCAAGAGATTTACATATATGCTTATTCAAACAATGATTTAGTTTTCTGGGGATCCGAACAGATCGTTCCCCGTTCTGATGCGGGCATCTCTGAAGGGAGCAGTATTATAACGTGGAATAACGGCTGGTATGAATCCTATAAAAAGAGCTCAGCTGGCTTCTCCGTAGTTTGTCTTATTCCCATCAAGGCCAATTATCCAATCACAAATCGTTTCTTAAACAATAATTTTTCGCAGGATCTCATCAATTCACCTAATTTAGAAGTTGCTAATTATAACGATGTTTCGGTCTATAACTTGCGTAATAGTGATGGTGCATACCTGCTGTCCTTAAAACTGCGCACCAGTAATGTCAAAACATTTTATTCCACTATTGAATTAATAATGTGGTTTTTTGCAGGATTGACGTTTACAATCTTTATCAATAGCGTATGTCTTTGGATCGCTAAAAAAGGATGGGTAAAGCTTTCTATTTGGGCCTTTGCTTCGTTTCTAACAGCTTTCAGATATATTGGTATCAAAACCCAATGGCTGGCTGAGAATTTCTATTCCGGGTTTTTTGACCCCAGGGTTTACGCCTCCAGTTTTATACTTCCGTCCTTAGGTTCTCTCATTTTGCATGTTATTTCAGCAACATGGCTTATCTGTTATATATATCACTGTCGCTTCGGGCTTAAAATAATTGGAAAGACATCTTCTAAATTTATTCAATTTACAGTGTATTTCATTTCTGCGGTTCTATTATATTACTTATGTGACGTAGCGATCGGTATTTTTAAAAGCTTAATAATAGATTCCAGTATAAGCTTTGAAGTGAATAATCTATTAAATTTAAATATTTACAGCTGGGTAGGTATTCTATTGTTATGCTTGGTGGTATTTATAATTTATCTTACGATAGAAATACTGTTTGTTATTATTAGGGAGCTCGACTTATCGAAGAAGTACCAATTAATATGGTTTGCAGTAACTGTCATAGTTTGTTGTTTACTCAAAGGTTTGCTTGGCGAAGTTTCGATTTCTTTCTGTCTGTTTATAATCGTTGTATACATCAAAGGATGGTATGCAAGTCCTGATAAAAGCTTTAATCTGGCAGCCTATGTTGCCCTACTCTTCCTGTTTGCCGGCATTGCATCTCTTAAACAGAGTAAGTATCAAGAGAAGAGGCAACAGAACAACCAGCTCTTTGCTTTGCAGAAACTAGAGTCATCAGAGGATCCAAATGCAGTCTTGCTTTTTTTAGATATAGAGACCCAAATTGTTAATGACGAAGCATTATTAGATTATTTTAAATATCCAGGATTTCAGAGTACCAGGTTATTAAACGACGAGCTACGAAAAACCTATTTTAGTGGTTATTTAGCAAAGTATGATTTCAATGCTTATATGTTAAATAGAGACAGTTCAAAAAATAGTGAAATAGCTCTCTCAAGGTTATCTTATTTTAAAGATAAAGTAATAAGTGGCTCGCGGAAGGTATCTGCCAATTTCTATCGGTTAAATAATAATATCGGGTATATTAATTATTTCGCTTTGCTTCCCATAGAAATAAACGACGAACTGGTTGGTACCTATGTGATTGAACTTAAAAACAAATCATTGGGCCGTTTTGCGTCTTCCCCCGAAATACTTTTCAATGGCACTGCGGAGAGTTTCAGTGATTATGAAGATTACTCCTATGTCTACTATCAGAATGATGTTTTAAAAGGGCAGCATGGAGCTTTCGTGTATCCGGTAGTACCATTATTTCACCCTTCAAAAGTCCGTCAATATATTTGGTATACAGATAACGGAGGTTATAATCATATTGTATATAGGCCGAACCAAACGGATTTACTTATTCTAAGTGCTAAAAATCAGAGCAGTTGGGATAAGTTAGCGTCACTGTCCTTCTTGTTTTTGGTGTTTTTATTTTTCTCTATTATTGCTTACAGTATCCGGTGGGTATTAGTTATTTTAAATAATTATGATTTTAACTTACGTAATCTTCGATGGTCGTTGATGATACTACAGAATCGTGTGCTTTATAGTACTAGAATACAGGCTTTCGTAGTTTTTGCTGTGGTAGGTACTTTAGTCATTGTTGGTATAATAACTTTTTTTAGTTTAAATAACCAATATAGTATTCAACAAGAGAAAGCAGCTACGAAACAAATAGGTCAGATTGCTCGGGGATTGGAAATACGTTTATCACAAAGTTCCGGAGAGATAGAAGGATTGGAAAACGAACAGCAGTTTAATACGGCATCTGAAATAAATGCTTCCGATTTAAATCTATACAATAGTAAGGGAGAGCTGATTTACAGTACTCAAGGTAAAATATATGATTTGGGTTTAGTATCAAAATATATGAATGCAAATGCCTGGTTAAATCTGAACGATTATTCGCGTGAAGAGTTTTTCCAGCGTGAGAAGATCGGTTCACTGGAGTATCTCGCGGCGTATACGCCTTTAAAAAATGATAACAACGAAACCATCGCTTATATAAGCCTTCCTTATTTCTCCAATCAAAAGGAGCTAGATCAACAGGTAGGCTTACTATTAAATACCATTATTAATGTATACGCATTGGTACTGGTTGCCTTGGGATTATTTGCTGTTTTTATTGCTAATAAAATCACATTCCCTCTTACCCTTGTACAGAGAAGCCTAGCCCGTACAACAATAGGTAAAAAGAATGAACCTATCTTCTGGAAGCGTAACGATGAGATAGGATCACTGATTAAAGAATATAACAATATGATTATTGCTTTAGATAACAGTGCAAATAGAATTATGCGATCAGAACGTGAGTCTGCCTGGCGCGAAATGGCTAAACAAGTTGCTCATGAAATTAAAAACCCATTAACACCTCTAAGGCTAGGTGTACAATTATTAGAGCGATCCTGGCGTGAAAAAGACCCTCGATTTGACGAAAAATTCGAACGTTTTAGTAAATCCTTTATTGAGCAAATAGAAAGTTTGGATCATATCGCTTCTGAATTCTCTAATTTCGCTAAAATGCCCGATACAAAACTTGATGATGTTAAAATCATAGATGTAATAGAGAATGCAATAAGTATTTATAGTGATGATCCTCATCTTTCTATTAAGTTGGAAGTGGCCATAGACAGGGATGTTATTGTATATGGAGATCGTGATCAATTGCTGCGTACCTTTAATAATTTAATTAAAAATGCTATTGAAGCCCGTATCCATCATAAGAAAAGTATTATATTAATTACTGCTAAAACGCACGGCCTAGATTATATTTCAATAGCAATACAAGATTATGGAAAAGGTATTGATGAAATTGTTAGGGGAAAAATATTTCAGCCTAATTTTACGACAAAGAGTTCCGGTACGGGCTTGGGATTGGCGTTTGTAAAACAAACAGTAGAAAGTATGAATGGTACAATTAGCTTTAAAACAGAACGTGCTAACGGCACCACCTTCTTTATTCTATTACCGCTACGGAATAGAAAAGGAATTAAATAATTATTTTAAATTTATAGTAGCTCTGCCCATTGTACTCTCTTTAGTATAGAGTATAATTGTGTAGATCCCCTTTTTGAATTTGTAGTCTTTTGGATACCAGTCAATCGTGTATTGTTTTCCATCGTTCTTAAAAAGAATAGGTTCCATATACGTATATTGAATCTCTTCATTGTTTACTTCGAACACGCTTCCCTCTGTAATTAAATTTCCACTAGGTTCGGTAATACGTAAATATATATTATGTGTGCCTGTACTTGCTAATGTATTATCTGCAAGAGTAAAGTTTATTTGTAATTTATTCACCCTTTGGGCTTTGCTTTCTGTATTTGTCCGATTACCACTTCTTACTCTTATTGCATTAATGGACATTACTGAAACCTTAAGATTAGAAGCAAGTTTAATTTTTTCTTCTAAATCAAGTTTTTCATTTTCTAATGAATTTACTTGTTTTTTAGCCGTATCGATCGAAGCTTCGAGTTTAATCTTTTCACTTGTAAGCTGTTGATTCTTTTTTTGAACTTCTTTTAGGTCATTGCTATATGTATCAACCAAGGATCTTAATTCTCGAATCTTTTGTTGAGTTTTCAATAAATCAGACTGAGTGATAGCTGGGCTCGCGTCAATCGTTGCTCTTAAATCTTCGATAAGTAACAAAGCAGCATCGTATTCTTTTTCAAACTTAGAAGCGACGTTAATGTTCTCTTTAGTGACTTTATCCAGTTCAGCTTCTATCCGATCAACCTCAATTTCCAGTTGACTCTTTTGAGAATTCAATACTTCCACCTGTTTTCCAAGATTCTTATAGCGAACAGCGTAATATATATTAGTAGCCAATAAGGCTGCTATGGCAATTATAAAGAAATAAATTTTACTAGAAGGCCTCGGCTTTTCAATCTGTGGTTCATCACTCACTAAGCCGCCATTATCTATATCCATTCGTAAGGTTCGTAAACTTGTATGCTCATAAACTTTAAAGCAAGATCAAGCAATTATTGTTCCAAATATAATTTATTTTAATGCCCGTAAATTATCATGGTTCCCTATCTTTATCGCCGGAAGAAAAGTGATTATGATTAATAGATATTTTGTGCGTTTTATTTGTATAGGAATATTGTTGTTTTTTATGTTGCCGTTCGCGAATGGGCAGAATGAAGCACCAAAAAGGGAATTTCGTGGAGTATGGGTCGCAACGGTAGCAAATATTGACTGGCCTTCGAAGCAGGGCTTAACCACCGATCAGCAAAAGGCAGAATTGATGGCCATTTTTGATACTCATCAACGAGCAGGTATTAATGCAATTATGTTTCAAATCAGGCCTGCTGCAGACGCATTTTATGCTCAATCCCGTGAACCCTGGAGTCGTTTCCTTTCAGGTATTCAAGGTCAGGCACCTGTTCCATTGTACGATCCTTTAGAGTTTGCTATAAAAGAGGCACATGCACGCGGTATGGAATTACATGCATGGTTTAATCCCTATCGGGCTACTTTCGATTCAGGAAATACCGTAGCCAGAAATCATATAACCCGCATCAATCCTGAATGGTTTTTTACCTATGGTGGCAAAAAGCTATTTAATCCCGGGTTACCCCAGGTACGTGCTTATATTACATCGATTGTAATGGATGTAGTGAAGAACTATGATATTGATGGGGTACACTTTGATGATTACTTTTACCCCTATCCGGAGAATAGCCCTATTCCCGATGCTGGTACATTCCGGCAATATGGTAGTGGCTTTGCATCGATTGATGATTGGAGAAGAGATAACGTGAATATCTTGATAAAGGCAATTTCTGATAGCATTCATGCAGAAAAACCGTATGTCAAGTTTGGAGTCAGCCCTTTCGGAATATGGGATAATAAAAGGAATCATCCGGATGGATCGGAAACGGCAGGTTTCAGCGGCTATCGGCAGCTATATGCAGATGCGCGGAAATGGACGCAGGAGGGTTGGGTCGATTATATAAATCCCCAGATATATTTTCCCTTTAATTATCCGGCTGCTGCATTCGAGGTATTATTAGATTGGTGGAGTAAAAACAGTTATGGTAAACATCTGTACATCGGCCAAGCAGTATACAGAGTTCTTGAAAACGGACAAGGCTGGCGTGAACGAGATCAGCTTTCTCGTCAAATAAGGGCTTTAAGGCAGAATAAAAATGTGCAGGGCAGTGTTTTCTTTAGTTCTAAATCTTTAACAAATAATCTAGGAGGCTTCCGGGACTCATTGCAGTATAATTACTATCGTTATAAGACTTTGCCTCCCGCAATGCCTTGGATAGATAATGTTTCTCCGTTGCCACCCCGTGGATTAACGGTTCGGGCAACAAACGATAGAGCAATTACATTGCACTGGCAAAAGCCCGATGCCGCAAGTGATGGAGATATGCCTTATGGTTATGTAATTTATAGGTTTGAGGCAGGTGATAAAATTGACTTGGAAGATGCTCGTAAAATCCTTCAAATAAGTTACAATAATTCTTATACAACCTATACCGATGATTCGGTTATAAAGAATCATTCCTATACATATGTAATTACAAGTTTAGACCGCATGAAAAACGAAAGTGTCGGATCTAACATAAAGAACATCGTTTTTTGACATTAACAATGCAGTCAAATTTCTTTAAGCGAATGAAACTTAATAAATAAACATTATATTTGCCTTCCATAATTTCGATTTTTACATCCTTAATGAATATGAGAGAAATACAATTCAGAGAAGCGCTTCGTGAAGCAATGAACGAAGAAATGCGTAGAGATGATAAGATTTTCTTAATGGGCGAGGAAGTCGCCGAGTACAATGGTGCTTATAAAGTAAGCCAGGGAATGCTTGAAGAATTTGGTGAAAAACGTATCATTGATACTCCAATATCTGAACTTGGATTTACAGGCATAGGCATAGGTGCTGCAATGAATGGTTTAAAGCCGATCATTGAGTTTATGACCTTTAACTTTTCATTGGTTGCCATTGATCAGATTATCAACTCAGCAGCTAAAATGAACTCCATGAGTGGCGGCCAATTTCCTATTCCAATTGTATTTAGGGGACCAACAGGTAATGCCGGACAGTTAGGAGCTCAGCACTCACAAAACTTTGAGAATTGGTATGCTAATACACCCGGTTTGAAGGTGGTAATTCCATCAAATCCATACGATGCAAAAGGACTTCTTAAACAAGCTATACTTGATCCGGATCCTGTTATATTTATGGAATCTGAAGTTATGTATGGAGATAAAGGACAAGTTCCTGAAGAAGAGTATTATCTTGAAATAGGAAAAGCGAATATCGTTAAAGAAGGAAAGGATGTTACCATCGTAAGCTTTGGTAAAATGGTTCCGCGTATTGTAATGCCTGCCTTAGAAGAACTTACAAAAGAAGGGATAGATGCTGAAATCATAGATTTACGTACAGTAAGGCCGATTGATTATGCAGCAATTATTAATTCTGTTAAGAAAACAAATCGCTTGGTTATTGTTGAAGAAGCCTGGCCTTTAGCGTCCATCTCTTCTGAAATTGCATATAAAATTCAGAGCGAAGCGTTTGATTATTTAGATGCGCCGGTAATTCGTATTACCTCTGCGGATGTGCCAATTCCTTATGCTCCAACATTGCTTGAAGCAGCCTTGCCATCAGTTAAGCAGGTGGTGAAAGCAGTAAAAGATGTGCTATATAAAGTAAAATAATACGGCTGTTCATATAACAGAATACCAAAATACATATATTAAAAAAGGGGGTGAAATGATATCATTTCACCCCCTTTTTTAATATATGTATTTTAATCCAACAAGCTGATCTGTCTTCTAATACTTTCTTCCAGTGATATAATGGTTTCTGTTCGCTGGATTCCCTTAATCCCCTGAATTCCTTCATTGAGAACCTGGCGTAAATGATCGGTATCCCTGCAAATAATTTTTGCGAACATACTGTAAGAGCCCGTGCAATAATGGAGTTCCACTACTTCTTTTACTTTTTTAAGTTCTTCAACCGCATGATTATATTGTGACCCCTTTTCAAGATAGATCCCTAGAAATGCACAAATGTCGAAACCTATTTTTTGAGGATTAATGGTCAGGTTTGCACTTTTTATGATTCCTAAATCTTCCATCTTTTTCATTCGTACATGAATGGTACCGCCTGATACAACCAGCTTTTTAGCTATCTCTGTATAGGGTACCGAAGCATCGTTCATGAGAATTGATAAGATCTGAATATCCAGGCTGTCGAGATCAATGTTAAGGTTTCTCTTTTCCATATTATTTTTGTTATCTGCAATAATTTTAACGATTGTCTGCAATTTTTCCATTATCCTTCAGGAAAATCAATTGCTATTTGCAAAATTAACAATTTAAACGTTGTTTTTTCAAAAATATAAAAAATGTATAAAATTTATAGGGTGAAATAATAGCTGTATTATTTTAAATTACAGCTCGGTTTAACCAAACAGTGGTTGAACAGTGGTCAAACAGTGGTTGAACAGTCCTTAAACAGTGGTAAAAAGACTGTATAAAGACTGTTCAACCACTGTTTGGATACTGTTTAAATATATCAAGACCGGATATATAGTATTTTTAACAATAGGACATGATTTAAAAACAAAGCTTGTCATGAAAGAATATTTCTAACTTCGATTAATACATACAAAATATTATCTTTGGTTATAAAATCAATAGCATGAAAGAAATATCAGTAGAAGAGCTAAAAAGCAAAATTGATAATAATGAAGATTTTCAATTAATAGATGTTCGTGAAACTTTTGAATATGAGGTTTCTAATCTGGACGGAGAGAATATTCCATTAGCATCTGTTCTTTTAGAAAAGGATAAGATTTCGAGAGATAAGCCGGTCGTTGTTCACTGCAGAAGCGGTAAACGCAGTGCCCAGGCTATTAAACTTTTGGAAAATGAGGGTTACGATAATCTTTCTAACTTGGTAGGTGGAATTTTAGCGTGGAAAGAAGATATTGACCCTGATATGGACGTTTATTGATATGTTAAAAAGACTATTATTCAGCACTCTTCTTAACCTTGGGATCATTCTTTCGCTTTATTATGCTTTTATTGCCTTTAATAAAGCCGAATATGGAATCCTTGTAGGGGCAATCTTATTTGTTGTTGTACTGATTTATTTAAAAATCAAGATATTGAAACAAGTAAAGGATTTTAAGAAGAAATAATTATTTAAACGTGCAGCAAGATGTTTCAATTTTAATAGAACAATTAAAAGCGGGAGACTATAGTGCACTGGCACGTATTATTAGTTTAGTTGAAAATGAACATCCTTCGGCAGCGGAGATACTTCTTTCTCTGCGGTTCAATCAAAATATTCCTATAATTGGCATTACCGGTCCACCTGGGGCGGGAAAGAGTACGCTTGTTAATGCGTTGGCCGAAGAGTTCAGTAAGGAAGGCAAAAGAGTGGCTATTTTAGCGATCGATCCGAGTTCTCCATTTAATAAAGGTTCTTTACTCGGTGACCGTATCCGGATGAATGCTCAGTTCAATGATCCGAATATCTACATACGATCGGTGGCAAGCAGAGGTGCTTTGGGAGGTTTATCAGAAAAGACAATAGAGATAACAGATGTAATCAGGGCTGCTCCTTTTGATATAATACTTATTGAGACGGTTGGCGTGGGTCAATCAGAGATTGATATCATTGGTCTGGCAGATCAAACTATTGTGGTGTTAGTTCCTGAAAGTGGTGATGAGATTCAACATGTGAAGTCGGGATTGATGGAGATAGCCGATATCTACGTTATTAATAAAGCAGATAGAGACGGTGCTGATATTTTTGCATCCAAGCTAGAGCGTATGTTAAAAATGAAACATCTTGACATCCCTGTATTGAAGGTTATTGCAGACCGATCAGTTGGTGTACAGAATTTGCTTCAGTTAATGGAATCACATTCATCTTTTCCAAATAAGGTTTTAAAACTTAATCTATTAGCCGAAAAGGCCTGGCGACTGATTCAGCGCAAACGAATGAAGGATATTGATAAAATGGCCTTAAAACAACTTTTGGAAGAGCAAAGTAAGAATAGCTTCTTCAATTTATATCGTTTTATTAACGAATACGATTAAAATTTTCTTGATTTAAGTTTATAGTTTGGGGTAATTGATGTTAAAAAGGGACACAATTTGCCTATTAATGGCTATATTCTATATTTAATTGATTATTAATAGTGCTTTTAATGCCTTATTTGTACATGTGTACTAAAATGTATATATTCGAATTTGTATTATTATTCAAAGGTTAATTCATTGATATATAAGTTATTATTAACCATATTCAAATAGCCTGATCTGAATTAAAAATATTTATAGATGTTTTTTAGGACGAGTCGAATATTGGTACGGAATTTGTTTTAGTTGCGTAAATCAAACTATTAACTATTTTTGTATAAAAATTATACAATTAAAATTTTTAACCTTAAAAAAAACAGAGTATGAATTATTCTACAATCAAAAAAGCAGCTTTAGCTTTGTCACTGGTAGCCGCAGTTGGTTACGCTGACGTGGCTAATGCACAAGAGCCAGCTAAAGTATTTGGCGGAAGAAGCCAATACAGAACTTGGTCAATTGGTCTTAATGCAGGTGCATTGACTCCAAGCGTAATTCTAGGTGGTTATAACGATCAATCAAAACCTGAAGTTACCTTAGGTTACGGTGCTAATATTCGTAAACAATTTTCTCCACATTTTTCAGTTCAAGCTGATTTCTTAAAAGGTACAATCAAAGCTTCTAATGAGCCGTCTCCTAATAATGAAACTGATAGAACTTGGGGAAATACTTACGAAACTGATCTAAACTGGCAAACAGGTTTAACTGGTAATTTCCATTTTGGAGCAATTGATTTCTTACGTCGTGAAAATGTTGTAGGATTTTATTTGTCTGCTGGTTATAACTTAGCTAACTATGAAGTAACTTCATCAACAGCACCTGGAAGTGTAGATGGTGAATCAAGAACAGAACAAGTTATCCCTGTTGGAGTTGGTGTTAAATTTAAACTAGGTAGTGTTGTTAACCTTGATTTAGGTTATAAAATGAACTTCTTAGATGCTGACAACCTTGATAACAATTATACTACTAATCCTCATGCACTAGATAAATACAGCTATGCATATGGTGGTTTAGAATTTATCTTAGGAAGCAAATCAAAACCAGCTTTAGAGTGGAACAACCCAGTTGCTAATCTTTATGACGAGTTGAAAGACCCAGCATTGAGAAACGAAGTTGAAGCTTTAAAACAACGTGTAACTACATTAGAAGGAACAGTTGCTGAATTAGGTAAAGATACTGACGGTGACGGTGTTGCTGATAAATTTGACAAATGCCCTAACACTCCAGCTGGAACAGTTGTTGATGGATCAGGTTGTCCAATTAAATTCCCTGAGCCAGTAGCTGCTGCAACTGTAGGAGACTACGCACCTATTCAATTTGAATTTGATAGCTATGTTTTGAAAACTTCTTCTTACCCAACTTTAGATAAAGTTTCTCAAGACTTACGTAACTCTAATGGTTCAATCAGTTTAGAAGGATATGCTTCTTCTGAAGGAACTGAAGAATATAACTTACAGTTATCAAAAGACCGTGCTAACGCAGTAAAAAATTACTTAGTTAACTCTGGTGTTGCTGCTACTAGCGTGAATGCTGTAGGTTACGGAGAAGCTAATCCAGTTGCTTCTAATGCTACCGAAGCAGGACGTGTTCAAAACCGTCGTGTTGAGTTCAAAAAATAATCGTTTGATTAAATTTTAATCAACAAATAAAAAAAGTCCGGTGGTTATTCCATCGGACTTTTTTTATTTATAGCGAATTGGAATATTAATGAATCAAACGTAACTTCGTAGCATGTATTTCTTTAGGAAAAAAGACCCTAATCGTCCGCAAAGCTTTAATTTGAAGGTTATGCACACCTTTAATAAAATTGCTATAATTATTTTTGTCCTCGCGATTGTTTATAAACTCGTTAAACACTTTATATTTTAATTTTCCCAATTCACAGATAATGAAAGAAATAATTAATACAAGTCTTGCGCCGGCCCCCATCGGTCCTTATAATCAAGCTGTAAAAGCAGGTAATACGATTTATGTTTCCGGACAAATACCGTTGGTAGCAGCCAGTGGAGAGCTTGTATCGGGAGATATCGAGTTGGAAACGCAAGAGGTAATGAAGAACATAGGTTTTATTCTTAAACAAGCCGGATACGATTATCAGGATGTTGTGAAAACAACCATCTTCTTGTCGGATATGAATCTGTTCGCTGATGTTAATGCAGTGTATGGTGAGTACTTCACAGAAAATGCACCTGCACGTGAAACAGTTGCAGTTAAAGAATTGCCTAAAAAGGTACGTGTTGAAATTTCAGTGATAGCGTATAAATCATAGATGAGCGGATCCGCATCTGCAAATAATCCGCGGCTTAATTTTTTCATTGCCGGGCTATCTGCGAATATTATCTGGGGATTTTTTGCTATACCTCTTCGCTTAATAGCTGCATGGCCTGCTGATACTATTTTATATTTTCGAATCTTTTTCTCATTTATTTTTGTCTGGATATTTCTTGTCTTTTTCAGGTATTCTCATTGGAGCCAGGATTGGGAGCGCATGAAACAGATGACCTCAAAGGAAAGAAAGCGGATACTTTTTCTTCTTTTCCTATCTTCCATTCTTATTATGGGAAATTGGTTTACGTTTATTTATGCCGTAAATAATATAAGTATCAAATCGGCTGCTTTTGCCTATTTGATATGCCCATTGATTACTACCCTCGCGGGTTGCCTTATTCTTAAAGAAAGATTATCACGAATTAAATGGATTAGTCTAGGTATAGCTTTGATCAGTGTGATTATGTTGGCTCAGACATCCTTGCTTGAAGTTTTTTGGGCTATTTTGATTGCTTCGTTCTATGCATTCTATATGATTATTCAGCGGGTTTTGCGAGATATCGATAAGTTTAACTTTTTGGCTGTTCAGCTATTCATTTGTTCGCTTATTGTTTTGCCAATCTCTTTTATGAGCGATACCCCCATTCCTTCATCCTTTCTATTTTGGGGTATCATTGCATTGGTGGCTATTGTGTTTACAATTATTCCTCTATTTTTAAGCATGTATGCTTTAAATGGTATTGCATCTGCAACGATGGGAATTTTGATTTATATTAATCCCATAATTTCATTTGCCGTTGCTGTTTTCTATTTTAATGAGATTATTTCTCTTGGACAGTTCCTTGCCTACTTGTTGCTATTGATAGCAATCATACTGTACAACTCAGCTTTCATTCGCCAAATTTTTAGTAAATTAGCTAAACGTGAACCTATTTAATTTTATAGAGATTAATTGTGCAGGAATTCAGTTTGAGAACCCCTATTGGTTATTTAAAAGGCGTTGGCCCGCAACGTGCTGAGGTTTTAAATAAAGAATTAGCGGTATTCACTTTTGAGGATTTATTATATTATTATCCCTTTCGATATAATGACAGAAGCACGTTTTCCAAGATCAATCAAATAGATCCGACTAAACCTGGTGTACAATTTATTGCCAGGCTGTTGAACTTTGGGATTCAGGGGGAACGCAGATCGCGTCGTTTGGTCGCGCATGTAAAAGATGATACAGGGATAGTGCAGCTGGTTTGGTTTCAAAGTATTAAATGGGTTGAAAAGAATCTGAATATTGGAAGCGCCTACGTTATTTATGGAAGCCCCAGTTTGTTTAATAACCAGATATCTATTTCTCATCCGGAAATGGAACCTTATGTGGGCAGTAAGCAAGGGCTTAAGTTTCAACCGGTTTATGCTTCTACCGAGAAGTTAAAAAAACTATCATTAGACAGTAAAGGGATTCAACGCTTGGTTTATTCAGTGTTTAGTTCTTTAAAAGGCAATATTTACGAGACTCTTCCCGATACTTTATTAGCAAAATATAAGTTGATGGATTTATCTTCTGCTTTATGGGGAATTCATTTTCCGGATGATGGCGATTCACTTCAACAAGCTCAATATCGTTTGAAATTCGAAGAGCTTTTCTTTCTGCAATTAAAGATATTAAGAACTAAAGTAGCTCATAATCAAAAGTTTAAAGGGCCTGTGTTTAAAAATGTTGGCGATCATTTTACAAACTTTTATGAAGAGAAGCTTCCTTTCCAATTAACAAATGCCCAGAAAAGGGTTATTAAGGAAATAAGAAAGGATACGTTATACGGCGCGCAAATGAATCGTTTGCTGCAAGGAGATGTAGGCAGTGGAAAGACAATCGTTGCTTTAATGAGCATGTTACTAGCGATTGATAATGGATATCAGGCATGTTTGATGGCGCCCACCGAAATTTTGGCTCAACAGCATTATGCAGGATTGAAGGAACTGTTAGGAGAGGAAAGGATAAGTATTGCTTTGCTGACAGGCTCTGTAAAACAGAAAGACAGGAAAGTGATTCATGAGAGTTTATTAAATGGTGACTTAAATATTTTGGTTGGTACGCATGCACTGCTAGAAGATAAGGTGAAGTTTAGAGACTTGGGGTTGGCTATTATAGACGAGCAGCACCGCTTTGGAGTTGAACAGCGGTCAAAGTTATGGAAAAAGAATTCTGTGCCGCCACATATGCTTGTAATGACTGCTACGCCTATTCCGCGTACATTAGCCATGACTTTATATGGTGATCTTGATATTTCAGTGATTGATGAGCTGCCGATTGGTCGTAAACCTATCGCTACCTTGCATTTTCATGAAAGAAGCAGGTTGCGGATGTTTGGTATGCTGCGGGAGGAAATTGCTAAAGGAAGGCAGGTCTATGTCGTATATCCATTGATTGAGGAAAGTGAAAAGCTGGATCTTTTGCATCTTAAAGCTGGAAAGGAGTTTTTGGAGCAGGAGTTTCCATTGCCTGCATATAAGATTGGTATTTTGCATGGTAAAATGAGTCCGAAGGAAAAAGAATTTGAGATGAATCGGTTTGTGAAGGGCGAAACGCAAATGCTGGTTGCTACCACGGTTATAGAGGTTGGTGTAAACGTGCCGAATGCTTCAGTGATGGTTATTGAGAATGCTGAACGTTTTGGTCTTTCACAACTTCATCAATTACGTGGCCGTGTTGGGCGTGGTGCTGAACAATCATTCTGTATTTTAATGTCTAAAGAAAAATTGAGCAAAGAGAGTAAGATCAGAATGGAAACGATGGTTAGGACTAGCGATGGGTTTGAAATTGCGGAAACTGATTTGAAACTACGTGGACCGGGTGATCTGTCGGGAACTCAACAGAGTGGGATACTGGAACTTAAATTGGCGAATTTAGCTACCGATCAGGCATTATTACAAATGGTCCGAAATGAAGTAATTGATATTTTTGAGGAAGACCCTTCTCTGGAGTTAGAAAAGAATAGGTTGCTTCGGAGTTTTTTATCTAAAAACTCGTTTGGAATTGGATGGGAAAAAATTTCCTGACAAACACCTATCTTTACTTTTTGTTAGAACTCTATAGAATGTTGAATTCCCTTGAATTTTAGTTTTATAGAGATGAACAGTTAAAGATAAATAATGGCGATAAAGAAATATTTTGATACGGAGCTTAAGCCTGAACGGGCTGTTCTTGTTGGTATTATAACACCCAGTGAGAATGAGGAACAGGAGCGTGAATATTTAGAGGAGTTGGCTTTTTTGGTAGATACGGCCGGTGGAGAGACTGTTCATACTTTCGTTCAAAAGATGCAAAAGCCTGATGGGGCAACTTTTGTAGGAAGTGGAAAGTTGGATGAGATTAAAGCCTATGTAGATGCTGAGGAAATAGACATTGTTGTTTTTGATGATGAGCTATCACCTACTCAATTAAGAAATATTGAGCGCGAACTGCAGCTTAAGATATTGGATAGGAGTAATCTTATTCTGGATATATTTGCCCGGCGTGCGCAAAGTGCACAGGCGAAGACACAAGTGGAGTTGGCTCAGCTTCAATATTTATTACCTCGTTTAACACGTTTATGGACTCACCTTGAGCGGCAGCGAGGAGGGATAGGGATGCGCGGTCCGGGAGAAAGTCAGATAGAAACAGATAGACGGTTAATATTGAATAAGGTTTCTTTATTGAAGGAAAAGCTTAAGAGTATTGATCGTCAAAATGAAACTCAGCGTAAGAATAGAGGGCAATTGGTGCGTGTGGCACTGGTTGGATATACCAATGTTGGTAAATCAACCATTATGAACATGCTCTCTAAATCAGATGTTTTTGCAGAGAATAAATTGTTTGCAACGCTGGATACGACCGTTCGGAAGGTTGTTATTGATAATCTTCCATTTTTATTATCGGATACGGTTGGTTTTATCAGGAAATTACCTCACCACCTGGTAGAATGTTTTAAATCAACGCTGGATGAGGTACGAGAAGCTGATATATTGCTTCATGTGGTTGATATTTCTCATCATAACTTTGAGGATCAGATTGCTGCAGTTAATGAAACATTGAAGGAGCTGGGAGTTCTTGATAAGACAATCATTACGGTATTTAATAAAATTGATGCTTATGAAGGAACGAAAGATGGCGAAGGAGATCAATCTTTTACGATCGATGATTTTGAAAATAGTTGGATGAAGAAGCACCAGAGTCCGGCGATATTTATCTCTGCTACGGAGAAAGAGAATTTAGAAGAGCTAAGGAGACTGATTTATAAGCATGTATTTGCTATTCATACTGAGCGTTATCCATACGATAGTTTATTGTATTAGATTAACAAAAGGTATTATATTAAGAGTTATAATAAAATTATTATGGGCATAGAAAGTAAAAGACAGCAACGTTTTGCAGGGGTTATTCAACAAGATTTAGCAGAGATCTTTTTGCGTGAAGGGAATATTTGGTTGCCTGGAGTGATGATAACCGTTACACGGGTTCGTATTACTTCAGATTTGGGTATTGCAAGGGTTTATCTGAGCTTTTTGCCTGTAAAGGATCCGCAAGAGGCTCTTGAGAAAATAAGGCATCATGCAAATGAAGTTCGCTATAAATTAGGTACTCGTATTAGGAATCAAACAAAAAATATTCCTTTATTGGAGTTTTATGTGGACGATAGCAATGATTATATGGAACACATGGATAAGCTCTTTGAAGGGATAAACAAAGATAAGCAATCAGAGGATGAATAGAATAGCTTAATTAAAGGTTCTAATTGATCAGAACCTTTTTTTTCGTTTTAAATTTGGGAATTTCATTTTGTAATCCACGTCTACTTTTCCTTTGGTGATTGCATCCAATCTTCCTTTAATTAAGGCTTTTCTTAGCGGACTTAATTTATCGGTAAACAATTTACCTTCAATATGGTCGTATTCGTGTTGTATAATTCTTGCTCCTAAGCCACTATATGTTTCTTCGTGTTCTTCCCAATTCTCATCCAGGTAGTTGATGGTGATTGTAGGTTGGCGGGCAATATCTTCCCGAATGTCTGGTATGCTTAAGCAGCCTTCGTTTGAAAGCCAGTTTTCTCCCGTTTCTTCGATGATCTCCGCATTGATAAAGACCTTTTTAAAGTCTTTTAAAATAGGTTCATCTTCTTCATAAGGAGAGGCATCTATTACGAATAAGCGGATAGGCAATCCTATCTGCGGTGCAGCTAATCCTACTCCTGAAGCAGCATACATAGTTTCAAACATATCCTTAATTAGAGTATCTAAATTGGGATAGTCTGAGTCTATTTCTTTTGTTTTTTGGCGTAGTACCGGATCTCCGTAAGCAATTATTGGTAATTTCATTTATCTTGTATTCCTAAATAATTACAAACTTACAAATTTTCATTAAAGTCGGGCTGGAAAACTAAGGAGTTTAAATTATTAG
>Ga0160445_100210_pt1 | contig 43649 bp, 45 predicted proteins | sample HID1972M_E1MG_FD_108215 | JGI IMG/M metagenome (GOLD analysis project Ga0160445, IMG submission 108215) | Enriched pill bug-associated microbial communities from UW Madison campus, WI, USA - HID1972M_E1 MG | ecosystem: Host-associated > Arthropoda: Insects > Digestive system > Unclassified ... | reverse complement strand
TCAGATTCCCCGAAGGAAGTCGCCCGGGCCCCGGACTCTTCCTCTAAACTGCGTCCACTATCACTTGCTTGACCGGTCTCTATGCCTACCCTGCGCTCCTTTTTCGCCGCGGCCCTGCTGGGCCTGAGTCTTACTGTCGGCCCGCTGTATGCCGCCGAACCACCGTCCAGCGATGCCGTCCAGGCCAGCCTGGACAAACTTGCCGACAGCAAACTGCCGGATGCCGACAAAAAGACCCTGCAAACCGTCCTGCAGAACACGCTCAATCAGCTGAACAATCAGCGTGATTACGAGCAGAAACTGATCGACCTCAAGCAGCAACTGGCGACCGCGCCCAAGCAGACCATCGAAAACGCCCGCGAACTGACGCGCCTCAAAGCCACGACCGTGGTGCCGGTGGCGCAGCGTTTCCCCCGCGAATCGATCACGCAACTGGAGCAGATCCTTACCGACCGCTCCACTCAGCAAAGTGACCTGCAAAAAGCCCTGGCCGACGCCAACAGCCTGATCATCACCGCGCAGACGCGCCCGGAGCGCGCTCAGGCGGAAATCTCCGCCAGCCAGACGCGCATTCAGCAGATCAACAACATCCTCAAGTCCGGCAAGGACGCGGGCAAATCCGTCAGCGCCGAGCAGCGCGACCAGTTGAACGCCGAACTCGCCGCGCTGAACGCGCTGATCCCGTTGCGCCGTCAGGAGCTGGCCGGCAACAGCCAGTTGCAGGATCTCGGCAACGCCCAGCATGACTTGCTCTCGGAAAAATCCGAGCGCCTCGACCGCGAGATTCAGGAGCTGCAGACCCTGATCAACCAGAAGCGTCTGGCGCAGTCGCAGGAAACCGTGACCCAGCAATCGATCGAAGCGCAGAAGGCCGGCGGCAGCAGCCTGCTCGCCAGCGAAAGCACGGCCAACCTCAAGCTCTCCGACTACCTGCTGAAAAGCACCGACCGCCTCAACGAAGTCACCCAGCAGAACCTGCAGACCAAACAACAACTCGACAGCCTGACCCAAAGCGATTCCGCCCTCGACGAGCAGATCAACGTGCTCAAGGGCAGCCTGCTGCTGTCGAAGATTCTCTATAAACAGAAGCAGGCCCTGCCGCGCCTGAAGGTCGACCGCGACCTGGCCGATCAGATCGCTGACATTCGTCTGTATCAGTTTGAAGTCAGCCAGCAGCGCGAACTGCTCAGCAGTCCGACCACCTACGTCGACAACCTGCTCGCCACGCAGCCGCCGGAACAAGTCACCCCGCAACTGCGCAAAAGCCTGCTGGATCTGGCCAACACCCGCGCCGACCTGCTGGAGCGGCTGAACCGCGAACTGAGCGCGGTGCTCAACGAATCGATCACCCTGCAGCTCAATCAGAAACAACTGCTGAGCACCGCGCAAAGCCTGCGCGCGACCCTCGATGAGCAGATGTTCTGGATTCCGAGCAACAAGCCGCTGGATCTGGAGTGGATGCGCAGCGTGCCGGAGCGCCTCAAGCGTCAGGTCGACACGCTGCCGTGGGCTTCAAGCCTCAGCGAATTGACTGATGGTCTGACCCAGCGACCACTGCTGTTCCTGCCGTTGGCGCTGCTGATCGGTGCGTTGTTGTGGCGCCGCAAAAGTCTCTACGGGCGCCTGAACAAGGTTCACCAGGACATCGGTCACTTCAAGCGCGACAGTCAATGGCACACGCCGCAAGCGATTCTGATCAACATTCTGTTAGCGATGCCGGTCGCACTGGCGCTGGCCCTGTGCGGTCTGGCCTTGCAGATCGACGCACGCGGACAGAACGCCAACATGGGCGCGGCGCTGCTGCAAATGGCGCAGGCGTGGCTGGTGTTTTACACCGCATACCGGATTCTCGCGCCGGCCGGCGTGGCTGAACTGCATTTCCGTTGGGAGAAACCGCAGGTTGAATTCCTGCGCGGCTGGATCCGCCGGCTCGGTCTGGTGGTCATGGCATTGGTAACGATTGTCGCTGTTGCCGAATTGCAACCGGCGGCACTCGCCGACGACGTGCTCGGCATGCCGGTGGTACTGACCTGCTACGCCTTGATGGCCTGGCTGCTCAGCCGCCTGCTGATCAGCAGCCCGGCCCACGAAAATACTTCGCTGTTCCGCAAAGCCGTCGGCGTGATGTTCACGGTGCTGCCGATCGCCCTGTTCGTCGCGGTGTGCTTCGGCTACTACTACACCGCGCTGAAACTCAGCGACCGCTTGATCAACACCCTGTACCTGCTGATGTTCTGGCTGGTGATCGAAGCCACTTTCGTTCGCGGCCTGAGCGTTGCCGCACGGCGCCTGGCCTACCAGCGTGCGCTGGCCAAACGGCAGGCAGCGAAAGAGGCTGGCGACGGCGAAGCGGTGATCGAAGAGCCGACCCTGGACATCGAAAAGGTCAACGAACAGTCGCTGCGCCTGATCCGTCTGGCCCTGCTCGGCGGCTTTATCGCGGCGCTGTATTGGGTCTGGTCGGATCTGATTTCGGTGTTCTCGTACCTCGACAACATCACCCTCTACGAATACACCAGCGGCACCGGCGCCAACATGAGCATGGTGCCGATCAGCATCGGCGACATGCTCGGCGCGTTGATCATCATCGGCATTACCTTCGCCCTCGCGCGCAACTTGCCGGGCTTGCTCGAAGTGTTCGTGCTGTCCAAGCTCAATCTGGCGCAGGGCAGTGCCTACGCAACCACGACACTGCTGTCGTACGTGATCGCCGGTGTCGGTTTCGTCTCGACGCTGTCGACCCTCGGCGTCAGTTGGGACAAGTTGCAATGGCTGGTGGCGGCGCTGTCGGTCGGTCTCGGTTTCGGTATGCAGGAGATATTTGCGAACTTCATCTCCGGCATCATGATCCTCTTCGAACGCCCGGTGCGGATCGGTGACACCATCACCATCGGCAACCTGTCGGGCACGGTGAGCAAGATCCGCATCCGCGCCACGACCATCACCGACTTCGACCGCAAGGACATCATTGTCCCGAACAAGACGTTCATTACCGGGCAGTTGATCAACTGGTCGCTGACCGACACCATCACCCGCGTGACGCTGAAACTCGGCGTCGATTACGGCTCCGATCTCGATCTGGTCAAGGAATTGCTGCTCAAGGCTGCCCGCGAGAACCCGCGCGTGCTCAAGGAACCCGAGCCGCACGTGTACTTCCTCAACTTCGGCGAAAGCACCCTCGACCACGAGTTGCGCATGCATGTGCGCGACCTCAGCGCCGGCAACCCGGTGCTCGATGAGGTCGACCGCTTCATCAACCGCGAGTTCACGAAGCAGCAAATCACCATCTCGTTCCGGCAGATGGAGGTGTACCTGAAGAATCTGCACGGTCAGGAATACAAGATGGTGCCGATCGAGCCGGAGACGAAAACCATCGTGCCGGTCGCCGACGATCAGAAACCGCTGCAAGAGCCGCCGCCGGCCAAACTCGACTAACCGGTCTATTCCCAGCAGAATGCTCGGACATTCTGCTGGAGCAGGCCCTTGAAAGCCCTCGACGAACTGACCTTCGACAATCGCTTCGCCCGCCTCGGTGACGCGTTTTCCGCCCACGTGCTGCCCGAGCCGATCGACAATCCGCGTCTGGTCGTTGCCAGCCCGGCGGCGCTGGCGTTGCTGGATCTCGATCCAGCCACCGCCGAAACCGAGGAATTTGCCGAACTGTTTGGCGGCCACAAGCTGTGGGCCGATGCCGAGCCGCGCGCGATGGTCTATTCCGGGCATCAATTCGGCGGCTACACGCCGCAACTGGGCGATGGTCGCGGACTGCTGCTGGGCGAGGTCTACAATGCAGCGGGCGAGCATTGGGACTTGCACCTCAAGGGCGCTGGTCAGACGCCGTTTTCGCGTATGGGCGATGGTCGCGCGGTGCTGCGCTCGTCGATCCGCGAGTTCCTCGCCTCTGAAGCGCTGTTCGGGCTGAATATTCCATCCTCGCGCGCAGCCTGCGTGATCGGCTCCGACACCCCGGTCTGGCGCGAAAAACAGGAACGCGCGGCGATGGTGCTGCGTCTGGCGCCGAGCCATATCCGCTTCGGCCACTTCGAATATTTCTATTACACCAAACGCCCCGAACAGCAGAAAGCACTCGGCGAGCACGTGCTGGCCATGCATTTCCCTGAATGCCTTGAGCAGCCGGAACCGTATCTGGCGATGTTCCGCGAGATCGTCGAGCGCAACGCCGAACTGATCGCCAAATGGCAAGCCTACGGCTTCTGCCACGGCGTAATGAACACCGACAACATGTCGATCCTCGGCATCACCTTCGACTTCGGCCCGTTCGCCTTCCTCGACGACTTCGACGCCAACTTCATCTGCAACCACTCGGATGATCAGGGCCGCTACTCGTTCAGCAATCAAGTGCCGGTCGGCCAGTGGAACCTCAGCGCGCTGGCCCAGGCACTGACGCCATTCATCAGCGTCGAAGCCCTGCGCGAAACCCTCGGCTTGTACCTGCCACTGTTCCAGGCCCACTACCTCGACCTGATGCGCCGCCGCTTCGGCTTCACCAGCGCCGAAGACGACGACCAGAAACTGCTCGAAGATCTGCTGCAATTGATGCAAAACAGCGGCGTCGACTACACGCTGTTCTTCCGCCGACTCGGCGAAGACTCACCTCAGCAGGCTGTCGCTCAGTTGCGCGACGACTTCGTCGACATCAAAGGCTTCGACGCCTGGGGCGAACGCTACATCGCCCGGGTTGCTCGCGATGGCGTTCCTGATCAAGAACAGCGCCGCGCGCGGATGCACGCGGTTAACCCGCTGTACATCCTGCGTAATTATTTGGCGCAAAAAGCTATCGACGCGGCGGAGCAAGGGGATTACTCAGAGGTACGCCGGCTGCACGCGGTGCTGAGCAAACCGTTTGAAGAGCAGCCGGGGATGGAAGGTTATGCCGAGCGGCCTCCGGAGTGGGGGAAGCATTTGGAGATTAGTTGTTCTTCGTGAGGCAAGCTAGATAAAGACGTCTACAGGCACCTTGAAGTGGTCCGCCAACCAGCGGACCTGCCGCAGGTTCAACTTGCGCTTACCGTTCAGAATTTCGGAAACGACAGATTGGGTACCGACACCCGGCAGGTCGCTCTGGGTCAGTCCATGTTCGCGCATCATGTAGCCGAGGACCTCTTCGCCACTTGCCTCGGCCATGGGGTGATGCGTGCGATCCCATTCCGCAATCCAGTCAGTGATGATATCCACCAGACTCGTGAGTGGATGCGACTCGTCATCGCCGGTTATTTCGAGGATCTCGTCGACTGCCAGCACCAACGCATCGTAATCCTCTTCGTTCTTCGGTTTGCGAAGCAATGGAGAGACAAACTCCCAGTGCTCAGCAACCGTCTTGATCAAACTACTCATGGTTTTCCCTCTTTCCATTTGCCCCGATCGTATTCTCGATGGTCCAACACATGCTTGATGTAGAGCCTCTGAGATCGATAACTGACAAAGGCGATAAGCCTCAGTTTGTTGCCTCCAATGTCGAACACATGGAGATCACCGACCTTGTCGGTCGCAGGAAATATCGACTTCATTGCCGCGAAGTCCTTTGGATAACTTCTGCTTGCCAAACGAAACCACTGCGCTAGCGCGCTTGCCGCCTGAGGCCATTTTTCCCTGGCCACTCGAATGGGTTTTTCACTAAACACATGCATGCAACATCCTTATCGCATTCTGCTATGGGGAGTTAATCACAAACCAAAAATATCGCAAGTTGCGATACAGCTGAGCAGACCAGCGGGCTCGCCTGGTCGCTTTCAGCCTAGGCACAACGCGAGAGTCTGCACGATTGAAAATATGAGCAAACGTCTCCAACTAGGTGTTATCAGCTCACTTGCGGAATTCACTCATGACCAGCCCACTCCTCATCCCCTGCCCCGCCTGCAACGGCCTCAACCGCATCCCTGCCGAGCGCCTCAACGACCACCCGAAGTGCGGGCGCTGCAAATCCGAGGTGCTGCTGAACAAGCCGTTCGAACTCAAGCAAGGCGATTACGCCAGTCAGATCAAGGGTGATCTGCCGCTACTGGTAGATGTCTGGGCGGAGTGGTGCGGGCCGTGCAAGTCGTTTGCGCCGGTGTTCGAGCAGGCGGCGGTGCAGTTGGCGGGCAAGTGTCGGTTGGCCAAGCTGGATAGCGAGGCGAATCAGCAGTTGTCGGCGCAGTTGGGGATTCGCTCGATTCCGAGTTTGATTCTGTTCAAGAACGGCAAAGAGCTGGCACGGCAGAGTGGCGCGTTGCCGCTGCCGCAGTTGCTGGCGTGGCTGCGTAGCCAGGGTATCTGACCCACCACAAATCCAACTGTAGGAGTGAGCCTGCTCGCGATAGCGTTCGTCCAGCCAACATCTATGTGACTGACACACCGCTATCGCGAGCAGGCTCACTCCCACAGGGGATTTGTGTGGTTCTGGGGATCAGTGGCCTTCGATCAGGTTGTGCAGTTCGACAAATTGCTGGGTCAGTTTGTGTCGCGGATCGAGGTGGATCAGCGGCGTGCTGGCCTGATGGGATTCGCGCATGCGCACCGAGCTGGTCAGGTACACCGGCAGCACCGGCAACCCTTCGGCAATCAACTCATCGAGAATCTGCTGCGGCAGGCTGGCCCGGGCCTGGAACTGGTTGACCACGATGCCTTCAACTTCCAGACCTTCGTTGTGATCCTCTTTCAACTCTTCGATTTCCGCGATCAGTCCATACAAGGCCTGACGCGAGAAGCTGTCGCAATCGAAGGGAATCAGCACACGATCAGCGGCAATCAGCGCTGATACCGCGTAAAAGTTCAACGCCGGCGGCGTATCAAGGTAGATCCGGTCGTAATCCTCGGACAGCTCATCAAGCAACTTACGCAGCTTGTTGATCTTGTGCTTGGCTTCAAGTTTTGGCTGCAAATCGGCCAGTTCGGCGGTGGCGGTGATGATGTGCAGGTTGTCGAACGGGGTTTCGTAGATATCCGCCTGGTTTTTCTTCGAGAACGGCCCGGAAGACAGCGTCTGCTTGAAGAAATCGGCAATGCCCATCGGGATGTCGTCGCCGGTAAGCCCGGTCAGATACTGAGTGGAGTTGGCCTGGGCATCGAGATCCACCAACAACGTGCGATAACCCTCGCTGGCACTGACCGCCGCCAGATTGCAGGCAATGCTGGATTTGCCTACACCACCTTTCTGATTGAACACCACGCGCCGCATGACAAAACCTCCGTGTATCAAAGAATGACCGAGTGTAGATGCGCGCGGCCTCGCTTCGCTACCTCATCGGACATGGACTACACAGTCAGGTGCAAACTTCCGTCTGCAGTCTCAGTAAAAACTGCCGACGATTGACGAGATCCCCGACAGACAGGCCCGCGCCAATCTGGATAATGGCCAAATGACAGTTTTACCGCGAACCAGCCAGTACATTTCATTGCGCAAAATGTAACCAGCATTTGCTACACGCCCGTCGCACCGGGATAATGCGCGCCACCCGGCGCCAAGCGCCACGCCAAGTCCGCTGCGGCTTTGGTGGCTAAATGCGTCAACAAAAGCCCGCAGGGGCGGGATGAATGTCCGTGATCAACTTCAACATCGCCCAATGGCGCGCGTGGGCTCCCGGGCTCGACAGCGTGGACGCCTGGCAGGCCTGGAGCCGACAACCGGTCGTGCTTCAGAGCAGTGATGCCGCGCCCGATGTGTCGTTTTTACCGGCCATGCAGCGGCGCCGTCTCAGTCGACTGGCGCGGATGGCGTTCAGCGTTGGCTGGCCACTCGCCGACGGGCGGGAAAACCTGCCGTTGGTATTTGTCTCGCGCCACGGCGAAACCCCGCGAACGTACGAAATTCTCAGCGATCTGGCCACCGACCAGCCGCTATCCCCCACCCAGTTCAGCCTGTCAGTGCACAACGCGATCATCGGTCTGTGGTCGATCATGCGCGGCGAAACCAGCGAAATGACCGCCCTTGCCGCAGCGGGCGACGGCCTCGAACACGGCATGCTCGAAGCGGCGGCACTGCTGAATGAAGGCGCCCCGGCCGTGTTGCTGGTGATCACCGAGGAACAACCGCCGCAAGCCTATTCGCAGTGGATTGATGACGTGCCGTTCCCTTACGCGCTGGGTCTGTTGCTAACCCCCGGTACCGACTGGCGGCTGACCCTGAACAGCACCCCGCAAGCACTGTCCAAATCGGACTGGCCCCACGCGCTCAATCTGTTGCGTACCCTGCTCGGCCAGCAAACCCTTTGCCAACATGCCTGGAAAAATCGTGTATGGACCTGGCAACGCAACCCGTGACCGAGAAAAACCGCGACGCCTATTACTGGCGGTTGCTGGCCACCGCCGCAAGCTTCGCCCTGTTCGGGCTCGGCGGGCTGTGCCTGCGCCTGGTGGTATTCCCGATTCTCGGCTACCTGCCCGGCGACGCGCTGGTTCATCGCCAACGCGCGCGGCAGATGGTCAGTCGGCTGTTCTGGTTTTTTGTGCAGTTCATGGCCCGCACCGGCGTGCTGACCTACGACATTCAAGGCGCAGAACGCCTCGGTCGACCGGGGCAAATGATCATCGCCAACCATCCGTCGCTGATCGACGTGGTGTTTCTGATCGGTCTGGTACGCCAGGCCAATTGCGTGGTGAAGAAAAGCCTGTGGGAAAACCCCTTCACCCGAGGCCCGCTGCGCCGTACCGAATACATCAGTAATGACGGCAGCATGGACATGCTCGACGCAGCCGCAGAATCATTGCAAAGCGGCCAGAGCCTGATCATTTTCCCCGAAGGCACCCGCACTCAGCCGGGACAGCCGCCAGCCTTTCATCGGGGCGCCGCAGCCATTGCCCTGCGCGGTGCGAAAATCCTCACGCCCGTAATCATCAAGGTCAACCCGACCACCCTGACCAAAGCCGAGCCGTGGTATCGCATCCCGCGCCGTCGTGTGCACTTCAGTTTTCGGGTCGGGGCCGATATAGATCCACAGACCTTCGCCGCGCAGGGGCCCGCCCCGCAAGCCTCGCGCAAGCTCAACGATTATTTGCATTCTTACTTTATCAAGGAGCTCGCCGAAGATGAGCGAACTGAACACCCCTAGCCTGGTGCGTGACATCAAACTGCTGATCATCGACGCCCTCGGCCTCGAAGACATCAGCGCCGACGACATCGGTGACGAACAAACGCTGTTCGGTGAAGGCCTGGGCCTGGATTCCGTCGACGCGCTGGAATTGGGTCTGGCGATCCAGAAAAAGTACGGCATCAAAATCGACGCCGACGCCAAAGACACCCGCAACCATTTCACCAACGTGGCGAGCCTTGCGGCCTTCGTCACGGCAAAACAGGCAGCTTGAGACCGGACCATGCAAACTCGTGACGACATTTTCAACACCCTGCGCGATGCCTTGGTCGAGCTGTTCGAACTGGATCCGGCCCGCGTAAGCCTGGATTCCAACCTGTATCAGGATCTGGAAATCGACAGCATCGACGCGGTCGATCTGATCGATCACATCAAACGCCAGACCGGCAAGAAAATCGCCGCCGAAGAATTCAAGACCGTGCGCACCGTCGGTGACGTGGTCGAGGCGGTTTACCGTCTGGTTCAACCGGCCGCATGAGCCGATTGATCGGCCTGGGCCTGCTGCTGGCCGGTCTGCTGTACCCCTTTGCGGTGTATTTCGGCATGGAGCACTTCGCCCCGTGGCAGTTCGGTCTGCTATTGGGCGGCTTGTGGCTCGCGCGCGCCCTGACCGGCGAGCGCAAACCCGGCAGCCTGTGGATGGCTTGCGTGGCGATCGTGTTCTGCCTGTTGCTGGCGCTGTTCGACAGCCCGCTGTTGCTGCGCTGGTACCCGGTGCTGATCAGCGGTTTCATGCTGGTGCTGTTCAGCCTGAGCCTGAAATACGGGCCGCCGATGGTCGAGCGACTGGCGCGGTTGCGTGAACCAGAGCTGCCAGACATCGCAATTCGCTACACACGCAAGGTCACCGTGGCCTGGAGCGTGTTTTTCTTTTGCAACGGTTTGTGCGCCGCCCTCCTGACCCTGTGGGCGCCGCTGAATTGGTGGATGTTGTACACCGGCCTGATCTCCTACGGATTGATCGGCCTGATGTTTGCCATTGAATGGCTGATACGACAACGGGTAAGAGGCCGTACATGAACTGGATAAAACTTGAGCAACTGTTGCTCAAGGCCCTGCCGGCGCGGGCGATTTGCGCTGCGCCGGCACTCGATCACGCGCAACTGTGCGAACAGGCGCTGAGCGTTGCCGCCGGCCTGCAAGCGCAGGGCGTTAAGCGCCTCGCCGTGCATCTGGAGGATGCCGCTGATCTCGCCATCGCCCTGCTCGGAGCGTGGCGCGCCGGCGTCAGCGTGTTGTTGCCATCGGATCTGCAACCGCAAACTCGCCAGCGCTGGTCGAGCGAAGTCGATCTGTGGCTGACCGATCACGCCGAAGACGCGCACCTGACTGACTTTCAGCAGCGGGCATTGCCCGCTGGGGCGCTGGATCTCGATCAATGTCAGCTGAGCCTGTGCACCTCCGGCTCCAGCGGCGAACCCAAGCGTATCGACAAAACCCTGCGCCAACTGGCCAATGAAGTTGAAGCGCTGGAGCAACTGTGGGGCGCGGATCTTGGTGAAGCCTGCATCATCGGCAGCGTCGCTACTCAACACATCTATGGTTTGCTGTTTCGCGTGTTGTGGCCGCTGTGCGCCGGGCGCCCGTTTGTGCGCAAGCAACTGGCCTTCCCGGAAGACATGCAGCGCGCCAGCCGCGAACAACCGACCTTCGCCTGGGTCGCGAGCCCGGCGCTGCTCAAACGCATGGGCGACAACCTTGATTGGTCTGCATTGAGCGCGGTGCGGCGGGTATTTTCCTCGGGTGGCGCGTTGCCGCTTGAGGCTGCGCAAAGTCTGCAACAACGCTTACAGCAATGGCCGACGGAAATCCTCGGCAGCTCGGAAACCGGCGGCATTGCCTGGCGTCAGGGTGAACAACTGTGGCAACCGTTCGCCGGTGTCCAATTGAGTCAGGACAGCAACGGTGCGCTGTTGATCGCTTCGCCTTATCTGCCTGCCGGCCATGTCGAACACACCGCTGATGCCGCGCGCATTACTGCCGATGGTCGTTTCGAGTTGTTGGGACGGCTGGATCGCATCGTCAAACTCGAAGAAAAACGTATTTCTTTGCCGATGCTGGAACAGGCCTTGGTCGCTCACGACTGGGTTGCCGAAGCGCGGCTTGGCGTGGTGCAGGAAAACCGCGCGTCCCTTGGCGCCTTGCTGGTGCTCAGCGATTCGGGGTTGTTTGCGTTGCGTGAACATGGCCGCCGCAGCCTCACCGAAACTTTGCGCCAGCATTTGCGCCAACACTGTGAAGCTCTGGCCCTGCCGCGACGCTGGCGGTTGGTGCGGCAATTGCCGCTGAACAGCCAGGGCAAACTGCCCCAGGCCGAGGTTGAAGCACTGTTGATGGCGCCGCGTCCGAAAGCGCCGGAAGTGCTGTCGCAGGTCGAGACTGAGGGTGAATGGAGTTTGCAACTGAGCGTGCCGGCGGATCTGGCTTATTTCAGCGGCCACTTCCCCAAGGCACCGGTATTGCCGGGCGTGGTGCAGGTGGAATGGGCACTGAACCTTGGGCGGCAGTTGCTGAATCTGAGCGGGCCGTTTGCCGGGATGGAAGTGCTGAAATTTCAGCAACTGGTGCGGCCGGGGGATGAAATTCAGCTGCACTTGCGCTTTGATCCGGAGCGCAGCAAGTTGTATTTCGCTTATCGCAATGACACGGCGACGTGCTCCAGTGGGCGGATTCTTTTGGGTGTAGAGCATGATTGACCTTGGTGAGTGCTGCGCACTCAATCGCGAGCAGGCTCGCTCCTACAGGGATCGCGGTTTTCCAATGGAGAACTGTTATGCATAACCCTTGCGCCGTGATCCCGGTTTATAACCACGAATCTGCGATAGGCACCGTGGTCGATGCTCTGCTTGCGCAAGATCTGCCATGCATTCTGGTCGACGACGCCAGCAAGCCCTCCTGCGCAAAAGTCCTCGATGCTCTGGCCGAACGCGACAACGTGCATCTGGTGCGCCTGACCGCTAACCAAGGCAAGGGCGGTGCGGTGATGACCGGTCTGCGTGAAGCCGCGCTGCTGGGTTTCACCCATGCCTTGCAGGTCGACGCCGACGGCCAGCACGACTTGCACGACGTCGCCCGCTTCGTTGAAGAATCCCGCGCACATCCCAACGCCATGATCTGCGGCTATCCACTGTTCGACGAAAGCGTGCCCAAGGGCCGGTTGTACGCGCGCTACCTGACCCACGTCATGGTGTGGATCAATACGCTGTCGCTGCAAATCCGCGACTCGATGTGCGGCTTTCGCGTCTATCCGCTGACCCCGACGCTGGCGGTGATCGACTCAAGAAAAGTCGGCAAACGCATGGATTTCGACTCGGATATTCTCGTCCGCCTGGCGTGGCGGAATCAGCCGATGCGCTGGCTGCAAACCAGCGTGCATTACCCGCTCGACGGCGTGTCGCACTTCCGCCTGTTCCACGACAACGCGCTGATTTCGAGCATGCACACACGGCTGTTCTTCGGCATGTTGCTGCGTTTCCCGGTGATCCTCTGGCGACGGTGGCGCGCATGACCGGCGAAACCGACAAGAAGCACTGGGCCGACCGCGAAGAGCGCGGCAGTTTCCTGCTGATGAAATTCACCGCACTCGCCGCGAAAGTCCTCGGTCGACGCCTGCTCAGCCCGTTGCTGTACGGCATCGTTTTGTACTTTTTCCTGTTCGGTCGCACCGCGAGGCGCAGTGCCTGGCAATTCCAGCAACGTCTGGCCGAGTGGAGCCAGCGCGATGACTTGCGCCCAAGCCACTGGCGCGTGTTCAGTCAGTTCATGGCGTTCGCCGACTCCATGCTCGACAAACTCGACGTGTGGAACGGCAAGCTCAGCATTGAACAGATCGAAATCATCGACCCGGCCCTGCTGCGCAACCAGTTGCGCGGCACACGCGGGCAACTGCTGGTTGGCGCGCATCTGGGCAATCTCGAAGTCTGCCGCGCGCTGGCGGAGATCGGCGAAAAAGTCACCATGAACGTGCTGGTGCACACCAAGCACGCCGAGCAATTCAACCGTTTGCTGGGCGAGGCTGGAGCGACCAATCTGCGCCTGATTCAGGTCAGCGAACTCGACCCGGTGATCATGCTGCAACTGCACGAACGTCTTGAGCGCGGCGAGTGGCTGGCGATTGCCGGCGACCGCGTGCCGCTGCACGGCGGGCGCAGCGTGACCGTGGATTTTCTCGGTCACCCGGCGCCGTTTCCGCAAGGCCCGTGGCTGCTGGCCGGCCTGCTGAAATGCCCGGTCAATCTGCTGATGTGCCTGAAACAAGCGGACGGCCACTATCGCCTGACCCTCGAACCGTTCGCCGACGCGGTAACCTGGAAGCGCAGCGAGCGCGAGCAGGTCATTCATCAGTGGGCCACCCGCTATGCCCAGCGCCTGAGTCACTATTGCCTCGAAGCACCGCGCCAATGGTTCAACTTTTACCCTTTCTGGAAAACCGATGACGACGTCAACCCATGAGCCGGTAACCTTCGGCGAACGCCCTTTGCGCATCGAAGACGTGCTGGCCCTGGCCAATCGTCAGGCGCCCGTGCAGTTGCAGAGCGACGCCGAGTATCGCGAGCGCATTGCCAAAGGCGCGCGGTTCCTCGATTCGCTGCTGGACAAGGAAGGCGTGATCTACGGCGTGACCACCGGTTACGGCGATTCCTGCGTGGTCGCGGTGCCGCTGCATCACGTAGAAGCGTTGCCGCGTCACCTCTACACCTTTCACGGTTGCGGCCTCGGCAAACTGCTCGACGCGCAAGCGACCCGCGCGGTGTTGGCGGCACGTTTGCAGTCGTTGTGTCACGGCGTTTCCGGGGTGCGCGTGGAACTGCTCGAGCGTCTGCACGCGTTTCTCGAATACGACATTCTGCCGCTGATTCCTGAAGAAGGTTCGGTCGGCGCCAGCGGCGATCTGACCCCGCTGTCCTACGTTGCCGCGACACTTTCCGGCGAGCGTGAAGTGATGTTCCGTGGCGAACGCCGTCAGGCTGCCGATGTGCATCGCGAACTCGGCTGGACACCTTTGGTGCTGCGCCCGAAAGAAGCCTTGGCGCTGATGAACGGCACCGCCGTGATGACCGGCCTCGCCTGCCTCGCCTTCGCCCGCGCCGATTATCTGCTGCAACTGGCCACACGGATCACCGCGCTCAACGTCGTCGCGCTGCAAGGCAATCCGGAGCATTTCGACGAACGTCTGTTCGCCGCCAAACCGCATCCGGGACAAATGCAGGTTGCCGCGTGGCTGCGCAAGGATCTGGCGATCGACGCACCGACGGCGCCACTGCATCGCTTGCAGGATCGCTACTCGCTGCGCTGCGCCCCGCACGTGCTCGGCGTGTTGGCCGACAGCCTGAACTGGCTGCGTTCGTTCATCGAAATCGAACTGAACAGCGCCAACGACAACCCGATCATCGACGCCGAAGCCGAGCGCGTTTTGCACGGCGGGCACTTCTACGGCGGTCACATTGCGTTCGCCATGGACAGCCTGAAAAACCTCGTGGCCAACGTCGCCGACCTGCTCGACCGGCAACTCGCGCTGCTGGTCGACGAGCGCTACAACCACGGCTTGCCGAGCAACCTGTCCGGCGCGCCGGCAGATCGCGCGATGATCAACCACGGCTTCAAAGCCGTGCAGATCGGCACCAGCGCCTGGACCGCCGAAGCGCTGAAAAACACCATGCCGGCCAGCGTGTTCTCGCGTTCCACTGAGTGCCATAACCAAGACAAAGTGAGCATGGGCACCATCGCCGCCCGCGATGCGATTCGCGTGCTGGAGCTGACCGAACAAGTCGCAGCCGCCACTCTGCTCGCCGCCAATCAAGGCGTGTGGCTGCGCGGTCAGGCCGAAGACGCACGACCCCTCCCACCGTCGCTGGCGGCGATGCACGAAGAGTTGGCCAAAGACTTCCCGCCGGTCATCGAGGATCGTGCGCTGGAAGGCGAACTGCGCCTGTGCCTGCAACGCATCGCCGCTCAACACTGGAGGCTGCATGCGTAGCGCCGGAGTGCTTCACGCCGACACTGAAATCCTTGTGCCGTTTTTTGACGTCGACACCATGCACGTGGTTTGGCACGGCCATTACGTCAAGTATCTGGAAGTCGCGCGCTGTGCGCTCCTCGACAAAATCGGCCACAACTACACGCACATGGTCGAGTCCGGATTCGCCTGGCCGATCATCGACCTGCAACTGCGCTACGTGCGCGGCGCGGTGTTTGGGCAGCGCCTGAATGTGCGCGCCAGTCTGGTCGAATGGGAAAACCGTCTGAAGATCAATTACCTGATCACCGACCTGCACAGCGGCGAACGCCTGACTCGCGCCAGCTCGGTGCAAGTCGCCGTCGAAGTCAGCAGCCGCGAGATGCAGCTGGCTTCACCGAAAGTCTTCACCGACGCCGTGGAAAGGATGCTGCGATGAATGTTTTTGTGAAAAGCCTGAGCGTAGTGGCGCTGCTGACCATGTCAGCGCTGGCCAACGCCTTCGACCTGCAACAACTCAGCGAACAACTGGCGAAACCGGACGTGATCCACGGCCAGTTCATTCAGGAAAAACACCTGCGCGCCCTGCCGCAACCGCTGCTCAGCAAGGGCAGTTTTGTGCTGGCGAAGAATCACGGTCTGCTCTGGTTGCTGAAAACCCCGCTGCAGCAGGACTACCGCATCACCGCCAAAGGCATCGCCCGCCGCGACGACAATGGCTGGCAAATGCTGCCAAACAAGAGCGCCGGCGCCGATCAGAACCGGCTGTTTCTCGCGGTGCTGCAAGGTGACAGCAGCGGCCTTCAACGGGATTTCGAACTGGCCCTGAGCGGCGATGCGCAGCAGTGGAAACTGTCACTGACCCCGCGTTCGCTGCTGCTCAAGCAAGTGTTCAAACAAATCAACATCGACGGCGGCGCCTTGGTGCAAACCATCGAACTGCTGGAAACCCAGGGCGACAGCACCGTGCTGCGCATGCAGGACAGCAGCGCCGCCGAACCGCTGAGCGACACGGAGCAACATGACTTTGCCGAGTGAACGCAGGCTGCCCTGGCTGTTTCTGATGCTGCTGCTCGCTGTTGTTGCGCTGGCCGGTTGGCAGTGGCGCGACGGTGCGCCGCTGTCGGCAAACCTGATGGAGCTGGTGCCCGGCACTAACCCGGACGCCCTCGAACTGCGCGCCGAACAGCGCATGCAGGAACCGCTGAATCGCGAAATGCTGGTGCTGGTCGGCCACGCCGATCGCCAGCAAGCGGTCAACATGGCGCAGAAGCTCGGCGAGCAATGGCAGGCCAGCGGTCTGTTCGAGAAAGTGCAGTGGAACCTGCAAGCGGATCTGCCGGCGCTGCGCACGCAGTTGTTGCAAGGACGCTTGGCGATGCTCTCGGCGGACGATCAGCAACTGCTCACCGAACATCCCGATGTATTTATTCATCAGCGGGTGCAGGCGCTGTTCGATCCGTTCAGCGGTTTCAGCCTGGTGCCGAGTCCGGACGATTGGCTGGGCCTGACCGGGCGTATCCAGAACAGCCAGCCGCAACACGGTTCGGTGCAACTCGACATCGGCAGCGGCGCGTTGATTGCCGATGCCGACGGCAAGAGCTGGGTGCTGCTGCGCGCGCGCACCACTGGCGACGCTTTCGACATGAACCTGCCGCTGAAAGTCGCGGATCTGCTGCTGCACAGCCGTGAACAAGCGGCGAAAAATGACGTGCAATTACTGGCCGCCAGCGGTCTGCTTTACGCGGCCAACGGTCAGCAGCAAGCGACGCGCGAAATGACCTGGGTTGGCGGCGGTGCAACGGTCGGCATTCTGCTGTTGCTGCTGCTGGCGTTTCGGCGCTGGCGTGTGCTGCTGGCATTTGTGCCGGTGTTGATCGGCATGCTTTTCGGTGCCGTCGCGTGCGTGGCGCTGTTCGGTCATATGCATGTGATGACGCTGGTGCTCGGCTCCAGTCTGATCGGCGTGGCGGTGGATTATCCGTTGCACTACCTGTCGAAGAGCTGGAGCCTGAAGCCGTGGCGCAGTTGGCCAGCCTTGCGCCTGACCCTGTCCGGGCTGACCTTGAGCCTGATCACCAGCGCCATCGGTTATCTCGCGCTGGCGTGGACACCGTTCCCGGCGCTGACGCAAATCGCCGTGTTCTCTGCGGCCGGGTTACTCGGTGCTTATCTGTCAGCGGTGTGCCTGCTGCCGGCGCTGCTCAACAACCTCGAATTGCGTCCGGCGCAGTGGCCGCTGACGCTCGCCGAGCGCTTGATCGCGCTGCGGGAAAAACTCCTCGAACGCGTGCGCACGCCAGTGCTGTTGGCGCTGTTGATCGCCTTCTGTGTTGGCGGTCTGGTGCAGCTACAAAGCAAGAACGACATTCGCCAATGGGTCGGCGCGCCGCAGCGTCTTACCGATGAGGCGCAGACCATCGCGCGCATCACCGGTTATCAGCCGACCAGCCAGTTTTTCCTCGTACGCGCCGCCAATCAGCAGCAATTGCTCGAGCGTCAGGCAGCGCTGAGCGAGCGTCTGGAACAACTGGTTAACCTCGACAAGCTGCAAGGCTATCTGGCCCTCGATCAACTGGTCAGCCCGCCGAGCGAGCAAGAAAAAGTCCGCCAGGCGCTGAACCAACTGCCGCAATACTGGCAGCCGCTGCTCGACCTCGGCGTGCCGCTCGCTGCGCTGCAAAGCGAGCTGCAACAGCTGCAAACCGTGCCAGCGGAAGATATCGACACCGCCCTCGCCGGCCCGCTCGGCGAACCTTATCGTACGCTCTGGCTCGGCCCGACCGAAGACGGCGTGGCGGCGATGACCAGCCTGCAAGGCCTGAACAATCCGGCACTGTTGCGCGTGCAGGCGCTGGATCTGCCGGGGGTGCAACTGGTCGATCGCCTCGGTGAATTGAACGACGTTTTCGCCGCCACGCAGATCAGCGCTGCGGAGCTGAAACTCGCCTCCTGCGCATTGATCGTGCTGGTGCTGATGCTGCCGTTCGGACTCGGCGGTGCGCTGCGCATCGTCGCCCTGCCCTTGCTCGCGGCGCTGTGCAGTCTGGCCAGTCTGGGCTGGCTCGGTCAGCCGCTGACCCTGTTCAGCCTGTTTGGCCTGCTGCTGGTGACGGCGATCAGCGTCGACTACGCGATCCTTATGCGTGAACAGGTTGGCGGCGCCGCGGTGAGCCTGCTCGGCACGTTGCTGGCGGCGCTGACGACATGGCTGTCGTTTGGTTTGCTCGCGGTTTCCAGCACACCGGCGGTGAGCAATTTCGGTTTGTCGGTCAGCCTTGGGTTGGCCTTCAGTTTCATGCTCGCACCGTGGGCCGGGCGTCACGCCCACACGGCAACGGTCGCGGAGTCGGCAGCGTGATGGTCGTCGGCTTTTGGCTGCTGGCCTTGGCGCTGTTCGCCGTGGCCACCCGTGTCGGTCGGCACTTCGGCCTGATCCCGATTGTCAGCCAGTTGCTGCTGGCGAGCTTCGGCCTGCCGCTGCTGATGTACTTCTGGATCGAACCGGGCTGGCAATTGAGCGGTGCGGAACTGATCGCGCCGGAGTGGCTGAAAAACCTCTACAGCCTGAGTTTTGCCTTGCTGCTCGGGCATATCCTCAGTGATGTGATCGATCTGAAACTGGATCGGCAGAGCGTGAAAATCGCCCTGCCGAGTTTTCTCGTGCCATTCGTCTGCGGACTGGCGGCGGCTTATTGGTTGTTGCCGGCGCAACCGTGGCTCAACTCGCTGGCGATCGGCCTGGTGTTCGCAATTACTGCGATTCCGGTGCTGTACCTGTACTTGCGCCATATCGATTACCCGCCCGCCGCCACTCGGCGTCTGGTGCAAACCGCGATCCTCATCGATCTGACTTGCTGGACGCTGTTCGGCCTCGCCCAAGGCAGCCTGCACTTGAGCAGCCTGTTGCTGCCGCTGGGGCTCGCTGGTGTGCCGTTGATGCTGCGCCTGTTCGGTGTGCGTCGTCCGTTGACCTACAGCCTCGGTTTCTTCGCCCTGCTGGTGATGGCCGAGCATTACAAACTCAACGCGCTGATTTTCGGCATCGGTTATTTGCTGTGCATGGCCGCGCTGAAAATCCCGCTGGTGCTGCCATTGCCGGCGCGCTGGATGAACCGTTTGCAGACGTGGATCGCGATCCCGCTGATCCTCACCTTCGGCATTGTGCAGATCGACGTGCACAGCGCCCTCGCCAGCCTCGGCCCGCTGCAATGGGCGGCGCTGCTGCTGTTGCCGATTGCCAGTAAACTGCTCGGCAACTGGCTCGGCCTCGGCTGGGCCGGCGCCTCGTTCGAAGGCGCCAGCCGCTGGCGTGAAAGCGTACTGCTGAACATTCGCGGCCTGAGCGAGATCGTCTTTCTCAATTTGCTCTTGCAACAACTGCTCATCACCCCGGCGCTGTACTTCGCGCTGATGCTGATGGGCCTGATGGCGACGCTGCTGCCGGCGCTGATCGGCCTGCACCGTGCACCGCTGGACATCAAAAACCACCTGCCCCGGAGTTCACGTGCCAATCGTTGAAATGGAATCCCGTCAGGTCGTGATCATCGGCGCCGGCCCGTCCGGCGCCATCGCTGCTGCCCTGCTCAAACGCCAGGGCCACGATGTGCTGGTGATCGAACGCCAGCACTTTCCGCGTTTCTCTATCGGCGAAAGCCTGCTGTGCCATTGCCTCGATTTTGTCGAAGAAGCGGGCATGCTCGACGCGGTGGATGCCGCTGGATTTCAGCGTAAAAACGGCGCTGCTTTCGCCTGGGGTGAGCGCTACAGCGCCTTCGATTTCGGCGACACCTTTACCGACGGCAAGCCCACCACGTTCCAGGTGCAGCGCGCCGACTTTGACAAGTTGCTGGCCGACCAAGCCGCGCTGCAAGGTGTGGAAATCCGTTACGGCGATGCCATCGTCAGTGTCGATTTCGACCGGCCGAAACCGCAACTCGACGTGCGTCGCGAGGACGGCCGTGAATACCGCGTCGAAGCGGATTTCGTCCTAGATGCCAGCGGCTATGGCCGTGTGCTATCGCGACTGCTGGATCTGGAAGCACCGTCGAATTTTCCGGTGCGCCAAGCGGTGTTTACCCACGTCGAAGATCACATCGACAACCCGGCCTTCGACCGCGAAAAAATCCTCGTCACCACCCATCCCGAACATCGCGATGTCTGGTTCTGGACGATCCCGTTCAGCAACGGCCGCTGCTCGGTGGGCGTGGTCGCGGCCGAAGCACACTTCAAGGGCCGTGACAGCGATCTCGATGCCTGCCTGCGCAGCTTCATCACTGAGACCCCAAGCCTTGCCGGCGTGCTGAACAACGCGGTGTGGGACACCCCGGCGCGCACCCTCGGCGGCTACGCGGCGAATGTGAAAACCCTGCACGGGCCGGGTTTTGCCTTGCTCGGCAACGCCGCCGAATTTCTCGACCCGGTGTTCTCTTCCGGCGTGACCATCGCCATGCGTTCGGCGAGCATGGCCGCCGCCGTGCTGCACCGTCAGTTGCAAGGTGAAGCGGTCGACTGGCAACGCGAGTTCGCCGAACCGCTGAAACGCGGCGTCGATACGTTCCGTTGCTACGTCGAGGGCTGGTACGCCGGCACCTTTCAGGACGTGATTTTTTATGAAGACAGCCAGGCCGACATCCGCCGCATGATCAGCTCGATCCTCGCCGGTTACGCCTGGGACGAACGCAACCCGTTCGTCAGCGAAGCCCGCCGCCGCTTGAAGATGATTTCCGAACTCTGTGCAAAGGACGCCACATGAATTACTTGAGCGACAGCTACGTCGAGGAAACCCGCTTCGGTTTCTGGTTCCTGCGCAGCCACACCTGGCAGCACCATGTGTTGCGCGTGGCGATCAACGATTTGCGCGGACTGTTCAGCGAAGTGCTGCCAGAGCATCCGGTGCTGCTCGACGCCGGTTGCGGTCAGGGCAAGTCGTTCGGCCACCTGCGCCAGACCTTCGCCCCACAGCGTTTGATCGGTGTTGACGCCGATCCGCACAGCCTGGAGTTGAGCGGCGAAGAGGCGGCGCGTCTGGGCCTCGATGTTGAGCTGATCGGCAGCGACTGCGCGACGCTGAATGTGGCGGACGCGAGTGTTGATCTGCTGTTCTGCCATCAGACGTTCCATCATCTGGTTGAACAGGAAAAAGCGCTGGCCGAGTTTTATCGCGTGTTGAAACCGGGCGGTTATCTGCTATTTGCCGAATCGACCGAGGCTTACATTGATACGTGGGTGATTCGCTGGTTGTTCCGCCATCCGATGCATGTGCAGAAGAGTGCGGCGCAGTATTTAGAGATGATTCGCGGGCAAGGGTTTGAGTTTGCCGAGCGCAATGTGTCGTACCCGTATTTGTGGTGGAGCCGGTCGAAAGATTTTGGCTTGCTGGAGCGGTTTGGGGTGCTCAAACCGAAACCGTTTGGGCAGCGTGAAGAGACGTTGGTGAACGTTGTTGCGCGTAAGCCATTGGCAGAGGCTTCCTGATGTACCCCATTACCTGTAGGAGTGAGCCTGCTCGCGATAGCGGTGGGTCAGCTAACCTTTATTTTGAATGTATGACCGCTATCGCGAGCAGGCTCACTCCTACAGTTTCCGCAGTGCTGCGGATGGTGATGGTCGGCGCAATATTTCTGTTAAGTGGTTGCGCCAGCCAGGCGCCGCTGCCGGCGGGCAACCCGACGTTGCCGCTGCCGTTGCAACTGCACATCGAGCGCCAGCAAGCCGAGCAACGCCAGGACTGGCTGCTGGTGATCCAGCGCGAAGGCCCGGGCATCCGCTGGTCGATGATGGATCCGCTGGGCATTCCCCAAGCGCGTCAGCAATTGATCGACGGTCGCTGGCAGGCCGATGGTCTGCTGCCGCCGAACCCGGAGGCACGCGAGCTGTTCGCCGCGCTATTGTTCGCCCTGACCCCGTCCGCCGAGCTGTTGCGCAATTACCCTTCTGCCCAACAGCAGACCGGGCAACGTTCCCTGCCAACGCGCTGGGACATCCGTTATTCACAACCGTTGAGCTTCGAATTGAACCTGCCCCAAGGCCCGCACTATCGCGTTTCTCCGCTCGGTGACTCGACGCCATGACCGCTTACCTGAATGCCCTCGGCGTGATCTGTGCGCTGGGCCGCGACAAGGCCGAAGTTGCGCGCAACCTGTTCGCCGGCGACTGCTCGGGTATGCGCCGCGAATCCGGCTGGGTGGCGGAGCGTGAATTGCCGGTGGCCGCCGTACACGGTGAATTAGCGCCGATCCCGCCAGCACTCGCCGATCAAAGCAGCCGCAACAATCAGTTGTTGCTGGAAGCGGCACTGCAGATTCGCGATGACATCGATCAAGCGATCCAGACCTACGGCCGCGACCGCATCGGTGTGGTGCTCGGCACCAGCACCTCGGGCATCGACGAGGCCAGCCGTGGCCTGGCGCACTATATTCGCGAGCAGCAGTTCCCGGCGGAATACGATTACCGTCAGCAGGAACTCGGCGCGCCAGCGAATTTCCTCGCCGACTGGCTGCAACTGAGCGGCCCGGCCTATGTGATTTCCACCGCTTGCACCTCCAGCGCCCGCGCCTTGATGAGCGCCCAGCGTCTGCTTGATCTGGGCTTGTGCGACGCGGTGTTGTGCGGCGGCGTCGACAGTTTGTGCAAGCTGACGTTGAACGGTTTTTCGTCGCTGGAAGCGGTGTCGGACGAACGCTGCAATCCGTTCTCGGCCAACCGCAACGGCATCAATATCGGCGAAGCAGCGGTGTTGTTCGTGATGAGCAAACAGGCTCACGACGGCCCGTCGATCGCCCTGCTCGGCGCCGGTGCCAGCTCGGACGCGCACCATATTTCCGCGCCGGAGCCGAGCGGTCGCGGCGCTCTGCAAGCGATGCAGAAAGCCCTGAGCCGCGCGCATTTGCAAACCTCGCAAATCAGCTATCTGAACCTGCACGGCACCGCCACCCAACACAACGACGCCATGGAAAGTCTGGCCGTCGCCACGCTTTTTCCCGAAGGCGTCGCCTGTTCGTCGACCAAACCGATGACCGGCCACACCCTCGGCGCGGCCGGTGCGCTCGAAGCGGCGTTTTGCTGGCTGAGCCTGAGCGCCGACAACCCTGATCACGCGTTGCCGCCGCACGTCTGGGACGGTCATGCCGATCCCGCGCTGCCAGCGCTGAAGTGGGTGACCGCCCGCGAACGCCTGACGTCCATTGCTCCCCGCTACCTGATGAGCAATTCGTTTGCCTTCGGCGGCAACAACGTCAGCCTGATTCTCGGAGACGCCCCATGACCGACTGGCCGCTCGCCGAACTGCTGCCCCATGCCGGCGACATGATTCTGATCGACAGCATCGAGCGCTTCGACGATGAACAGATTTTTACCCGCCTGACGGTCAAGTCCGAAGGCCTGTTCAATCTGCCCGACGGCAGCCTGCCGGCGTGGGTCGGCGTCGAACTGATGGCGCAAAGCGTCGCCGCGTTTGCGGGTTGCCACGCGCGACAAAAAGGTAATCCGGTGGAGCTGGGTTTTCTGCTCGGCACACGCAAATTCGAGTGCAATGTTGAGGCGTTTCCTGCCGGCACCGAGCTGTCCATTCATGGCCTGCGCTCGCTGGAAGACGACAACGGCATGGGCGTTTTCGAATGCCATATCCACGGCGACGGCATCCATGCCAGCGCCCGGCTCAACGTGTTCCGCCCGCCCGAAGCCACTCAATATCTGCAACAGACAAAGGAGTCGAACGATGACTGAATCCGTACTGGTCACCGGCTCCAGCCGTGGCATCGGCCGCGCCATCGCCTTGCGCCTCGCGCAGGCCGGGCACGACATCGTCTTGCATTGCCGCAGCGGCGTGACCGAGGCGCTAGGCGTTCAGGCTGAAATCGAAGCGCTGGGGCGCACCGCGCGCATCCTGCAATTCGACGTGGCCGACCGCGAAACCTGCAAAGCCACTCTCGAAGCCGACGTCGAAACCAACGGTGCCTATTACGGTGTGGTGTTGAATGCCGGGCTGACCCGCGACGGCGCGTTTCCGGCGCTGAGCGACGATGATTGGGACGTGGTGCTGCGCACCAACCTCGACGGTTTCTACAACGTTCTGCACCCGGTGATGATGCCGATGATCCGCCGCCGCGCCGCCGGTCGCATTGTCTGCATCACCTCGGTGTCGGGGCTGATCGGCAACCGTGGCCAGGTCAATTACAGCGCTTCCAAGGCTGGCGTGATCGGCGCTGCAAAGGCGTTGGCGATCGAGCTGGGCAAGCGCAAAATCACCGTTAACTGCGTCGCGCCGGGCCTGATCGATACGGCGATGCTCGACGAAAACGTGCCGGTGGAAGAACTGATGAAAATGATCCCCGCGCAACGCATGGGCACCCCTGAAGAGGTGGCCAGTGCGGTGAATTTCCTGATGTCGGCGGAAGCCTCGTACATCACCCGCCAGGTGCTGGCGGTCAACGGAGGCTTGTGCTGATGAAGCGCGTCGTCGTCACCGGCATGGCCGGCATCACTTCATTGGGCAGCGACTGGCAGACCATCGCCGGTAATTTCGCGGCCAACCGCAGCGGCATTCGCCGGATGGACGAGTGGGATCGCTTCAGCGAACTCAACACGCGTCTGGCCGGGCCGATCGATGATTTCGTCGTGCCGGCGCACTGGACGCGCAAGCAGTTGCGCAGCATGGGCCGGGTTTCGCGACTGGCGGTCGGCGCGGCGGAAAAAGCCTTGGCCGATGCTGGCTTGCTCGGCGACGCGATGATCAAGGACGGCCGAATGGGCGTCGCTTGCGGCTCGTCGACCGGCAGCACCGACGAGATCAAAGCGTTCGGCAACATGCTGCTCAACTCGGTGGCCGAGGGGCTGAACGCCAACTCCTACGTGCGGATGATGCCGCACACCACCGCCGCGAATATCAGCATCTTCTTCGGCCTTACCGGGCGCCTGATCCCGACGTCCAGCGCCTGCACCAGCGGCAGCCAGGGCATCGGTTATGCCTACGAGGCGATCAAGTTTGGCCGTTTGCCTCTGATGCTTGCCGGCGGTGCCGAAGAACTTTGCCCGACCGAAGCGATGGTCTTCGACGCGCTCTACGCCACCAGCCTGAAAAACGATGCACCGCAGACCAGTCCGCGCCCGTATGACAAGGGCCGCGACGGTCTGGTGATCGGTGAGGGCGGCGGCATGCTGGTGCTTGAGGAACTGGAACACGCCCTCGCACGCGGTGCGCACATCCACGCCGAGATCGTCGGTTTCGGCAGCAACGCCGACGGCCAGCACACCACCCGCCCCGAGCAAGTGACCATGCGCCGCGCCATGGAGCTGGCGCTGGAAGACGCCGGGCTGACGCCGGACGCCATCGGTTATGTAAATGGTCACGGCACGGCTACAGAACAGGGCGACATTGCCGAAACAGTAGCCACCAGCAGTTTGTTCGGCGAACGCATGCCGATCAGCTCGCAGAAAAGTTTCCTCGGCCACACGCTGGGGGCCTGTGGGGCGCTGGAGTCGTGGTTCAGCATCGAAATGCTCAACCGCGACCAGTACGTGCACACGCTCAACCTCGACGAGGTCGATCCGCACTGCGGCAAGCTCGATTACCTGCGCGGCGAATTCCGCCAGATGCACCACGAGTTCGTGATGAACAACAATTTCGCTTTTGGTGGCGTCAACACCTCGTTGATTTTCCGCCGCTGGCACTGACCGCAATACGTTTGGAGTAAAGGGAATGACTCAGTTTCACCGCATCGCCGCACTGCTGGCCCTGGCCTTTGTGCTCGGCGGTTGCACCAGCAAACCGGTGTACAACGCCAAAGAAGAGTTTTCGCCGAACCTCGGTTTCACTCAGCAACAGATGAGCCGCGCCATCGTCACCGCGCTGAACGATCGTCAGTGGGTCGTGCAATCGGTGCGCCCGGGCATGATCAAAGCGGCGATCACCGTACGCGGTCGCCATCACGCCGAAGTCGATATCCCGTTCACCCCGACCTCGTTCGAAATCGACTACCGCAGCAGCTACGGCCTCGACGCCAAGGACGGCAAGATCCACGGCAACTACAACCGCTGGGTCAACCGTCTGCGCGACAACGTGCTCAAAGAGCTGTCGATCAACCCGGACATCGAAGCGGTCAACAACCTTGGCATTATCAAACAAGGCGCTGACGAACCGACCTACCTGAGCTTTCGCGAAGGCGTCAAACGCGCCACCGACGCCGGCCTGCTCGACGGCAGCGTGAAGTTCTACCTGGCCGGCGAAACCCTGCCCAAGCAAGTGCGAAAACTCGACACCGTGAGCAGCAGCCGCAAAACCAACGGCTCAAACAAATCCGACGAAGACGCCTGCTTCTGGGCCCTGCAATCGGCACTGGCCACCCTGCAGAACGCCGCGAAAAAAGCCGACGCCAATGCGGTGATCAACATCGCCAGCGTGGATCAGCGGGATCTGTACAAAGACACCGAGAAGTTTCAGTGCCGTGCGGGGATGGTGGTGTCGAGTGTGGCGTTGAGGGGTGACCTTGCTCACGTTGACTGACTGAGTGAGTGAGTGAATGACTGAATGAACGCAATCCTGTGGCGAGGGGATTTATCCCCGACGGGTCGCGTAGCGGCCCAAAAACCTGAGAACTCGGAGCATCAGACATACCGAATTCACTGGTTTTACGACGGCTGCGCCGCCGATCGGGGATAAATCCCCTCGCCACAGGGGTGCACTTTCACAAACAGGTCGACTCCCTGTCTGGCTCTGAGATGGCTGGTTGACCAGAATTCCTCAGAGTCTCACAAGCCCCAAAGGGAACACTTAGTGGCTGAAGTCTTCGACGCGCGCGCTCAATCGTTTCATACGCTTTAACAATAATCGCAGCATCGCCGCCGGCCTCTTCCAAACAGACTTCCAGATAAGCCTCAAAGTCCTCATCCGTCAGCAAATAATCGGCAGAGTCCCAATTTTTGAATTCTTCAGTCATGGCTACTTTTGGATGATTACTGACACCTGACAAACTAGCGGCGCTCAGCTATTAGCTCAAGACAGCTGTTTCCTGAATTTCTGTAGGCAAAACACTGACTCTCTGTAGTCCAGGAATCACGCACCAGCTTGTCCCCTAACCACAAATATTTCTTTCAGCATCTACACTCGTTCTCGCAGGCCTTCGCATCGCGCCTGCCAGAACGGCGGGCCCGGTGGTCGAGCACTCGCGGTTCTCTTTCATCGTCAAGGAGATGACCATGCAAGTGAAAGCCATGATCGCCGCCGCGCTTTTTGGCCTGCTGCCCAGCGCCAGCCATGCCACCAACCTCATGTACATGCCTTTTGAAACCGTGCTTTCGGATGCGATTCGCGCCGGGCGGCTGGATGGCAGTGTGAAGTTTTATCTGGTCGGCAATGGGCCGCAGGGCACTCAGCAGTTGCTGCGCCGGGGGGTGGTCAGTGATTTGAGCACCAACGGTTTCAACAAGAGTGATCACGATTCCTGCGAGTGGGTGTTGCAGTCGAATCTGATCAAGCTGCAGGCCGATGCCAAGCGGGTCGGGGCGAATGCGGTGACCAATATCGTCAGTTATTACGACCAGCATGTGCGCAAGGATTTGAATACTTATGAGTGTCGGGCGGGGATTTTTGTGACACGGGTGGCGTTGAAAGGGGATTTGGTGCGGTTGCCTTAACGGCAAGATCAAAAGATCGCAGCCTTCGGCAGCTCCTACATAAATCGAGGTAGGAGCTGCCGAAGGCTGCGATCTTTTAAGCGGACTCAACCTTACGCGTCAGCAGTTCAACAAACGCTTTGGCCATCGGCGACTTCTGATCCTTGCGCTGCACCAGCCACACCGCCGTCACCGCTTCCGGATCGAGCAACGGCCGATAGACCACGCCGTCAATGCGCATGCGCTGGTACGACGCCGGCATCACCGACACGCCCAACCCCGCCGCCACCAGGCCGATGATGGTCATCGCCTCCCCCGCCTCTTGCGCAAAGTGCGGGCTGAACCCCGCGTCACGCGCCAGGCTCAATAACTGCGCATATAGACCACTGCCGTAACTGCGCGGAAAGAATACGAATGGCTCATGCGCCAACGCCGCGAGAAACAAACCCTCCTCCGAGCCCTGCGCCAGCGGATGTTTCGAGCTGAGCACAGCGACCAACGGTTCGCGCATCAACTCGACCACGCTCAGCGAGTCCGGCAATCCGAGCGGGCGCATGATGCCGACTTCAATCGACTCATCGACCAACGCATCGGCAACCATCGTGCTGCTCATCTCGCGCAGGTTCAGGTGCACTGCCGGAAAACGCTGCCGAAAGGAAAAGATCGCCTGCGGAATCGTCGAGTTGAACGGTGCCGACGAGGTGAAGCCAATCTTCAATTCGCCCAGTTCACCGAGTTGTGCACGTCGGGCAACATCCGCAGCCTTATCGACCTGCGCCAGCACCAACCGCGCCTCTTCGAGAAACAATCTCCCGGCCTCGCTCAGTTCGACCCGACGATTGGTACGTTCGAACAGCCGCGCGCCGACTTCCTGTTCCAGCGCCTGAATCTGCTGACTCAGCGGCGGCTGCGAGATGCCCAACACCTGTGCGGCGCGGCCAAAGTGCAGTTCTTCGGCGACGGCGATGAAGTAGCGCAGATGACGCAATTCCATGAAAACCCCATTAGGTCGTAAAAGCTATCAAACAGGTCGAACAATATATTGGATAGAAACATTAGCCAGCTATATGATTTTTTCATTGCCTGCCTGGCTGTGCCCTCCGAGGTCTGAAGTGAAAACTGCTGTCGCGCCCCTTGCCCATGAAGTTCCGCCTGCCGCAGCCGACGATGTCGTCGCCGAGCTGCAAGAGATCTACATCGAGAAAGGCACGCCGATGTTTATGCGCACGGTGCTGGCGCTGTTCAGCGGCGGCTTCGCGACCTTTGCGCTGTTGTATTGCGTGCAGCCGATGATGCCGCTGCTGTCCCACGAATACTCGATCAACGCCGCGCAGAGCAGCCTGATCCTCTCGGTCGCCACCGGCATGCTCGCTATTGGTCTGCTGATCACCGGGCCGATTTCTGATCGGGTCGGGCGCAAACCGGTGATGGTGACTGCGCTTTTCGCCGCAGCGATTTGCACCATGGCCAGTGCAATGATGCCGAGTTGGGAAGGCGTGTTGATCATGCGCGCACTGATCGGCCTGTCGCTGAGTGGCCTGGCGGCGGTGGCGATGACTTATCTGAGCGAAGAAATTCACCCGCAGCACATCGGCCTGGCGATGGGTTTGTACATCGGCGGCAACGCGATTGGCGGAATGAGCGGGCGCTTGATCACCGGCGTGTTGATCGACTTTGTCAGCTGGCACACGGCGATGCTGGTGATCGGCGGTCTGGCGATGATTGCCGCAGCGGTGTTCTGGAAGATTCTTCCGGAGTCGCGCAATTTCCGTTCACGTTCGCTGCACCCGCGCAGTCTGCTCGACGGCTTCACCATGCATTTTCGTGATGCCGGTTTGCCGCTGCTGTTTCTCGAAGCGTTCGTGTTGATGGGCGCGTTTGTCACGCTGTTCAACTACATCGGTTATCGCTTGCTGGCGGCGCCGTACAACCTTGATCAAGTCTTTGTGGGTTTGCTCTCGGTGGTGTACCTGTCGGGCATCTACAGCTCGGCGAAAATCGGTTCGCTGGCCGACAAACTTGGCCGCCGCAAAGTGCTCTGGGCGACCATTGCGCTGATGTTCGTCGGCCTCGCACTGACCCTGTTCACGCCGTTGCCGCTGGTGATTGTCGGCATGCTGATTTTCACTTTCGGTTTCTTCGGCGCGCACTCGGTAGCCAGCAGCTGGATCGGCCGCCGCGCGCTCAAAGCCAAAGGCCAGGCGTCGTCGTTGTACCTGTTCAGCTACTACGCCGGCTCGAGCATCGCCGGCACCGCAGGCGGGGTGTTCTGGCACCTTGGTGGCTGGAACGGTATCGGTTTGTTCATCGGCGCGTTGTTGCTGGTCGCACTGTTGGTGGCATTGAAACTGGCGAAACTGCCGCCCCTGACTGGCGCGACTATCTAAGCTGTAGCCGCGCTTCCAGCAGATTGTCGCGCGGCTCCAGGCTCAGCGATTGCAGCACCACGCCGTCACGTTCAAGCCTGTCCAGCCAGAGCAAGAGTGGCTCGGGCGGGCCACTGAGGGTCAGGCGAATCTGCTCGTTATCGCTGTCCATTTGCTGCACCTCAAGCCCGGTCGAGTTGAGGCTTTCGCTGATCCTTAACGACAACGGCTGAGTCGCGTCGAACGCCGAACTACTTGGTGGCTGAGCGCGATCCAATTGAATTGCAAAAGCCTGTTGCTGACGATGTTGGCGCTCGAGCGCTTCCAGCCGTTGCACGCTTGGTTGCCAAATGCAGGTGAACACCGCACCACCCAGCAGCCCCGCCATCAGCAGCAGGATCAACCCACGCTCACGGCGCGACAAACGCCGCCAACGCTGAACATAATCATCAGACTTCATACGCCCGCCTCCCACCTCAGCGTCGCCGTCACCCGATCGCCTATCTTGCTCGCGCCATCAATCTTGATCGCCAGACCTTGCTGACGCCCGCGTTCACGCAACTGCTCAAGCTCGGCAAAACTGTTGGCCGTCAGTTGCACTTTCCAGCCATCGACCTCGGCAAAATCGATGCGCTTGACCTCGACCTGACTCGCGCCAATCACCTGCTCGATCAACCTGACCAGCGCCGCAACCTGAGTGTCGCGAGACTGCGCTGGCAAACTCTGAATCGCCCGCATCTGCGCGGTCAGATCGACGATTTGCGCGTGCTGTGGATACAGCGTTTTGAAGCGCTGTTCATTGTGCTCGGCGAGGCGCCGGGTCTCGCCATCAAGGAAACGGAACCGCGTTTCGCTGGCGACTACGCCCAGCAACAAAAAGGTCAGCAGCACCGCCGCCAGCGAACGCCAAGGCAACGGCGAATGCCGTGGCGCAAACTCGCCATGACGCAGATTGATCGCTTGTCGAAAACCTTCTGCCAGCAATGCCTGTTCATCCGGCTCATCGACCCAGACCATGTCCTCGGGCAACACGCCGTTCAGCGCGACCAAACCTTCCTCCGTCACTGCGAGCCGCGCCGGCAACGCCCCGCCCAGCAACCATCGCCCAAACCAGCGGATGCCGATCGGCTGATCCGTGGGCAACAAGTCGGCATCGACAAACACCGAGCGCACTTGCAGACCACTTTCACCGAGCAGCGACAACACGGCGGCCAGGCGCTCACGAGCGATGACCATCAGCGGATAACGTCGCTCGGCGTCCGCTTTGCCAACGCTCAAATGCACAGTGTCGAGCGCTTCGCCAAGCTGTTCCTCCACAGCAAATGCCAGCGCCTGCGCGGCGGGCGCACGGCGCCCGGGCCAGGGTTCGCTGCGCAGCCAACTGCAGGATTCGATGGGCAGCAGCAGGTCGATTTTTTGTCCGCGCAGTACTTGTGCGGCTTGATGCAGCGGCATCGATTGACTTTCGCCGGTGTGCGACCACAGGCAACACGGCCAGTCAGTCGACAGGTCTGCAAGCCCTTCGGCGGTCAGGTAAAGCCAGTTTTTCATTGCGTTATCTCGAGGCCTCGGGAGGAAAGTAAACGACGTTGCAGGACTTTCAGCTGGGCGGTTTTTACGACGAACTCGACGTCAGTGCTCAGCGTCAACACATGCTGGTCTTGCACCACGCGCACGGTGATGCGGTGCCAGCGACTGTCGACGCCGAGTCCATGGGTATTGATTCCAGCCTCAGCGATTAACGGGTCGGCGCTGAAGGCCTGAACGCTGTGCCATGAGGTTGTCGAACGCTGGTGAACGAGGGCGTCAGTTATGTCCGGTTCGATCTCAAGCACGTGCAGCAACAGCGCCGGTACCGTGTTGATATTCAGCGCTGCATCCGTGGGCAGCAGCGAAACCCATGGTTCTAGGCGTCGTAGCGTTGCCGCATCGAAACCCGGCAGCAGGCGCAATTGGCTCACCTCGGATAACAATCCGACCTGACTGGGTCGCAGCGCGGGCAGCTCCAGCAATTCGAGCAACCGCGCCCAGCGCTCAAGCGTCACCACATCAATCTGCCCCTGATGCAGCAATGCATTGAGATTGAAACGCGCTGACAGGTCTTCGATCTGCACCTCGACTTGCGCCTCTTCGCTGCCCAGTTCAGGAGTGATTTGCGGCCAGTCGCGGAGCATCTCGGCGTGGTTCTGTTGTTCAACAAACGCCTTGTGCAAACGCCGTAGCGCCCAGATTTCCCCCTCCATCGCCCACTGACGCAAATGCAAGGTTTGCAGCTGTTGCGCGCTGCTCTGCAAGGCCAGTCGATGACTGCGCAATAGGCCGCTGGTGATCAGCAAAGCGAGGCTCAACACCAGCATCACACTGATTAGCGCCAACCCCTGTTGCCGGTGTTTCATGGCAAGGCTCCCGGCAACAGCAGCACCCGGCGAATGCCGTCATAGCGTCGAGTCGAGAGCTGAAACTCCATCGCAGAATCATCAAGCAGCCGCCAACGCAGATCGACCACATCCTCCAGCAACTTCTGCCGCTGCACGGTCAGCGAGCCCTCGGCACGGCTCTCGCGCCACAACACGTCGCCGAGCAAGCGATACGCCAGCTCCTGACGTTCGCTGCGCGGTTGATCCAGTGGATTGCGCCAGTTGCTGCGTTGCACGCTCAGTTGCCCGGCATTCAACACCACCGGCTGCTCGGTGATGTGCAGCAGATCGCGCTCGATCACCGCCACCGCGCGTTGCAGACTTCTGAAAGCGCGCTCATGACTCACCGTCGCCTGCTGCACGCGCACCACACTGTCGAACAGGCGCCAACTGGCGAGACCGAGCACGGCGAAAATCGCCATCGCGATCACCAGTTCCAGCAAGGTGAATCCGCGCTGGTTATTCATGGCGGCCCTGCAACCGCGCAATCGTGCGATACAACGGTTGATCGCTGTCGGCGAGACTGACTTCCAGCTCCACCGTGAACAGCCCTTTCACCTCACCCTCGCGCAGATGCTGACGTAACCGCCATTCGCGGCGATCCATGTGCACGATCTGCTGCTGTTGTCCGGCGACCCACGTGTTTTGCAGGCGCAGTTCGTTCAAATGGTTATCCGCCAACCACGCGGCAAACAAACGTTGCTCAGCCGCACCACTCTGCTGCACCACGTAACGACTTGCCGAAAGAATCGCTGCTGCGAGTACGGCGAAAACCGTCAGCGCGACCATGACTTCCAGCAGCGTGAAACCTCGTATGCGCTTGATCAGCAGTCGTTCACTCATCAAGCGAGACCTCGCTCAAACCGTCCGAAGACAAACCCGCCCAAATCCGCTCGCGAGTGACTAAAAACAAAGTAAACGCGCTGATTTCATCGCTGCTCAGAATCAACAATTGCGGCATTTCTGCGCTGCTCGCCAAGCGTACCGGCATGCCCTCCACAGCAAGTCGCGGCTGCAGTTCCGGCGGCCATGTTTGCAAAGCCATTAAAGGAGACCAACCCCGCTCGCCAAGCTGCAGAACGCGATAACCCTCCTGGCTAAACCCCACACCAAACTCGCGCCCTTCCAGCACCGCCCGTTCGCGAAACTGCTCGATCACCCGCGCAATCCGGCTCGCCTCCTGCCGGGCCACTTGCGCCGGATTGCTGCCGCCCACCAGGCTGACCAAACCCAGCAGCACGCCGATCAGCACCATGACCACCATCAATTCCAGCAAGGTGAAACCCCGGCAGCGCTGGCGCATCAATCGATGGCCCAGTTGCCGATATCGGCAGCGTGGCCGTCACCGCCGCTGACGCCATCGGAGCCCAGCGAATACAAGTCATAACCGCCACCCACCGCACGGGTGCCGGGGTTGAGGTATTGATACGGCGTGCCCCACGGATCGCGCGCCAGACTTTTCAGATATCCCGCAGGATTCCAGTTGCGCGCCGCCGGGGTGCCGCTCGGGCGCTTCACCAACGCTTCCAGCCCCTGCTGCGTGGTCGGATACCGCGCGTTGTCGAGGCGATACATCTCCAGCGCCGTGGCGATCGCCTGAATATCGATTTTCGCCGCCGTGGTTTTCGCCTGATCCGGTCGGCTCATGAATTGCGGCACGACAATCGCGCCGAGGATACCGATGATCACCACCACGACCATGATTTCGATCAGGGTGAAACCGCGCTGCGCGGTCGCTGTTTTTCTGTGCAAAAGAGCCATGGATCAATTCACCAATTGGTTGAGACTGAGGATCGGAAGGAGGATGGCGAGGACAATCAGCAACACCACCGCGCCCATCACCAGCAGCGTCGCCGGCTCGAACAAACTCACCATCAACGCGATGCGCGCAGCGAGGCTGGCTTCCTGTTGTTCGGCGGCGCGGGCGAGCATGGCGTCGAGCTCGCCGGCGCGTTCACCGCTGGCGATCATGTGCAGCATCATCGGCGGGATATCGCCACTGCGTTCCAGGCTGCGGGTCAGCGTCGAGCCTTCGCGCACCGAGCGGGCGACCTCACTCATGCGTGCGCGGATGGTCTGATTGCCGATGACGGCGGCGGCGATTTCCAGCGCATCGACCAAGGGCACGGCGCTCTTGCCGAGGATCGCCAGAGTGCTGGCGAATCGCGCTGCTTCCATGGCGCGCAGTAGCGTGCCGATCAGCGGAATGTTCAATGCCAGAGCATGCCAGCGCAGTCGCCAGAGCGGTTGCCGCAAACTCCAGCGCCAGCCACTAAACAGCGCCAATGCGCCGCCAAGAAACACCAGACCGAACTGACGTACACCGTCGTTGAGGCTGATCAATGCGCGGGTCAGCCAAGGCAACGGCTGGCCGCTGTCGACGAAAATGTTCACCACGTCCGGCACCACGTAGCCGAGCAGAAAACCAACGATGGCCACGCTGGCGAACATCAGAATCGACGGATAGATCAGCGCCATCTGAATCTTTTGTCGCGACGCCTGCCGCGCCTGGGTGTAAGCGGCCAGTTGCTCCAGCACATGACCGAGATGGCCCGAGCGCTCACCCGCCGCCACCGTGGCGCGGAACAATTCGGGAAATGCCGCAGGAAACTGGCTTAACGCGACGGCCAGCGCATGGCCTTCCATGACTCGGCCACGCACCGCCCACAACAATCCGGCAACGCGCCGTTTGCTGGTTTGTCGGGCGACCACTTCCAGCGCTTCTTCCAGCGGCAAACCGGCCTGCACCAGCGTCGACAGCTGCAACGTCAGCAGCGCCAGATCACTAGCGCTCAAACGGCCGGCACGCCTCGCACCCTGTTCACCGCGCAGTTCTTTGAGTTGAAACGGCCACAGTCCTCGCTCTCGCAACAGCTGCCGCGCGTGCCTTGGGTTTTCGGCTTCGAGCCGGCCTCGGCAGCGGTGGCCCTGAGCGTTTTCGGCGCGGTAATCGAAGGTCGGCATCGCTCAGTCCTCCTGCGTCACGCGCAGCCACTCATCGACGCTGGTCACGCCATCGAGCACGCGTTGCCGACCGGCCTCAAACAGACTGCGCGAATCCTTGCGCGTGGCGTCGATCAGTTCGCGCTCGCTGACGCCTCGATGAATCAGCGCTGCCACCGGTTCGCTGATGCTGATCAATTCATAGATGCCGATGCGTCCGCGATAACCGTGTTGGCAATGCTCACAGCCCTGCGGCCGAAACAGCGCCACGGTCTGCGTGGGTTGCAAATCCAGACGCAGGCGAGTCTCGGCATCGGCGAAATACGGCGCCTTGCAATGCACACACAACGTGCGCAACAAGCGTTGCGCAAGCACACCAACCAACGACGAGGCCAGCAAGTAAGCGTCCACGCCCATGTCGACCAGCCGCGTCACCGCACCGACCGCGCTGTTGGTGTGCAACGTCGACAGCACCAGATGCCCGGTCAACGAAGCCTGCACAGCGATTTGCGCGGTCTCGCGATCACGGATTTCACCGACCATCACCACGTCCGGATCCTGCCGCAGAATGGCGCGCAAACCGCGGGCGAAAGTCATCTCGACTTTCGCATTGACCGGCATCTGGCCAATCCCCGGCAGGTGATATTCGATCGGATCCTCGACCGTAAGAATGTTGCGTGACGGATCGTTCAGGCTGCCCAACGCCGCATATAGACTGGTGGTTTTGCCCGAGCCGGTCGGCCCGGTCACCAGCAAAATCCCGTGAGGTCTGGCGAGCAGGTTTTGCAGGCTGGCGAGGGTGTCGTCCGGCATGCCCAGACGTTGCAGTTCGAGGCGTCCGGCCTGCTTGTCGAGCAAGCGCAGCACCACCCGCTCGCCGTGCGCCGACGGCAGTGTCGAGACGCGCACATCGACTTCGTGTCCGGCAAGACGCAGTGCAATCCGGCCGTCCTGCGGCACGCGTTTTTCGGCGATGTCGAGCCGAGCCATGACCTTGATCCGCGACACCAGCAACGTCGCCAGTTCGCGTCTGGGCCTGAGCATCTCGCGCAACTGACCGTCGACGCGCATACGCACCGACAGGTATTGCTCGAAGGTTTCCAGATGGACGTCCGAAGCCTGTGCGCGCACCGCTTCGCTGAGCAGTGCGTTGATCAGGCGGATCACCGGCGCATCGCCCTGTTGCTCGAGCAGGTCGGCGGTTTGCGGCACCTGCTCGGCGAGGCTGAGCAGATCCAGTTCATCGTCCAGCCCCTGCGCGACCTGTTGCGCAGCGCTCTGGCCTTCGCGATAGGTGGCCGCCAGACGCGCGGCAAAAGGCTCTGGCTCAAGCACCTCGATTGACAGTTCGCGAGTACATAAGCGACGCACTTCGGCCAATGCGGTCAGCGACGTGTCTGCACGGATGAGCAGGCGGGAGCCCGCAGCGTCAAGCAGCACACCAAAGCGCCGGGCGAAACCGAACGGCAGGATTTCCAGCGGAGCACTCATGGCGCCACCGTCGCGGGCTCAAACAAATGCCGCGCCTCGGCCGGCAGCAACAGCGAGTTGCTCTCCCCGGCCTTGGGCTGACTCAGATCGCGCAAGGTGTCGTAACGCTGCTGGCTGATCCCGGAGAGATCTTCGCGGCTGCGCACGATGGTCGGGCGCAGAAACACCATCAGATTGCTTTTGGTCTGGGTGTCGCGACTCCAGCGAAACAGCGCGCCAACATAGGGAATATCGCGCAGCAACGGCACACCGCTTTTCTGCGTGCGCACGCTGTCGCGGATCAACCCGCCAATCACAATTATTTCGCCGTCGTCGGCGAGAATCGTGCTTTTCAGCGCGCGCTTGTTGGTGATCAGATCCGAGGAATCGATGCCCGACACCGAAGGCGCGATGTCCGAGACTTCCTGCTCGACTTCCAGACGCAGGGTCGAGCCTTCGTTGATGTAAGGTTTGATCTTCAGGCTGATGCCGACATCCTTGCGTTCGACCGTGGTGAACGGGTTATCCGCGCCGCTGCTGTTGGTCGAGTAGGAGCCAGTCTTGAACGGCACGTTCTGCCCGACGATGATTTCCGCTTGCTGATTGTCCAGGGTCAGCAGGCTCGGCGTGGACAGCAGATTGCTCCGCGTATTGCTCGCCAGCGCCGAAATCAACGCGCCGAAACGGTCGCCGCCCAACTGCAGAATCGCGCCGTCGGGCGCCGATTTTTTCTCGTCGAACTTCAAGCCACCGACGATGGGAATGTCGGTGCCGGGAAAGTTGATAAAGCCCTTCGCGTCGCCGGTACTCAAGCCCCACTGCACGCCCACGGCATCAGCGATGTCGCCGGAAATTTCGACAATGGCGGCGTGGATCAGCACTTGCGCGCGCGGCTGATCGAGCTCGCGGACGATGTTCTCGATGGTTCTGACCTGAGCCGGATCGGCGATCAGCACCAGCGCATTCTGACTTTCGTCGGCCTTGAGCATGAACGGCGTTGCGGCGGACGCTTCTTTGCCGCTGCCAGCTGTGGGTTGTTTGCGATTCTGGCCCATGCTTTCCAGCACCTGCGCGAGTTGCTTGGCATCGCTGTGGCGCAAACGGATGACCCGCGCGGTGTCGAGGCTGGCGGTGGCCGGCACGTCGAGTTGGCGAATCAGCTCGGTCAAACGCTGGCGCACGGCGAGCGGGCCGATGACGATCAAGCGATTGGTTCTGACGTCGGCCAGCACTTGTATCAGCGAGTCGACATTGCGCTTGCCCAGCGAGGATTCGATCACCGTGGCGACGTCACTGGCCTGGGCAAAACGCAGCGCTACCACAGCGTGCTGATCTTGCTGACCGCCGTCGAGTTGGCGCACCACCTGGGCGATGCGTTTGACGTTGGCGCCGGTGTCGGTGATCACCAAGGCATTGGCCGAAACGGACGGGCCGAGGTAGCCGTTGGCCGACACCAACGGGCGAATCAGCGCAGACAGATCGGCAGCGCTGCTGGTGTTCAATTCGATGACTTGGGTGATGAATTGCGCGGGGGTGGCGCGCTCGCTGGCCGATTGACCGGCACGGGTTTTCACGTCTGCCACGGGAGTGATGAGGATGCGGTCGCCCTCATCGATCACCGTGAAGTTGTGCGCGTCCAGCACCGAGTAGAACAAGCGCCGCACGCCCTCACGATCCAGCGCCTGACGGGACATGACGGTGACGCGTCCCGACACACGCGGGTCGAGTACGACGGTGGTGCCGAGAATCGCCGAGATCTCTTCGACGATGTCGCGCAGTTCGGCCTGATTCATCGCCAACTGCCAGCGCTGTTCCTCGGCGTATGCAGGGCGATTGAGGAGCGGCGTCGCCAGCACGGCGCAAACCAACAAGGTGCGCAGAGCGTGCGCGCCAATCAAGCTGTTCATCGATGTGATCACTCTGACTGCCCGTTCAGCGGGCGAAGGAAACGGGCGGAAACGTCTGCGGCGGGTGCATCGACGGACGCGGGCGAGCGCTTGAGGAATGCGCTGGCAGAGGGCGCGAGAGGCAATGCTTCCTCCCGCCCCTTGTTCCACAGCACAACGTGTTGTGCCTCGACTCGACGCAATACGCTGCCGCCCGGCAAGTCGTCGCCAACCCGATATAACCGCGCGCCTTGGGCAGCGCTTATCAGGGCTTTCGACAGGCCACTGTCGACGGCGAACGTCGCTTGCAGGGTCAGAGATTCGGCGCTTGGTCGAAGTGCGCTGGGCGCGGCGAGCCCGAACACCGTTGCCACTGCGGCGGTGTTCAAAGGTGCAGGTGCCGTGGGCATCGGCACAGCGACCGGCGCTGGAAGACGTTGCGCGTTGCGAAATGCCCACTCCTGCCAAGCGAGAAACGCAGCACAGGCGAACGGCAGCGCCCACAGTCCCAACAGCAAAAAAAATCTCACCGGCGGTTCATCCGAAACGCCCACAGGCCTGGCGAACGCGCGAGCGCCACGACATGCGTCGCAGCACGCGGTAACCGCGCAGCTCGTGCAGAATCACCGCGCCAATGTGCATCGCTACCAGCACTGCCAACGCGGTGCAGGCCCAGATGTGCAGCACGAAAAAGCCGTCCGTCAGCGCCACATCGCTCAGCGGCTGCGGGAATTCGAACAGGCCGAACACAGGGATCGGTCGATCCATCATCAGCACCCCGCTCACCAGCACCACTGCCACCAGCAAATAGATCAGCCGATGGACAAACATCGCGAGCATTTTTGCCGAGGAAAACTGCGCCATGCGCTCATGTCGCAGGTGGCTGACAAACACCACCAGCCGCCAGCAGAACACAGGGATGAACAGCGTGGTCAGCGACACATTGACCCCGGCCACCCACTGTTTGGTGTCATTGCTCACATTGACGTTGGCCACATAAAACCCGGTGACCAGCGTCCACAGAATTACCGCTGCCGACACCCAGTGCAGCAGCATTTGTTGCTTGGAATAAACCGAAAGCGTCATTCGAATCGCCCCTGAAAATCATCAGCGGTCAGACGACCTCGGTGGTCGTCTGACGCAATTACACGGGACGAGCCTTAGAGCTTGTTCCACGCCGCATGCGAGTGCTCGCCGACGCCCGGTTCGAAACCGTTCGCCTCAGGCTTGTACTGCTTGCAATAGCCGGATGCCGGGAACGGCTTGCACTCGAAGACCTCGTTGGTTTTCGGTTGCAGCACCTTGGTGCCAGCGGTGTAGTCGCTGAGACCTTCCGGGAACAGGAAGTCGTAATCGGCACCGGCGCCTTCACCGGTGACGTTGACAGGCTGGGTGTCTTGACGGGTGGTGCGGCCATCCAGCGTGGTGCCAACCAGGGTCAGCGTGTGCGGGCCGGGGTTGCTGCGAATGTCCATGGCCAGCCAGGTTGCACCGCTGTCCGCTTGCGCGGTGGTGGTGCCGACCAGCTTGTTCTGCTCGTTGAACAGGTTGGCTTCGACGTTCATTTTGCGGTTGGACATCAGGCTGAAGTCGACTTTGGTTTTGCCTTTGTCGAGCACGTATTCGGCTTGTTGCGAGGCCACCGACAAACGCGCGCCGGCGTCTTCTTTCATCAGCAGTTGCACTTCGTAGCGGACAACGCCGCTGTCTTTTTGTGCGTACAGCGTGTTGCTGCCGCGAATCGCTTCGATGTTGCCGTTTTCATCACGAACGCCGGCGCGGATCAGGGTCTGCGACTGGTTGATCTGCTCGGCGAGTTTGAACGACCAGTTTTGCGGCTCGGCGTCTTCGGCGTTGTCGATCGAGATTTCGACGCTGTAAGGCGCGCTCTCACCCTCTGCGGTAAAGGCGCGGGCCTTGACCTTGTCGCCAGCCAGCAGTGGCGTCGATGGTGCGATGGCGCCAACAGCAGACCAACCGCCCGGTAGAACGGCTTCAGCCACGATATTCACGTCAGCGACGCTGTGGAACGCCATTTTGGTATCGCCCACGGCCCAGATCGCAAGAATCACGTGGTGACCGTTTTTGTCCTCGGGGATGCTGCAGCGGTGCTGGGTGCCGGGAACCGGCATCTGAAAATCACCCGCGACCTCGCAAAAAGGCGTGCTCTCGAAAGAAGCTCGCTTCAGCGACTCATTCGGGTTCCAGCCGTTACGGGTAATGAAATATTGGTGGTATTCAACCGGGTGTGGCGCCTTGTAATGCCACTGAAAATCCAGAGTACGTTCATTGATGTCGGTGAGCTGCCAGCGTGTGGCGGACTGCACGTCCACGGCAGAAAACAACTCGTGACCGCCACTGGCAATTTTGCCGTCGATCGGGCCTTGCCCTTCCGCGCCGCCGACGCCGGCAGGGAAGCCCTTGAAGGTTTCACCGACACTTTGCGGTTCATTCGAAGCACCACCGCAACCGGTGTTCACACCCTTCTGGCAGAGCAGCGCGCGCGAGGGCGGAAACTCCACATAACCATGGGCCGCAGCCCCGGAAGAACCCAGCATGGCCGACAGTAAAATCAACGAAGAAGTGCATGTCGCCAATGCACTCCTTTTAAAAATTGGTGTTTTCATTGTTATTCCAGGCTCATATCAAATAAGCGAGCCTGGCATCGCGCCAGGCTCTAATACGGTGCTCGACGCCATGCCGAACACACGCCTGAAACCTTACGTGGATAGGGAAAACTTCTATGTAGGAGTAATCACCGGGTGTAGCAGGAATAGTCGCCACGGAAACTAATCCGACAACTAAGGAAAGAATTCTTACAACAGGAAACTATTCATCCTCACCCTCAAGAGCCCCTCACCCTAGCCCCCTCCGAAGGGACAAGAGAATGATTGGGGGGACATTACGCGGCATAAAAAAACCTGCCCCGCATGACACGGGACAGGTTTTTTTGTACAGACGTTGCAGCGTTATTCGTGGTACTGCGCCGACAACTCATGCACCGCACGCAGGAAAGCGCCGGCGTGCTCCGGATCGACTTCCGGGGTGATGCCATGGCCGAGGTTGAACACGTGACCGCTGCCCTTGCCGTAGCTGGCCAGAATACGTCCGACTTCGGTGCGGATCGCTTCCGGTTTTGCGTAAAGCACGGTCGGATCCATGTTGCCTTGCAGCGCAACCTTGTCGCCAACGCGGGCGCGGGCGTTGCCGATGTCGCACGTCCAGTCCAGGCCCAGTGCGTCAGCACCTGCGTCGGCGATGCTTTCCAGCCACAGGCCGCCGTTTTTGGTGAAGAGGATCACCGGCACTTTGCGACCGTCGTTTTCGCGGATCAGACCGCTGACGATTTTCTTCATGTAGGCCAGCGAGAATTCCTGATACGCCGCCGCCGACAGGTTGCCGCCCCAAGTATCGAAGATCTGTACCGCTTGCGCGCCGGCCATGATCTGGCCGTTGAGGTACGAGGTCACCGACTGCACCAGTTTATCCAGCAGCAGGTGCATGGCTTGCGGGTTGTCGTAGAGCATCGCTTTGGTCTTGCGGAAGTCTTTCGACGAGCCGCCTTCAACCATGTAGGTCGCCAAAGTCCACGGGCTGCCGGAGAAGCCGATCAGCGGCACACGGCCGTTCAATTCGCGACGGATGGTGCTGACCGCGTCCATGACGTAGCCGAGGTCTTTGTGCGGATCAGGGATCGGCAGCGCTTCGATGTCAGCGAGGGTGCTGACGACTTTTTTGAAGCGCGGACCTTCACCGGTCTCGAAGTACAGGCCTTGGCCCATGGCATCGGGGATGGTGAGGATGTCGGAAAACAGGATCGCCGCGTCCAGTTGTGGATAGCGGTCGAGCGGTTGCATGGTGACTTCGCAGGCGAATTCCGGATTCATGCACAGGCTCATGAAATCTCCGGCCTGGGCGCGGCTGGCGCGGTATTCCGGCAAGTAGCGACCGGCCTGACGCATCATCCACACAGGGGTGACGTCTACGGGTTGCTTAGCAGGGCGCGGAGGAAACGGTCGTTCTTCAGGGCAGTCATGTCGGCATCCGGAAAAAAAGTGCGGGCATTTTCTCAGAGCGCGACGCAAAAGGCACGGATGCAGGTCAGCCTTTTGTCTATCGGGTCAATTTATTGCGCAATGATCGTTCCCACGCTCTGCGTGGTAATGCCTCCTGTGACGCTCTGCGTCACGCTTTTGGGGACGCAGAGCGCCCCCGGCTGCATTCCCACGCAGAGCGTGGGAACGATCAAATTTGCAGCACCCAAAAACAACTGTAGGAGTGAGCCTGCTCGCGATGGCGGAGTATCAGCCAATGCATCAGGTGACTGATCTACCGCCATCGCGAGCAGGCTCACTCCTACAAGAGATTGCGTTGTTTTTTAGACACCCAGGTAATCAAGGATCCCTTCGGCGGCGTTGCGGCCTTCGAAGATCGCCGTTACCACCAGGTCGGAACCGCGCACCATGTCACCACCGGCAAAGATTTTCGGGTTGCTGGTCTGGTGCTTGTACTGACCTTGCTCAGGCGCAACGACGCGGCCCTGGCTGTCGGTCTGGATTTCGAACTGTTCGAACCACGGTGCCGGGCTCGGGCGGAAGCCGAACGCGATGACCACGGCGTCGGCCGGGATGATCTCTTCGGAACCCGGGATCGGTTCAGGGCTGCGACGGCCACGGGCGTCCGGTTCGCCGAGACGGGTCTCGACCACTTTAACGCCTTCGACCTTGTCTTCACCGACGATAGCGATCGGCTGGCGGTTGTAGAGGAATTTCACGCCTTCTTCCTTGGCGTTTTTCACCTCTTTGCGCGATCCGGGCATGTTCGCTTCGTCACGACGATAATCACAGTCCACCAGTTTGCCGCCCTGACGTATCGCCGTTCGGTGTCAGGCTACGGCTGTGTGTCCGCCGCCG
>Ga0160445_100206_pt1 | contig 44718 bp, 47 predicted proteins | sample HID1972M_E1MG_FD_108215 | JGI IMG/M metagenome (GOLD analysis project Ga0160445, IMG submission 108215) | Enriched pill bug-associated microbial communities from UW Madison campus, WI, USA - HID1972M_E1 MG | ecosystem: Host-associated > Arthropoda: Insects > Digestive system > Unclassified ... | reverse complement strand
GAATCTATTATTAGAGAACCCCTTGTAACAGGGGAAAATATTACCTACGCTAAGGTTACAGACGATATTCTCGTTTCCGTAGAAAATAAACCCAATAAAGCATGGTGGATTGGTTTCATCGTAGCGGCTTTGGGGGCAATGCTATGGGTTTTTAGTGTTGGGTATACATTCTGGACCGGTATCGGAGCATGGGGACTGAATAAAACAGTAGGCTGGGCTTGGGATATTACAACCTTTGTTTGGTGGGTAGGTATTGGTCACGCCGGTACATTGATATCTGCGGTACTTTTATTATTCCGTCAGAATTGGCGGAACTCAATTAACCGCTCTGCAGAGGCAATGACTATTTTCGCTGTTATATGTGCCGCAACTTATGTAGTTGCTCACATGGGCCGTCCATGGTTAGCCTATTGGATTTTTCCAATTCCTAATCAGTTTGGATCATTATGGGTAAATTTCAATTCGCCGCTTGTTTGGGACGCGTTTGCAATTTCTACTTACTTCACGGTTTCACTTGTATTCTGGTATGTAGGTTTGTTACCAGATATCGCAACTATCCGTGATCGCGCGATTGGTTTAAGAAGAAGAACCTATTCAATCCTTTCTTTTGGATGGAATGGGTCGGTAAAGACATGGCAACGTTTTGAAATTGTTTGTTTAGTTTTATCTGGTCTTGCTACACCACTTGTGCTTTCCGTACATACGATTGTATCCATGGACTTTGCAACTTCGGTTATTCCGGGATGGCATACAACAATTTTCCCTCCATACTTCGTTGCAGGTGCGATTTTCTCTGGCTTCGCAATGGTACAAACGCTTCTTTTGGTAATGCGTAAAGTACTTAACCTTGAGAACTATATTACCATGTTCCATATCGAATCGATGAACAAGGTAATATTGACTACGGGCTCAATTGTAGGTGTAGCCTATTTAACAGAGCTATTTATAGCATGGTATTCAGGTTCTGAATATGAATTGTATGCATTTCAAAATCGTATTGCCGGACCCTATTGGTGGGCATACTGGACAATGATGACTTGTAATGTAATAACTCCTCAATTATTTTGGTTTAAAAAGTTAAGAACAAGCATTGCTATATCATGGATACTTTCCATTGTGGTAAACATTGGTATGTGGTTTGAACGCTTTGTAATTATTGTTACTTCGCTACATCGTGACTATATCCCATCAAGCTGGGCGATGTTTTATCCAACCTGGGTAGATGTAGGTGTCTTTGTAGGTTCAATCGGACTTTTCTTTACTTTGTTCCTTTTATTTCTTCGGGTTTTGCCTCCAGTTGCAATTGCTGAAGTGAAACTCTTACTGAAGAGTCAAAGCCATGCTGTTAAGAAAAAACTTATTTTAGAAGGTCATCAAAAACCTGCAGAAGTTGAATATTACAAGAACTCATTGAAAAAGTTTGATACGGTTTCAGAGAGTGAAATTAAAGAATTAGTAAAATAAATAGGATGAGCACTACAAAATATATATTAGGAAGTTTTGGAGATCCTGATGAGATGATGCACGGTATCGACAAATTACAGGAGAATAACATTAGTATTTATGATGTTTTTACTCCAATGCCAATCCACGGTATTGAAGCTAAACTTGGAGTACCACCATCAAGATTGCCGATCGTAGCTTTTTTATGTGGCTTGCTTGGTTTTTCTCTCGGTTTTTCTTTGCTTTATTATACTATGGTTTATGATTGGCCAATGAATATTGGTGGAAAGCCTGCTTTCTCTATGCCAAACTTTGTGCCGGTTACATTTGAGGTAACCATATTAATTACAGCGTTGGGAATGGTTGCTATTTTCTTTTTCAGAAACCATTTGTTTCCGGGTAGAGCTCCAAGAGTAATGGATTTTCGTGCCACAGACGACCGCTTTGTGATAGCAGTTGATGCAAGAGAAAATACTGATCACGTTAAAATTGAAAGTTTATTAAAAGAAGCTGGTGCAATCGATGTTTTGCATAACGAGAGAAAATATGTTAGCTATGAATAAGATTAAAATAATAGGATCTGCATTTTTCGCTGTAGCTTTAGCCGCTGTTGTCACATCTTGTGGAGATGGGAAAACAAAAAGTACAGGAATGGAGTATGCCCGAAATATGTATGATCCAATAGGGTATAATCCAGATCAAATTAATAACAATTTTACTAATAAGATGACCGCTCAGATTCCACCGAATGGAACTGTTCCAATTGGTTTCGATAAGTATCCATACGAAAATTCAATGGAAGGCTATGAAGCAGCAAGTGCGGATTATCATAATCCACTTGGAAGAACAGAAGCAAATTTAAAACAAGGAGAAGTGCTTTACCTTCGATTTTGTCAGCCATGTCATGGTGAATCTGGAAATGGTGATGGAAGCATTGTGAAATTACAAAAGTTCCCTGCTCCACCTTCATATAGTACTGGTAATTCCTCTCGTGGAGGCCTAATGAAAGATTTAACAGATGGGAAGATTTATCATACCATTTATTACGGATTAAATTTAATGGGATCTCATGCATCACAGATTTCTCCGGAAGATCGTTGGAAAGTGGTAATGCATGTTCACGAATTACAAAAACGATAGTATAAATAGATATTACAAATGGAAACTCATCAACATTCTTATAATTTTAATGAACAATTCGACTTTTCAGGTAAGCCAAGAACCTGGAGTTTAATTGCTATTTTAATAGGAGTAATTGCTATCGTTTACGGCTTTGTATTTAATGGAGCTGAAAGGACATTTGCTAATCTGCTATTAATGAGTTATTATTTAACCTGTATCTGCGCAGCCGGTACATGTTTTTTAGCAATTCAATATGTAACCCAATCGGGCTGGTCGGCAGGAATGATTCGCGTTCCTCAGGCTTTTGCAAGCTTATTACCCCTGGCTTCTCTAATCCTATTAGGAGTATGTGTTGCAGGTTTATTTTCTCATAACCTCTATCATCATTGGTTTGGAGAAGGATTAACTGATCCGAACAGTTCTCATTTTGATCCTTTAATCGAGAAGAAATCTGTTTATTTAAATGCACCTGGATTTTTACTTCGTGAAGTAATATTTATGGGTGCTTATAGCTTTTTTGCTATAGCTTTATCAAAATTCTCCTATAATGAAGATTTAGAAGGTGGCATGAATTCTTATAAGAAAAGCTTTAAATATTCAGCCATATTTATCGTAATCTTTGGGTTTACTTCTCCTATATGGATTTTTGATACCATTATGTCTTTAGAAGCACATTGGTTTTCAACTATGTTTGGTTGGTATAACTTCGCGGCTTTATGGGTTAGTGGTTTATGTGCAATTACCTTGACCATGATTCTTTTGAAAAAGTCCGGTTATATGAATTGGATAAATGAGAATCATCTACATGATATGGGAAAATTAATTTACGGATTTTCTATATTCTGGTGCTATGTTTGGTTTGCACAGTTTATGCTAATTTGGTATGCTAATATGCCGGAAGAAACTGTTTACTTTTATAAAAGATGGGAACCCGAGTATAAACCATGGTTTTGGTTAAATATTGTTATTAACTTTGTAGCTCCGATTCTAATCTTAGTTAATAGGCCTTGGGTAAGGAATCCAAATATATTAGGAGGAGTTTGTGTTATGTTGCTTCTTGGTCATTGGTTGGATTATTATTTAATGATTATGCCAGGAACAGTGGAGGAAAACAGAGGGTTTGGTCTTACAGAAATCGGTATTGCAATTGGTTTTGCTGGTTTGTTCGCTTTCTTGATGTTAAATAAATTAAGTAAACATTCCTTAGCTCCTCAAAAGCATCCTTTCCTTGAAGAAAGTTTGCATCATCAAATTTAATTTTTGCTTTATAGATATAAATTTAGAGTTTAACCGTTATAATTAAAATGAGATTAAAACAATTCATTCATATTAAAGGAGTTTTTGGGCTGGTGTTGGGACTGTTATTTATGTTCCAAAGCCCTAGTTTTGCCCAAACAGATACCGCTGCGGTTAAAACTGACACGGCACAAGTAGCAACAGCAGATAGTTCGGCTACGGATTCAGCTGCTGCCGGTGAAGTTACTGCATCCACTTCTGGTGAGGAGGTTTCAACAGCTGCCGCTCCCAATTCTTCCAGTGTAGCAGCAGCTCCTGCAGAAGAAAAAGCTGGCATACCAACACAAGTTTATGTCAATTTCTTTTATTATGTTCTTTTATTTGTACTGATATGTTTAATAGTAACCATTATCGGGCAGATATTTAGCATTTATGGTCTTACCCAAAATATGCAGAGAAGAAGACTTGGTAATGAATGGCATTCCCATCAAGGCTGGTTTTTTCTGGTTGGTTTAATTGTATTTCTTTACGGTATATATTGGTCGTATGTGCATCACGGTGCTCAGAGTTTTCGTGAAGCGGCGACTGAACATGGTGCACGTATTGATACTCTTTTTATCATTACTACTATCATTACAACGATAGTATTAGTTCTTACCCATATTGGGTTATTTGGTTTTGCCTTTAAATATAGGGGATCAGACAAGAAAAAAGCATATTTCTATCCACATAATAATACCCTGGAGAAGATCTGGACAATTACTCCGGCGGTCGTTTTGACAATCCTGGTGTTATTTGGTTTTTTTACATGGCGGGGTATTACTAATATTCCTGAAGATCAACAGAAAAATGCCCTTCAAATTGAAGTTACGGCAGAACAATTTGCTTGGAATATACGGTATGGTGGGCGAGACAATACTGTTGGAAAGCATAATTATAAATTGACCACTCCAAATAATGGTTTAGGAATTGATTTTACTGATAAAAGTGCATTGGATGACATCAGGGCCGGTGATATTGTATTACCTGTAGGTAAGCCTGTTCATTTCACTATAAATTCAAAAGACGTTTTACATTCATTCTATATTCCTGAGTTTCGTGTTCAGATTAATGCTGTACCGGGAATGCCTACCTTCTTTCACATAGTTCCTAAATATACAACCGAGGAAATGCGTGCAAAGCTAGATGACCCGAAATATAACTTTATTCTTTTATGTTCTAAGATATGCGGAAGCGGGCATTATAATATGCAGAAAAAAGTAATTGTAGTAACGGAACCTGAATATAAAGAATGGTTAAGCCAACAAACTTATTACTTTGACGAGACTATGCAGAAGGAGTTTAAAGAACTATCTCAACCTAAGCAAGCAAGCACTGTAATAGATGGTAATAAAATGGTATCAAATAACTAAAAATAGGAGTTAAAAGACTTATGGCAACTACAACAACTCTGCCAGCAGCAGATTATAATCACAATGATCATCATGATCATGGGCATAAGGAAACATTTATAACAAAATATGTTTTTACCCAAGATCATAAAATGATAGCCAAACAGTTCCTGATTACAGGGATTATAATGGCATTTATTGCACTTTTTCTATCAATTCTTTTTCGTCTGCAATTAGCCTGGCCTGAAAAGGACTTTCCAATTCTGGAAGTCTTTTTAGGCAAATGGGCAGAAGGCGGGCGTATTAAACCTGAATTTTTCCTTGCCTTGGTTACCATTCATGGTACAATCATGGTATTCTTTGTATTGACGGCAGGGTTAAGTGGAACATTTAGTAACTTATTAATCCCTTTACAGCTTGGAGCGAGAGATATGGCAGCCCCTTTTATGAATATGCTGTCTTATTGGTTCTTCTTTGTTGCCTGTATCGTTATGTTATCATCTTTCTTTGTAGAAAGTGGTCCTGCATCTGCAGGATGGACAATATATCCGCCTTTGTCGGCACTCCCTACTGCTATTAGCGGTTCTGGAACTGGAATGACTTTATGGCTGGTAAGTATAGCTTTGTTTATTGCATCTCAGGTAATGGGCGGTATAAATTACATTAGTACTATTCTTAATTTACGTACTAAGGGAATGAGCTTATGGAGAATGCCGTTAACAATATGGTCTCTATTATTTACTGCGATTTTGGGTTTATTATCATTTCCGGTTTTAATAGCTGCTGTAGTATTACTTTTCTTTGATCGGAGCATGGGAACCAGTTTTTATTTGTCCGATTTGGTGGTTCAAGGTCAGATACTCCCGCATGAAGGGGGTAGTCCGATTCTTTTTCAGCATTTATTTTGGTTCTTAGGGCACCCGGAAGTATATATTGTAATATTGCCTGCCTTTGGTATCGTTTCTGAAGTAATTTCAACAAATGCGAGAAAGCCGATTTTTGGATATCATGCCATGGTTTATTCTTTGCTTGGTATTGCAGTTCTTTCTTTCCTCGTTTGGGGGCATCATATGTTTGTTACCGGAATGAACCCATTTTTAGGGGGTGTGTTTATGATAACTACATTGATTATTGCAGTTCCTTCTGCTGTGAAGGTGTTTAATTACATAGCAACTATTTGGCGGGGAAACATTCGATTTACACCTGCTATGGTATTTTCAATAGGTATGGTTTCTTTCTTTATATCAGGAGGGATAACAGGTTTATTTGTTGGTAATGCGGCAATTGATATCAATGTTCACGATACCTATTTTATTGTAGCTCACTTCCATTTAGTAATGGGTTCTGCTGCTATCTTTGGCATGCTTGCAGGCGTATATCATTGGTATCCTAAGATGTTTGGGAGGTTGATGGATAATCGCCTGGGTTATTTACACTTTTGGTTAACCTTTATTGGAGCCTACTTTGTATTTATTCCAATGCACTTTATGGGTATTGATGGTGTTCCACGTAGATACTATGCCTTTACATCGTTTGAATTTATGGAAAAATGGCTTTCCGTGAATATATTTATCACTTGGTCAGCCATTATAGCTGGACTAGCTCAAGTGGCTTTTGCATGGAACTTTTTCTATTCAATGAAACACGGAAAACTAGCGACTCAAAACCCTTGGGGTTCAAATACATTGGAATGGACTACACCAATTGAGCGTATTCATGGAAACTGGCCAGGAGAACTTCCAACGGTTCATCGTTGGCCATATGATTATAGTAAACCAGGGCACTATGAAGATTTTATACCTCAAACTGTTCCTTTTTCTGAAACCATGAGTTCTAACTTACCGCATGATTTTGAAGGGAGTCCCGATGCTGAAAGAATTCAAAGGGAATGGGAGGCACAACAACTTGTGGTAGAAAACACAGATAAATTGTAAGATTAGAGAGAGGAGAGAGAGGCATGTATTTACCGGCTGAGAAAAGATTTATAATGGTGAATAAAATCACCATTATTATTCTTTATGTGGTAATACTTGCAGGGGGAATTGTTCGCAGTACTGGTTCAGGAATGGGATGCCCGGATTGGCCAAAATGTTTTAACCAATTTATTCCTCCAACTCACGTTTCTCAATTACCTGCAAATTATGAGCAGGAATATATTGATGGACGGGCTAAGAAGAATGAGCGTTTTGCCAAAACTTTAGATAAGTTAGGGTTTAGGGATTTAGCATTTAAAATCAGAAATGACAAAAGTATCCTTGAACATGAGGATTTTAATGCTGCAAAAACCTGGACAGAATATGTCAATCGATTATCTGGTGCTACGTTAGGTTTATTTCTAATATTGTGTTTAATCTTTTCAACAGCATTTTGGCGTTTCAGGAAAAGAATTTTTTTCCTGAGTCTTCTAAATCTTTTTCTTGTGGGTTTTCAAGGATGGATGGGGTCAATTGTAGTTTCAACGAATTTAACGCCATGGGTTATAACCGTTCACATGCTTTTGGCTCTAGTTATATTGTGTATTGCAATTTATACTTATTTTCAGGCCAGGGTAGCAAGAGATAGAAGCATTTTGTTAAATCAGGAGGCGATATTGGCAAAGACTTTAGCGGTGATTGTACTTGTTTTAACGTTGGCCCAAGTGATTATAGGTACAGATGTCCGTGAAGCTATTGATTTGATATCCGTCAGTTTTAATGGGCAACAACGTGAGTTATGGATTTCAAAGCTAGGTGACAGTTTTATTTGGCATAGGGAATTGGCTTTGGCCGCTTTTATTTTGAATGCACTTTTGTTTTTTGTCATCCGCTCGCGTTTTGCAAAAAATGGTGACCAAAGCTATATGGTTAATGTCATGATGATTCTAATGTCACTCCAAATTATAAGTGGCTTAGTTTTGGCATATTTTGGAATGCCCGCGTATATGCAAACTGCTCATTTAGTACTTGGGACCCTTGTTTTTGGCGTTCAATATTATCTTATATTGTTATTAAGTAAAACCAGCCAGTATATCGGGCTTTAAGATACAGAGTGAAAAGTTTTATAGATGATTTTAAAAAGCTAGTAAAGCTAAGATTAACACTTACGGTAGTGTTTTCTGCATCCATTTCATTTTTAATTGGAAGTCAGGTGCAAGGCGAAATTAATTGGATGAATTGGTTGATTCTTACGGTTAGTGGTTTTTTAGTTACCGGGTCGGCGAACGGATTTAATGAAATATTAGAACGTGATTTAGATAAATTAATGACTAGGACTGCTGATCGTCCTTTGCCTTCGGGTAGGATGAAAACCGGACAGGCGTTAATTTTAAGTCTGTTTATGGGACTTTTTGGTACTATCTTATTGTTTAACCTAAACATACTTACTGGAGCACTTTCAGTTTTTTCTGTAGTATTGTACGCCTTTATTTATACTCCTGTTAAGCGAATGTCGCCCATTGCAGTATTTGTTGGAGCCATTCCTGGAGCATTGCCTCCATTAATAGGTTATTTCGCTGCTTTTGACCAACCGGTTATTTCTTGGATACCTATTATCTTATTTACGATTCAATTTGTATGGCAGTTTCCTCATTTCTGGGCTATCGCTTGGGTTTTGGATGACGATTATAAAAAGGCAGGTTTTCGTTTATTACCGACAACAAAAACAGACAAGGTCAGTGCTTTTATGGTTTTGCTTTCTACGGTTTTACTAATTCCTGTAGGTTTATTGCCTACCTTTATGGGCTTTGGAGGATACGTAGTTGCCGCTGTATCTGTGTTGGGTTCTCTTTTATTTATTTGGTATGCTTGGCAGCTTTTTATAAAGTTAGACGTTTCATCTGCAAAGAAGGTTATGTTTACTTCTTTTTTCTATTTGCCAGTTATTCAATTGACATTATTATTTGATTTTATTCCCCAATGAGTACTAACACTGAAGAAATACAGAAAAATGAGACCGGCTTGGCTGCCTTTAAAGCCAAGAAGTTTGCATTATGGTTATTTATAATTGCTTCCTTTATGATTTTTGCAGCATTAAGCAGTGGATACATTGTTTACACTGCTGCAGGTATTGATAAAGGAATTAAAATTCTTTTGCCTCAGGCTTTTATCACAAGTACTGTACTTATAGTGTTAAGCAGTGTGACTGTACATTTAGCATTCAAGGCAACTCAAAACAGAGACTTTGTTAAAAGAAGAATATTTCTGGTAATTTCTATTATTTTAGGAATAGGTTTCTTCTTTTCTCAGTACCATGCCTGGCAGGTTTTGATAGAACAGGGTGCTTATTTCATTAACAATAATGCCTCGCAGTCTTTTATCTATGTGTTTACTGGGTTCCATTTGGCACATATTTTTGGGGGCCTTATTGTGCTATTATTTGCGTTATTTCGCAATTTAAAAAAGTTCTCTCATGTGCAAAACGTAAATAGTATGGAACTTAGCGCAATGTTCTGGCATTTTCTAGATATTTTATGGATATATATATATGTTTTCTTACTTTTGAATCAATAAATCTTTTATAAATGAATGCAACTATATCGAAATTAGATGAAGTAAAGACTGGCAATTGGTCGGGTGGAACCTCTCCTTTTAAGGTTGAATATGGTAAAATAATGATGTGGCTCTTTCTGCTATCAGATGCTTTTACCTTTACAGGTTTTTTAGTAGCCTATGGAGCACAGCGGATGTTTATGCAAGATACTTGGCCTGATCCTGATGTTGTTTTCCAATCTATTCCCTTTATTACTGACACGGGTGCGCCTTTAGTCTTTGTTGGTATCATGACTTTTATTTTAATTATGAGTTCTGTTACCATGGTATTAGCGGTAGAAGCCGGTCATCGGAATTCTAAAAAAGAAGTTGTTACTTGGATGATCCTTACCATCATTGGAGGTTTAACTTTCTTAGGCTGTCAGGCTTTAGAGTGGACCCATTTAAACCATACTGGTTTTTGGTTTGGCGCCATCCCTGACTCTTATCAAGGGGCGCAAGCAATGGGTGCTACTCAATTTTCCAGTTTCTTTTTTGCAATAACTGGTTTCCACGGGTTTCACGTTACTGTTGGTATTACTGTTAATATAATTATATTATTAATGACTCTTTCAAATGTATTTGAAAGAAGAGGTACTTATTTAATGATAGAAAAAGTTGGGTTATACTGGCATTTTGTGGATTTAGTTTGGGTATTTGTATTTACATTTTTCTATTTGGTTTAATTTTTTAATATACTATTATGGCAACAGACAATATAAGCGAGGCTCATTTATACGCGCATAAGGAAGCAGATATGACCAAGCAAAAGATATGGAAGGTGTTTTTCTATCTTTTAGGCTTAACAGCACTTGAATTTATTATTGCTTTGGGATTTGTAGAAACCGGTTTAGTAGCAAAAAGTGCTGCTGTAAATGTAATTTACATCATCTTAACTTTATTTAAGGCTTTTTATATCATTGCATATTTTATGCACCTTAAGTTTGAAAAATTTGGAATGAAGGTTATGCTTGGGTTACCAATAACCTTACTTATTTATATGATCATATTAGTTCTGATAGAAGGACACTATATAGGTTTACATCTATATAAATAACAAGACTTCCGGTTGGAAGGAAATAAATGATTAAAAAGAATAAAAAGTATTCTTTAGGTAAGATAATAACCCTGGTAATAATTTTATTAATACCAGGGTTATTGCATTTTTATCTAAGGCAAACCGGAGAAAATATCTATAAAGCGCTTCCTTTTTTGGGGTATAATGGAAAAGGAAGCATTACTCAAGTGCGCCCTTTTCAGTTAATTAATGAAAACAATGAATTGGTAAATTTCCCTGTACGGCCTTCGATTACAGTTGTGAATTTTATGCATACTGATTGTGAAGCTTTTGGTGATCTGATGAATATGGCCATGGCTACGGTTGCAAGGAAATTTGGTGAACATCCATTGGTTAACCTTTATAGTATATCCTTAGATTCAAACGATACTCCGGAAATCTTGAAAAAGCTTTATGTTAGATATAATGCCTCGAACACAAATTGGCATTTTTTAACGGGCGATCAAAAGGAAACATCGCGAATTGCAAGAGAAGAATTTTTGTTGGATGGGTTTCAGGACACACTGCGTAACAATACGATTATTCATAGTCCATTTTTTGTTTTATTAGATTCAAAACAACAAATTAGAGGTTACTATGAATTTTTTACAAAAGATGAAGTGGATAGGCTTATTGGTGAAATGATATTACTAATTACAGAAGAATCCAGAAATAAAAAAGGTACTTATAAAAATGAATGATAAAGCAATTTTCCGCCTTGTTTGGACAATTTCGATTATTGTGCTTTTAGCGGTTGTTCTATTACAAGCTAATATTGTTAATCTTTTTCCAAATCATGATGTGCTTCCGAAATGGGTACAATTTTTGCCTAAATTAAATGCAATGATTAATGGTACATGTACAATTTTGTTGCTTGTGTCTTATTATTTTATTCGTCAAAAAAAGATAAGGATCCATAAGATTTTAAATATAATAACGTTACTATTATCATCAGGCTTTTTGGTTTCTTATCTGATTTTCCATTCGGCAGGTATGGAAACAAAATTTGGGGGTGAGGGTGCTATAAGGTATGTGTATTTCTTTATCTTAATTACTCATATTATTTTAGCGGCGATTGTTTTACCGTTAGTTTTGTTAAGTTTCTCGCGGGGTATGAAAATGCAGGTTGAAAAGCATCGTAGATTAGTTCGTTGGAGTTTTCCCATTTGGTTATATGTAACAGTAACCGGAGTTATAGTATATTGGATGATTTCTCCGTATTATTCATTTTAGGAGTGCTTCTAATTTTAATTCATATGAAAAAGATGCTAGTAAGATTTTTTTTTGTTATTCTGGCTGTTGCATTTGTAAGTCTTCCTTTTAAGGACGTACAGGCTCAATGTGCAATGTGTTCCTTAACTGCGGACAGTTCTGTTAAAAATGGTAATACGCAAGGTGAAAAGCTTAATAAAGGAATTATAATTCTTCTTTCAGCACCTTACCTTGCTGTAGGGTTAATTGGTTTTGTTTGGTATAAAAACTATCGTAAAAAGCAATCTTCAGAAGAGCCCGAACCACTACTTTAATAACCATACTATTTCGAAGTAAAATGCGTGCATTAGGGAAATTTGAGGCTATGTTATTATGCAAATGTCCGCGATGCAGGATTGGAAATGTATTTTATGGAAATCCTTATGCTTTAAAAAAGCAACGCTCCAATCAAGTCTGTTCCCATTGCGGTTTGTATTTCGAGATAGAGCCTGGCTATTTTTACATCTCCATGTATATAAGCTATGCATTCTCAGTTATGGAAGTATTAGCTGCTGCCTTTCTCGTATATATGTTTACAAAGAGTGAATCACCCTGGTTTTATAGCGGGCTTTTAATACCTCTTATAGTTTTATTATCTCCTATTAATTATAGGTATTCCCGCATTTTCCTGTTATATTTCTTTTCACCTAATATCAAATATAATCCGAAGTATAAAGATGATTTGCTTTAATACATAGCAATGTATTGCATTTTGCTTTCAAATAAATAGATTTTGTTCGCCCAGATTCCTTGACTTTTTTTGTGTAGCTGTGGTAATTGATTCTGCTGAAACAGTGATATTTCTTTATCACCGGAAGCAATCATTTGTAAGCAATAGGTTACGCCTTCATTTGGGGAATCTAAAACTTTTAAAAGAGCTTGTGATTTGAACAATTCGTCTTCAGCAAGGCCAGGCAAGAAGAGCCGGTGAATCCATTCTTTGAATTCGGTATCGATATCGTTATCTACTATGGCCGTAATATTATAAAGTATCATAATGCGAAGATAAAACAACTTCTGAATTTAATGGTTGCAGGCTGTATTTTAAATGTTACCGATAACTATTCTTTTAGCATTTTAATTTTCATAAATTCACTTAGTGTTTAAGGCTTGATACTGGATATTTCACCAATTTGAATTGATACTAGGATGAGTAATGGTGCTTGTCATGGAGGAGCTCTATGAAGAAAAATTTACTTTTTTTTTATTTTATCGGTATATGTATTTTCCTGTTTGCTTGTCAAAATAAGGATAGCAGTCGTGTTCCTGCTGAATATTTTTTCCATATTCCTGAGAAGACTAGTTTTAGGATATCTCCAAACGGCAGGTATATTTCCTATCTTAAGGACTATGATGGCTTGAAAAATATTTTTGTGCTGGATTTGACCGATCAAAGTACCCACCGTATAACTACAGCAAAAGAGCAAGATATTCAGTCGGCGTTTTGGGCTAATGATGATGAGCTGATTTTCCTAATGAAACGGAATCTCGGGGACAGCTTGCGTTTAATGGTTGTGAACAGGAACAATCATCACGTACGATCAATATTAAAACCTGCTGTAATAAAAATGCGTTGGGTAGGACCTATTCAAGTAATCAATAATGAAATTTTAATATCGTTAAATGACCGTGATTCTTCGGTGTTTGATGTTTATCGATTGAATATTTCAACTGGCGATAAAAGCTTGATTGGTCGAAATCCGGGAAATATTGTAAGATGGTTGACAGATTATGAAGGCCAGTTAAGATTAGCCATGGTTTCGGACGGATTGACAGAAACTATTCTATTTCGCGACAATGAGGAAGAGGAATTCCATCCGGTGATCAATAGTATTTATAGATCCAGGGTACAACCCCTGGGGTTTACAGTGCATAATCGCAACCGGATTTATGCACTGTCAAACCGAAAGAGAGATAAATTAGCTTTGGTAGAAATTGATCTTAATACTGGAAAAGAAATACGGATTCTTTTTCAGCATCCCGAGGTTGATCTAAACACTGAAGGCTATTCAAAACAAACCGGTCAAATGGAGTTTGTTGAGTACGATGATCAACGTCCAGGCAGACATTTTCTCAATCATCGATTAGAAGATGTATTCTTAAAAATCAATAATAAGATACCTAATTGTTCGATAAAAATGATTGGAAGAGATAGTGTGTTTTCAGGTTTTTTAATTCACGCGTCTTTAGACATTGATGCTGGATCAACTTATTATTATAATTACAAAGAAGATAGATTGTTGAAATTGTCGGATGAAAACCCGAAATTAGATTCAAGCCTGTTAGCTCCAATGAAGCCTATTTCCTTTTCTACGCGTGATGGAATTAGGTTGTCGGGCTATTTAACCCTGCCCAAAAAAGTAACTGGAAAAATGCCTGCTATCGTTATTGCTCCTGAAGGAATTAATGCTAGATCTGTATGGGGTTATAACCCTGAAGTTCAGTTTTTAGCTTCCAGAGGTTATGTGGTTTTGCAAGTGAATACACGGGGATTAACTGGGTTCGGAAAAGAGCGTTGGTTTGAAGGTTTTAAAAAATGGGGAACAACGATACAGAATGATATCACTGATGCTACAACTTGGCTTATAAAAGAAGGCGTAGCGGATTCTTCAAAAATTGGGATTTATGGATTTAGTTTAGGAGGGTATTCCGCACTTCATAGTTCATGTTATAAACCTAACTTGTATGCTTGTGCTGCGTCTTACTCAGGAATAACAAATCTATTTACTTATCTAAAAGAAGCTCCGCCTTATTATGAACCGTATAGGCAGATGTTTTATGAAATGGTTGGTGACCCGGTTAAGGACAGTGAATATTTCAGAAAACATTCTCCTATATTTCATGCTGATAAAATTAAACACCCTATCTTTATAGCTCAAGGCAGTAGAGACAGTAGGAACAATGTTAATGAAACGAATCAATTTGTGAAGGATCTGCGTAATAAGGGAGTGCCTGTTACCTATATGCTTAAAAATGAGGAGGGCCATGAGTTTGAAAATGAAAAAAATAAGATTTCCTTATATATGGAACTTGCATCATTTTTTGATAAGTATCTTCAATAGAGCTAGTTTATTGTTTATCTAAAATGACGAAACGCAATAAGCCTATTGTAAGTAAAAATCTTTTATTGGTCATCGCCTTTTTGGTGTTGATTACTATATCCTATGTTATTGCCTTATTCCTTGGATACAATTTTACTCGTAATTTTGTTGAAAATGATTTCAACACGAAGAAGATTGAGGTCTTTGATCAAAGTTTAGCTCCTTATAATGATTTCTTTCAAAATAGAATAGGTGAGGTTTCTTATTATCAAGGGTATCTTGATTCTTTAAGTGGAAAGAAATATGCAGACTCTATAATTGCCCATTATCCTATAGTTGAACGCATTCTTTTTGCAGATGTACAAATAAGTAACCACTATTTAAATCACGGTTTTTCAATTCATCAATTATTTATGTCGCCAAAGGCAATATATCAATTTGGCGAAGATGTTAATCCGGATTCCATTCTACTTTATAAAGCAGCTATTGATTCGAACCTATCTTTAAACAAAGCCGATGAATTTAATACTATGGCAGTAAAATTTGCGTCCTTTATCGAATCCGCTGATTCCTCTGTTACTTTGAGCAGTAGTGAGATATTTAATTCCTTTTATTTAGTTAGTTCAACTAAAATCTCTTATATGACTATTCCTAGTCGGGAGGAAATAAATACATTTAAAACTTTTATGAATGATGGAGGCAGTGATAATTCTATTTATGAATTGGATATAATGACATTCTTCCTTAATCCTAATAACCTGCAAATTAAAAATGTCCATCCAGAACTATATCAAAATATTTCAATAGAGCCCTTGTTTTTTGAATCTTTTGAATCTGATCCAACCGTAATTGTCACTCAAATGCCTCTTTCTGGCGCATTATCTGATTTTAAATTATATTTCCAATCTTCTCAATCGTTTTTAGATAAAGAGATCAATAACCTTTTCTTACCTATTACCTTAGTTATTTCAATTATTTATTTAATATTATTACTTATTGCTTATTTAATCTACCGGAATCTAAATATAAATTTCCGTATGTTTAAACTTCAATATGATTTTATCAATAACTTATCGCATGAATTTAAAACTCCTGTTAGTGTTATAAAGATAGCAGGTAGTAATATTAGAAGCAGTAAACAATTGTCAGACATTGAACGGGATTATTATGGAAAAATACTGGATGAAGAGGCAGATAAACTGAATAATTTATTAAATACGCTATTATCGTTTACACAAATAGAAAATAAAGTTTTTAAATTAAACAAAGAACATATTAATCTGGAAGAATTCTGCCAAAATATGGTGAATACCTATAAGGTTAAACATCCTGACTTTGATATTCAATATACTGTTCGGGGAATTGAGGTGATAAGAACGGATATGACTCTGCTTACCAGCGTTTTTCATAATATGATTGATAATGCCTATAAGTATTCATCTTTAGAAAATAAATATTTAAGAATCATTATTTATAAGCAAAAGAGAGAAATCTTTTTTAAATTTGAAGATAAAGGGATTGGAATTGCGAAAGAAGAGCAGGGAAATATATTTAAAAAGTTTTACCGCATTCAATCTCAATATAACCAACAAGGAAGTGTAGGTTTAGGTTTGGCTTTTTGCCAGGAGGTGGTTCATTTAATGCATGGAGAGATTTCAGTTGAAAGTAAGAAAGGAAAAGGCTCTACTTTTACAATTGTATTACCTTTAGAGTTTAATTAATAAACTAATAAATCCAAAAAAAGATATTATGCATACAAATATTAAAATCGCTGTTATTGAGGATGATGAAAATCTTCGTTTTTTGGTTGTTCATCGTTTAGAGTCAGAACAGTTTCAAGTAATTCAGGCTTCCAATGGAATTGATGGTGAAGAATTGATTCTACGTGAAAAGCCAGATATTGTTTTATTAGATTGGATGCTTCCTGGTAAAGCAGGTTCTGAGGTTTGTGAAGCTGTTCGCGAAAAGGGTTTCAGTAATTTGGTTATTATGATGACTGCTAAATCGCAAGATGTTGATAAAATTGATGCATATAGCTTTGGGGTATCCGATTATATTACTAAACCATTCAATATGGATGTTTTGGTTGCAATGATAGAAAATAAGGTTAAGTATTTCGTTTCGCAACCTGTTGAGAATTTATCTTTTGGTAATACTGAACATCACCCTTCAATTCATACATTAATCCGTGATGGGAAAAGAATAGAATTAACGATTTTGGAAAATCGGATTTTACTATATTTTCTACAAAACCTCGGACGTGTAATCAGCCGGGATGAATTAATGGAGGTTGTTTGGGGATATAGTTCTAATGTCAATACTCGTACTTTGGATATGCATATCGTTCGTTTAAGAAAAAAGATTGAAAAGAATCCTGATAAACCAGCTTATTTAATTACTGTTCGTGGTATGGGATATAAATTTGTTGATGAAGAATAAATTTTCTATTCTTTAACTAGTTTTTTTTATCTTTGCAGGATAACGGCAAGACCATACACTATTGAAGCATGTATGGTCTTGCCGCTTTTTTTACGAATTCTAATCTAAAAAATTATGGCAGATATAACTTATTACACCGAAGAAGGGCTTGAGAAGTTAAAGCAAGAATTACATGAACTAAGAACCGTAGGTAGGTCGGCAATTGCAAAAGCTATTGCTGAGGCGCGTGATAAAGGCGATTTATCTGAAAATGCAGAATATGATGCCGCAAAAGATGCGCAAGGACACCATGAAAGCAGAATTGCTAAACTCAGTGAAGTGCTGGCGAACGCCAGATTGATAGATGAATCTAAGCTGGATGCATCAAAGGTATTAGCCTTATCTATAGTGAAATTAAAAAATCTGAAAAACGGAATGGAAATGACCTATCAATTGGTTTCAGAAACTGAAGCAGACTTGAAGGCTGGAAAAATTTCCGTGAAATCGCCTATAGCACAAGGGTTGTTGGGCAAATCTGTTGGTGATAAAGCAGAAATAGAAGTACCAGCAGGTAAAATAGAATTAGAAATTTTGGAAATTACAAGATAATAATTGAATAAGGGTAGTTTATCAAAACGATTATAAAAAGATTAAAGGCGGCTTTTAAAATAAGCCGCCTTTTTTGTACATTCGAATTAAAAAGATATGGAAACAGTTTTTTCTAAAATAATTTCAGGTGAGATTCCAGTTCATAAAGTTGCAGAGAGCAATGACTTTCTCGCCTTTATGGATATTAATCCCTTAGCACATGGCCACGTATTGGTTATTCCTAAAAAGGCTACAGATTACATTTTTGATATTCAGGATGACGAATACATTGGATTGTGGATCTTCGCCAAGATAGTATCGAAAGGAATAAAAGAAGCATTTCCTTGTGAAAGAGTTGGCGTAGCTGTAGTAGGTTTAGAAATTGCACATGCTCATATTCATTTAATTCCGATAAATAAAGTATCTGATATGGATTTTAGCAGGAAAAAATTGGAGTTAGAACAGGACGAACTTTCGCAAGACGCCTTAAAGATTAGAGAGGTATTAACGAGGAAATAGCTGTCTAATTTACTTTATTCTGCTTTGGTTATCTTTTACAAATGCCGACCAACCTGAATATGCCTGTAGGTTACTGTTTCCACCCACTTTCTGGAATGAATGGCAGACAGCAGCAGCTAATCCGTCTGTTGCATCTAAAAATTTGGGACTTTCTTCGAATTTCAATAAGGTTTGAAGCATAGCAGCCACTTGTTCTTTTCCTGCATTCCCATTTCCTGTTACTGCTTGCTTTATTTTTCGGGGAGCATATTCAAATATAGGAATGTTGAAAGCTAATCCTGCAGCCATAGCTACTCCCTGAGCCCTTCCAAGCTTTAACATAGATTGAATGTTTTTTCCAAAGAAGGGAGCTTCAAGCGCAATACAATCCGGATTGTAGGCTTTGATAATCTCTGTGGTTTTGGTGAAAATATACTGGAGTTTTAAAGCTTGATTATTCAAATGATCCATCTTTATAATTCCAAGGGTAATAAGACTTAGATCGTTACCACACTCTTTTAATAAGCCATAACCCATAATTGAAGTTCCTGGATCTATGCCTAGTATTACGCGCTCTACTTTAGTTTGTAACTTCATTCTACAATATTACGTTAAATTTGAAGATTTTTGTATTTCTTTGCCAATCTTTAAGGAAGTGAGAACGCTCCATGTTAGATTGTAAGAATTTTTTCAGCTATTAAAATTATATTTTTGGGTACGCGCTTAAAAAGAGTAATTGGTTACGTATTAAAGGCAAGTATTTTTATTCTTGTTGTATGGTATTGTTTTAAATTATTAACACATAATAATGCGTTAAAAGATTTCCATAATTTAATTTTTGAACTTGATCCTGTTCACATTTGGATTACATTAATTGTTGTTTTTCTCCTAATGCTGATAAATTGGTTTCTAGAATCCTTGAAATGGCAGTTCTTATGTAATCAATTTCAGCCAATTGGATTAAAGCGTGCGATTGAATCTGTGCTTTGCGGTTTATCTTGGGCCGTTTTTACACCCAATCGTATTGGCGAGTATGGAGGAAGAGTTCTCTTTCTTAAACCAAGAAAAAGAGTTTTTGGTGTAATCGGTATGTTAATTGGGGCAGTCTCGCAAATGGTTATCACGAATGTACTGGGGATTATTGCTATTTGCTGGTTCGTTGGCGCACATTTGAATGTTGATATATTCTTATATATTATTATTTGCCTATTCGGTTTGGCTTATATGATTTTCTTTTTGTTGTTGTATTTTAATATAAAACTTATTAATAAATGGTTGTTAAAGGTAAAGTTCTTACAAAGATTTAAACGTTTTTTTGATTTATTACTTCGGTATAAAAAGACCGATTTAAAACGGGTTTTTATTTATTCAATATTACGTTATGGTATATTTACATCTCAATATTGTATATTAATGCAAGTTTTAATTCCTGATTTACCAATTTTTGAAATGATTCTGATGATTTTCATTTTATTTTTTGCACAATCAGTCTTACCTTCATTAGATCTATTCGATGTTGGAGTGCGAGGTATTACAGCGAGTTATTTCTTTAGTTTCATTACACCTCACATTGTAGCGGTAATGGCAGCAGTTGCTTGCGTATGGTTTGTTAATTTGATAATGCCTGCAATTATTGGATCTATTTTCGTATTTAAAATAAATTTCTTTGATACCAGAACTAATTAATCTTTTTACCATAGTTTTTACTATCTTTTATGTAGTTGTTGTTCTGTATTTAGTATGGGGTTGGCATTGTTTAGAAGCGCATACTCCTAATATCAAGCAATTGCAGACCAAAGTAAGTGTGTTAATTGCTGCAAGGAATGAAGAGGCGAATATCGCTTTAACCATACAAGATATATTAAATCAGAACTATCCGTCGCACTTATTTGAAATTATAGTGGTGGATGACCATTCAATTGATAATACGGCTAAAATTATTCAATCCTTTTCAAATTTTGGAGTTAAGTTAATTGAATTAAAAGAAAAAGAACCGCTAAATTCATATAAGAAAAAGGCCATTTCTACAGCGATTAACTATGCTACAGGGGAATTAATCGTTGCCACTGATGCAGACTGCAGGATGGGTGAAAATTGGTTAAGCGCTTTGGTATCCATGTATGAAGAAAAAAACTTACTTTTTATTTCGGGGCCAGTTGTATATCATAATGAAAAATCTTTATTCCAAAGGTTTCAAACTTTGGAGTTTCTTTATTTAATAGGGTTAGGTGCTGCAAGTATTGGAAATAAGAGATCCTCTACCTGTAATGGTGCAAACTTAGCTTACCAGCGCAAAGTTTTTTTTGAACTAAATGGATTTGCGGGCATAGATGATTTAGCCTCTGGAGATGACGAATTATTTTTGCAAAAAGTTGCAGAGAAGTATCCAACCCGAATTGGCTTCTGTAAAAATCAAGATGCAATTGTTTATACAGAAGCCAAAGAGGATCTTCAATCCTTTTTGAGCCAACGAAAACGGTGGGCTTCTAAAAGCACACATTATAAGAACAAGTCGATTGTGATTTTAGGGGTTTGCATTTGGCTTTACAATGTATTTTTAATAAGTGGTATAGTAAATGCCCTGTTCAATCCCAGCTTTTTGCCTATAGTTTACATTTGTCTGGGATTGAAGATTCTTATAGAATTATTATTTTTAACTCCTATATGCAGATTTGCAAAACGATCTTCCTATTTAATCTATCTACCTTATTTGTCTATTTTACATGTATTTTATCTCATATACATTGGTATTGCCGGTAATAGTGGGCGCTATCAATGGAAAGGGAGGATGGTTCGCTAATATTAACGATTTATCCCATCTATTTTACTACGAATAGAATTTTCTGCTTGTTGAACAATTTCTTCTATTGGCGTGTTTAAAGGTTCAATTGGTTTTAATACGGTCCAACTCATTTTTATAAAAGTACAAAGAGGATACGTGCCATACTGCACCATTTTCCAGGAATTATTTATTGCAATTGGAACCACTAGAACATGAGGTACTTTTTTAATGATGGTGGCAATGCCACCTATAGCAAAAGGTTTTATCGTTGCTGATTTGGCACGGGTACCCTCAGGAAATATTACTGTTGACCAATTGTTTTCTTTCATTCTTCCCGCTAGCTGTAAGATTTCTGCAATGGCTTGCTTGCTATCTTTTCGGTCAATGTTTGCGGCTCCGCCATGCTTTAAATTAAACGAAATGCTTGGTATGCCTTTGGTTAGTTCGATTTTTGATATGAATTTTGCATGATGTTTCCTTAGAAAGTAAATGAGTGGCGGTATGTCATACATACTTTGATGGTTGGATATAAAAAGAATAGGCCGATCTGTAGGCAAATCATACTTATTATTAAAATGGACGGTATTGCCTAAAATGTAATAAGTGCTTAAAAGCCAAAAGTTCATGAAATCGACCGATTTCTTATGGGCTTGATAACCACCTAATTTTAAGCTTAGCCATTGGACAGGATGAAAAATTAATAATATTAATCCAAACACTAAATAATGCGGAATGGAAAGAATGTATCCAAATACTTTTCTCATCACTGAAGTTACTAATTAATGCTGGTGTTTATATTCCAAAAGCAGCCTTTATTTTCTCAATACAATCTAATTTTTCCCATGTAAACAATTCTACTTCGATAGTTTTCTCTTCGCCATGAGTGTTTTTGAATGTTTTAAGAACTTTTTTTGGTTCTCTGCCCATATGTCCGTAGGCTGCTGTTTCGGTATAAATAGGATTACGGAGTCCTAAGCGAGTTTCAATACCATAAGGGGTCATGTCAAAGAGTGCGTCAATTTTCTTAGCAATTTCACTGTCGGGTATGGTTAATTTAGATGTGCCATACGTATTTACATAAATTCCCATTGGATGTTTTACACCTATCGCATAAGATATCTGAACTAATATTTCATCTGCTACTCCTGCCGCAACCAGGTTTTTTGCTATATGGCGAGTTGCATAGGCACCAGAACGATCTACTTTTGATGGGTCTTTTCCTGAGAAAGCGCCTCCACCATGACCGCCTTTACCACCATAGGTATCTACAATTATTTTTCTTCCTGTTAAGCCGGTGTCTCCATGTGGTCCACCGATAACAAACTTTCCGGTTGGGTTTATATGAAATTTTATGTCCTCTGTAAATAATGCTTGTAACGCCGGTTTTAACGAATTTTTAATTCTCGGAATCAAGATGTTAATTATATCAGATTTAATCTTTTCTAACATTATTGACTCTTCGTCGAAATCATCGTGTTGTGTAGAGATAACAATTGTATCTATTCTTAAGGGAGTATGATCATCATCATATTCAATGGTAACTTGTGATTTTGCATCGGGGCGCAAATAAGTTATTTCTTTATTCTCTTTTCTTAACGCTGCTAGCTCGATCAGAAGTTTATGAGACAGATCTAACGCCAAGGGCATATAATTGTCGGTTTCGTTATTAGCATAACCAAACATGATGCCTTGATCTCCTGCTCCCTGGTCTTCTTTGTTTTCTCGGTTTACCCCTTGGTGTATATCTGCTGATTGTTCATGAATGGCTGATAATATTCCGCAAGAGTTAGCTTCGAACATATACTCCGATTTTGTATACCCGATTCTCTTGATAACCTCACGTGTGATTTGCGGAATATCTAAGTAGGTATTAGATTTAACTTCTCCAGCAAGAACGACTTGTCCTGTGGTTACAAGAGTTTCTATTGCTACCCTTGAATCTGGATCCCATGCTAAGAAATTGTCAATTAGTGCATCTGAGATTTGATCCGCAATTTTATCTGGATGACCTTCTGATACTGATTCTGATGTGAATAAATAAGGCATAATAAATTATTAACGTTTAAAAAATAGGTTTCTAAACCCGCTAAAATGTTGATCGCCCAGTAAATGAAGTAGTAAAACAAACAATGGTAGGTTTTAGCACTTTTTTACCGTGGTTGCAATCTTGGCTTTTTTTAAGAAGCAGCAAATCAATCCACATTTGTTAGTGGGCAAAAGTACGATAAATTTTAAATATTAAAAGAATTTCAAAAATCTTAAGGGCTTTTTAGTTCTGTATTTTTTGATATTTTATTTTTTTGCTGAGTCTTGTTTAAAGATATTTAATTAATAGAGTAAAACAATTATTTGTTCCATTTAATTACCCTTCCATTAAAAAGATTTAAATTTGTATTTCAAGAGAAGAGGCCAGAAGATGGATACCAAAAGAAAGAAGCTTTTATTTATTATTAATCCAATTTCCGGTGGAAAGGATAAAAGAGGTTTTGAGAAAGAGGTAAAGCTTTATCTTGATCATCAATTATTTGATTCCTATTACAGGTTCACTGAAAATCCAAGTCATGGTGAAGAACTGGCAAAAGAAGCTGTTCAAGATGGTTACGATATTATTGTAGCTGTTGGAGGCGATGGAACAATTAATGAAGTGGCTAAGGCTTTGGTAAACACCTCTGTGATTTTAGGGATAGTTCCCGAAGGGTCGGGAAATGGTTTAGCAAGATTTCTGGAAATTCCTAATGCAATTAAAGATGCAATAGCCATTCTAAATAAATTTCAAATCAGATCCATAGATAGCGGTTTGCTTAATGGGCATTATTTTTTTAATATGGCAGGTATTGGATTTGATGCGGTTATTAGTAATCGCTTTGATAAAGAAAGTATAAGAGGCCCATACGGCTATATGAAAACGGTGTTTTCTGAAATAACCGGCTATAAATCTCAAGTTTATGATTTTACCATTGATGGGAAGCAATTTAAACGTGAAGCTTTTATGATCAGTTTAGCGAATTCACCTCAATATGGCAATAATGCATACGTTTCGCCTAAAGCTTCTGTTTGTGATGGTTTATTGGATGTTTGTATTGTGAAACCTTTTCCTCTTTATTTATTTCCGAAAATGTTATTTCATTTATTTAACAAGACGGCTGATAAATCAGAATATGTAGACATCATAAGAGGAAAAGATATTTTAATAAAACGGAATCTTGATGGAGATGTGCATGTTGATGGAGAACCGATTTCATTGGGTAAGGAACTTCAAATTTCAATATTACCCGAATCCTTAAAAGTTATTTATTAGAGGTAATCAACTCAATTTTAAATGATCATGGCTAAAGACAAGAAAAAACAATTTTCGGGGGTGGTATATTCTACCGATTCAGATTTCAACTATATTGAAGAAAACTCAGGTGAAGTAGAAGACACATTATTGCCTAAGCAGCAGAATTTACGGGTGGTGTTAGATAAAAAGCAAAGGGCTGGAAAGGCAGTAACGTTAGTTACAGGCTTTATTGGAAAAAGTGAGGATTTGAATAAGTTGGGAAGAAATTTGAAGCAAAAATGTGGAGTTGGCGGATCGGTTAAGGAGGGAATGATTTTGATTCAAGGTGATTATAGAAAACGTATTTTAGAATTATTACTAGCTGAGGGCTATAAAGCTAAGCAAGCTGGAAGTTAGTATAAATGTTTCAACATATGAAAGTGGTTTTCTTTAATGATAAGAATTATCTTACAAACTTGTTATAAAGCTATTTAAATATCGATGGGTTGTTTCAGAACCCATAATTACGTACTTGAGCCTCGCGAAATTTTAAAAGCAATTTCATTTTTTTTAAGTAAATAATTTGCATAATCGAAAAAAAATAGTTTCTATTGTATAATATTGTTAAATAAAACAGCAATATTTGTATAAATGAAGTAATTATTTCGGCGTTGATGCCGCTGTTGCACGTCGGAAATTGGAGCTTAAAATGTAAAAAAACTTTATTTGTTTTTATTTTGTAAAAGCTTAAGTTTGCTTAAGCTTTTCAGAAATTGAAGAGTAAACTATTGAACTAATTAACTAAATCATTAAAACTAAAAACTAAAATTTAAAAAAAATGGCAAATGCACCAACACCAAACATCGCAAAGAAACAAGGGAGCTCGTCAAGTTCTAACCTATTTGCAAGTTTAGCTATCATTATTTGTTTTATCATAGGATATTGCGTTTGGAAATTTGTAATGGGTAATCCTGCGAATTTTGAAGGCGGTGACCCTGAATTAGGACAACCATTACCTGGAAACTATTTCGGAATGGTATACAAAGCCGGGTTCGTAGTACCCGTATTACTAGGCCTACTCCTAATGGTTATCGTATTTTCTATTGAACGTTTCTTTGTAATTAGTAAAGCTGCCGGAAAAGGGAATGTTGATGAGTTTGTTACGCGTATTCAAGGATTCTTAGCAAAAGGTAATATCGATTCAGCTGTTGCCGAATGTGATAAACAACAAGGATCTGTTGCAAATGTGATTAAAGCAGGATTGTTAAAATATAAAGATTCTTCAGCTGACACACGTGTAAATACAGAGAAAGCTGCTATTGCGATTCAAAAGGAAATTGAAGAGGCAACAGCTTTAGAAATGCCTATGCTTGAAAAGAACATGACAGTTATCGCTACTTTGGTATCTATCGGTACATTGACTGGTCTATTAGGAACAGTAACAGGTATGATTAAAGCATTCGCTGCGTTAGCAACTGGTGGTGCTCCAGATCAAGCTCAATTAGCGAATGGTATTTCGGAAGCCTTGATTAACACAGCTACAGGTATCTTTACATCTACCATTGCAATTATTATGTACAATGTGTTTACTTCCAAAATTGATAAACTTACTTATTCTATCGACGAGGCAGGTTTTTCAATTGTTCAAACTTATGCTTCAACCCATAATGGTTAATTTTTGAAAAAAATGCAGGTAGTTTATGGAATTGCCTGTGTTCGATCATCATAGTTATAGAATTAATTTTTAATATTTAAATTGAAGCAATGGGTAAGATAAAAGTAAAAAGAGCAAGTACAACAATAGATATGACCGCTATGTGCGATGTATCTTTCCTTTTGTTAACGTTCTTTATTTTAACAGCAACTGCCCGTCAACCAGAGCCATTACCTGTGGACATGCCTGCATCTACGGTTCAAATTAAAGTTCCTGACACTGATTTAGGAACGGTTACTGTAGGTGACGGTGGAAAAATGTTCTTTGGAGTAACGGGGCCAAAAGTTCGAGTGAATATGTTAAATCGTATGGGAGAAAAATACGGATTGACATTTTCAGAAGATGAAAAACAGAGATTCTCTCTTATCGACGCTTTTGGAGTTCCGTTGAGCCGATTAAAACAGTTGATTGCAATGGACAACGCGCAACGTGTTGATGCTGGCTTTCAACAAGGAATCCCGTCTGACTCTACCGACAATCAGTTGAAAGAGTGGATTATGGCGGCACGCTTAGCGACTGCAGAAGAAAATGATAAACAAATGCGTATTGCGATAAAAGGTGACGCAAATGAAGATTATCCGGCAATTAAAAAAGTTATTGATATTCTACAAGATCAGAGTCTCAATAAATTTAGCTTGATTACCAATTTACGTGTAGCTGATTAAATAAATTATAAAGAAATAGCAAATGGCAGAATTAAATACTGGTAAAAAACAGCAACCAAGGGTGGATTTAACCGCGATGGTTGACTTGGCCTTCCTTCTGATAACGTTCTTTATGTTAACTACCTCTATCTCTAAACCCTACGCAATGGACGTAGCGATGCCAGATAAAACGGATGAGGCAGAAAAGGATCAACTTGATGTAGCTGATAACCGTACAATTACTTTATTGTTAGGTAGTGATAACAAGATAGAATATTATATGGGTCTTTTAGATGCACCAATTGAAGGTCCTACGGTAGTTGATTATGGCAAAAATGGAATCCGCCCAATATTGTTGGAAAAGATTAAACAAGTTCCACAAATTACCGGCGATCCAGAAAAAGGTTTAATCGTGATTATCAGACCGAGCGATAAGTCGCACTATAAGAATCTAGTTGATATTCTCGATGAAATGAAGATCGTCAGTGCCAAACAATATATGATTGGCGATATATCTCCTCTTGAAGTAGAATTACTGGAGCGTGAAGGACTATACAAATAATAAATTATAGGTTTTACCATAAATAGAAAAGCATGTTAGGGTCTAAATTAGACATTTTTAAAAAAGAGTGGCTCGATGTAGTTTTCGCGGGTCGTAATCAAGCCTATGGGGCTTATCGTTTACGCCAAAGCGCTAACTCTGATACCACTAGAGCATTATTTATTGGTGTAATATTATTTGTAATTGCGATAAGCACTCCTTTAATATTAAAATTCATCAAAAGTGATGATGCTTCGGCCGATAAGGATCGAATTATTGAAACAGAGGTTGTTCTTTCAGAGCCTCCTCCTGTAGATGAGGAAGCACCACCTCCACCTCCGCCAGTTGAACCTCCACCTCCGCGTGTAGATCAAGTGCGTATGCCGCCTCCTGTTGTTGTAAAAGCAGAGGAAGTGCGTGATGAGGAACCTCCAACTGTGGAAGAATTGAAGAAAGCGGATCCGGGTCCAAAAACAATTGCCGGAGATCCCACAGCTGCAATTCGTATTGATCTGCCAGTAGGAGAAGGTCCAAAAGACCAGGAAGTGACTGAAGCGGTTGATGCTAACCAAATTTTTACCTCTGTTGAGGTTGCACCTACGCCACAGGGCGGTATGGAAGAGTTCTATAAATTTGTTAGCAAGAATTATACCTATCCAGCTCAGGCACAAGAACAAGGTGTAAGTGGACGTGTTTTATTACAATTTGTAGTGGAAAAAGACGGTTCATTAACTGATATAAAAGTTTTGCGTGATTTAAAATACGGAACAGGAGAAGAAGCAGTCCGTATGTTGAAGAAAGCTCCGAAATGGAAACCAGGTATTCAAAATGGTCGTCCGGTTCGGGTTCAATTTACATTGCCGATTCAATTAAACTTAGCCGCACAATAGACTAATGTTAAATAGAGAAAAAATGAGTAATAGAAGACAGAAATCGCCCTCAAAGCGATTTCTGTCCATTATAGGCCTTTTTATGTTCGGCCTTTATTTTGTATTAGGCTTAGTAATCATTTTTTGGTCTAATTTTCCTATTATTATGGATGATACCTATCGAATTCTTTTTGGTGTGGTATTAATCGTTTATTCATTTCTTCGATTTGCCCGTTTGTGGAAAAATCGGGTTAATGAAATTTAAAATTCTAATGTGTTTATGCATATATCGATAGTTCTGCATCTATGTTAATAAATGTTAATTATTTTATAATTTTTATATTGTGCAATGAACTTCATAAAAAAAAATGCATATTTGTTAATAGCAGTTGTTGCTAGTTCTTTAATTATATCTTGTAATACGCCTCCGACAAAAGAAGCGCATACTGTAATAAGCGGGACAATAAACATAGTTGTTGATGAAACCTTTGGCCCTATTATAGAAGATCAGTTAGCAGTGTTTGAGAATACATATCATGAGGCTAATATCACATTAATTAATAGGCCAGAAAAACTTGCTATTAATTATTTATTGAATGATTCATCTAAAGTTGCTGTTCTTTCGAGGACACTAACCAATGATGAGAAAGAGTTCTTTGAATCAAAAAAGATTATTCCTAAGGTGACTCGTTTTGCAACGGATGGCATTGCTTTGATAACCAATAAATCCAATACGGATTCGGTGATAACTGTTGATGAGATTTTACATATTCTTCAAGGGAAATCATCTACGATAAGCACCCTGGTTTTCGATAATCCCAATTCAAGTACAGTTAGGCTGTTGAAGGAATTGGCATCAGTTAAGGATTTGCCAGAAAAAGGTGTATATGCTTTACGTTCAAATGCTGAAATTATCAAATACGTATATGAACATCCACATGCAATTGGAGTTATTGGAATAAATTGGATGGTTCAGCCAGACCCTGAATTACTTGAATATACCAAAGCGATTAAAGTATTAGGTGTTAAAAATCTGGCTGGTAAGAATGGCGATGATGGTTATTATAAACCGTCTCAAAATAATTTGGCTCTTGGAAAATATGCTCTGGCGCGTGATCTATACATTGTTAATTGTCAAGGTGTAAGAGGATTAGGTTTAGGCTTTTCTGCCTTTGTAGCAGGGGAGATTGGACAAAGGATAATATTAAAGTCTGGTTTGTTACCAGATAGTATACCGCCAAGAGAAATCAATATTAGAAATAAAAATAAAATAAAATAAAATAAATTAAATTAATGAAAATGATGAAGAAAGCAATAAACATAGGTTTAGCCTTGTCTTTTATAGTTTCAGGTGCTTTTGCCCAAAGTCTAAAAGATGCAAAAGTTGCTATTAATCAGGAACAATATGATAAAGCTAAAGGCATTCTAAAAAATCTTGTGCAAAAAAGTGCAGGTGAAGGGGATAATTATTATTACTTAGGAGATGTTTACCTTAAAACGGGTTATCCAGATTCGGCAAAAACGGTTTTCCAGCAAGGGGATGCTGCTGATACGAAGAATACAATAAATAAAGTTGGTTTAGGAAGTGTTGAATTACTTGCTGGAAATGCAAGCGGTGCCCAAACGTTGTTTGAAGAAGCCACTGCTAAATTAAAGAAGAAGGATTATGAAGAGTTGCTTGAAGTTGGTAAATCTTATTTAAAGGGTGATGAGCCTGATTACAATAAGGCTCTTGAATATTTGCTAAAGGCTAAAGAGAAAAACAATAAAGATGCAGAAATTCTTTTGGCAATTGGAAATGCCTATTTTGGGCTAAGTAATAATAGCGAAGCTTATACTGCGTATAGAGATGCCTATGATTTGGACAACACTTTGCTTAACGCTAAAGTTCAATTGGCTGTTATTAGCAAAGAAGCTTACGCTTTTCCTGAGGCAACAGCTGATTTGAAAGCTATTGCTGCAGAGAACCCAACTTTTGCACCTACTTTTCGTGAACTTGCTGAAACCTACTATTTATGGTCAAGACGTTCAACGACAACTGAAGATTATAATGCCAAGCTTAAAGAAGCGTTAACGTATTATAAGCAATACATGGATTTAACAGATTATTCTCTTGAGTCCCGCATGCGCTATGCTGACTTTTTAATTTTAGCCAAAGATTATACAACTTTAGAAGTTCAAGCGAACGAAATGGCTAAAATCGATAAAATGAATCCACGTATTTTACGCTATTTAGGTTATGCTGCTTACGAGAATGGTAATTATCAAGAGAGTAAAAAAGCTATTACAGACTTTATGGCTAAAGTTGAGCCTGAGCGTTTAATTGCTAGGGATTATATGTTCTTAGGGATGGCTGATTTGAAGTTAGCTTCTGATACCGTAAACAAGACCTTGAATATGGATTTGGTAAACACTGCAGTTAAGAACCTTGAGGAAGCTGTAAAAAGAGATTCATCGGTAGCTGATGATTTAAATGAGGTGGGTATGGAGTTTTTTAAGGGACAACAATATGGTGCTGCAGCCAGAGTATTTGAAGTAGCTACTTTAAACCCTGAATCAAAAAATTATCTATATGACTACTTTTATTTAGGCTATGCTCTTTATTTTGACTATGCTTTAAGTATGAACGATGAAGTTAAGCCAGATAAAGCTATTCTTCAAAAAGCGGACGCTGCGTTTGCGAAAGTGAGTGAACTGGCTCCGACAACAGATGCTGCATATTTGTATCGTGCCAAAGCAAATAGGTTGTTAGATGACGCTGAGAATCCAAAAGGATTATTTGTGCCACATTATCAAAAATTTATTGATGTTGTTAAAGAAAAAGGTGCAGAAGCTATAACTCAAAATAAAGTGAATTTAGTAGAAGCATATAGCGTAAATGGTGCTTACTATTCAATGAATGGAGATTATGAAAAGGCACGTGAAAGCTTTAGAAGTGCTTTGGAGCTTGATCCGTCAAATGAGTATGCAAAGCAAGCACTGGATAATTTAAAACCTGGAACGTAAAGAAATATTTTAATTAGGAAAGCGTCAATGACATTTGTTGTTGGCGCTTTTTGTAATTAAAATTGTATCTTTGATAAAGAATAAAATTATATATATTTATGGAAACTGAGGTTGTAAATACTTCTGTGAATTATTTACCCATATTATTTCAGATCATAGTTGCTGCTGGTTTTGGGATAACGACGATAATTGTTACTCATTTAATTGGGCCTAAGGTTCGAACTGAGAGTAAGTTGTCTTCTTTTGAATCGGGGATCGAAGTTATAGGAAATGCTCGTCAACCCTTCTCAATTAAATACTTTATGGTCGCAATATTATTTGTGATTTTTGATGTAGAAGTAATATTCATGTATCCCTGGGCTGTAAATTTTAGGGAATTCGGTATAAATGGCCTTATAGAAATGTTCGTTTTTATGGGATTATTACTATTAGGCTTTATTTATGTCATAAAAAAGAAAGCGTTAAACTGGGACGAATAATTTTCTTAGAATATTTCTAAATTGTTTAATTGTCATATTTGACTGCAAATATCTCATAGATTTGTTAGAAATTTCTAACCCTAGATAAAGTTTTCTTAAAAGAGATTAGAATGAACGATATAAAATTAGGGACAGCTCCTCCAGGAGTTGAGGGTGCTGGTTTCTTTGCAACTTCATTAGACAAAGTAATTGGTTTAGCCCGTGCCAACTCATTGTGGCCATTACCGTTTGCAACTTCCTGTTGCGGAATTGAATTTATGGCAACAATGGGGGCTGATTATGATCTTGCTCGCTTTGGAGCGGAGAGACCAAGCTTTTCGCCTCGACAATCAGACATGTTGCTTGTAATGGGGACAATTGCAAAGAAAATGGCTCCGGTTTTAAAGCAGGTATATATTCAAATGGCTGAACCCCGTTGGGTAATTGCGGTAGGTGCATGTGCTACTAGCGGTGGAATATTTGATACATATTCTGTATTGCAGGGTATTGATGAAATTATTCCTGTGGATGTTTATGTGCCAGGTTGCCCTCCAAGACCTGAGGCTATTCTTGATGGAGTTATGCGTTTGCAAGAGATTGTGAAAAATGAATCTTTAAACAGAAGGAATACTCCAGAATATAAGGCACTTTTGGAAAAATATGGAATTCAAACGAATAATGGATAAGCTTAATAATGATTCTCTTTTATTGCGTTTGCAAGAGCGGTTTGGTGAAGTAGTTAGAAAGCCAGATTTGCCTTACGGACTTCTGACGTTAGAAACTAACAAAGATCAGATTATTGAAGTCTTAGAATTTTTAAAGAAAGATGAGGACTTACAATTTATCTATTTGACAGATATCACTGCGGTACACTATCCCGAGCAAGAGCTTTCAATGGCGGTTGTTTATCACCTTCATAGCTTTGTAAACAAACTTAGGATCCGACTAAAAGTGTATATTAATGGAGTCAATCCTGAGATTCCAAGTGCGACAATTTTATGGAAAGGTGCAAATTGGATGGAACGAGAAACGTATGATTTTTTTGGTATTCAATTTTTGGGACATCCTGATTTAAATCGTATTTTAAATATGGATGATATGGAAGCTTTTCCGATGCGAAAGGAATTTCCATTAGAAGATCCTAACCGTGTCGATAAAAAAGATTATTTTTTTGGACGATAAAAAGATATTATGGCCGATTCTATAAGCAAAATAACAGCTAATGCGCCAGTTTATAATGATAACGATTCACAAGATGAACTGATTACCTTAAATCTAGGCCCAACTCATCCTGCAACACATGGTGTTTTTCAGAATGTTCTTCAAATGGATGGTGAACGCATTGTTAGCGGTGTTTCCACCATTGGTTATATTCATAGAGCATTTGAAAAAATTGCTGAGCATAGGCCTTTCTATCAGATTACTCCATTAACAGACCGCCTAAACTATTGTTCCTCACCCATTAATAATATGGGCTGGCATATGACGGTGGAAAAGCTGTTAAACATCGAGATGCCCAAGCGGGTAGATTATATGCGGGTAATTATTATGGAACTGGCAAGAATAACAGATCATATTATTTGTAATGGTATTCTTGGCGTAGATACAGGAGCTTTTTCCGGGTTTTTGTATTTAATGCATGAACGTGAAAAAATTTATGAAATCTATGAAGAGATTTGCGGATCTCGATTAACAACAAATATTGGTCGCATTGGTGGTTTTGAAAGAGATTTCAACGAACGGTCATTTGATAAAATTCGTGCTTTTGTAAAACGTTTCCCTGCTGTATTAGCTGAATTTACACAATTATTTGATCGGAATAGGATTTTTATTGAAAGAACCTCAGGCGTTGCGGCAGTTGATATTGAAACAGCATTGGATTATAGTTGGAGTGGTCCTATTTTACGTGCAACAGGTCTGGATTATGATGTTCGTGTACAAGAGCCTTACTCATCCTATGAGGATTTTGATTTTGACATCCCAGTAGGTACTAATGGCGATGTTTATGATCGTTATATGGTTCGAAATGAGGAAATGCGTCAAAGTTTAAGAATTATTGAACAAGCTTTATCTAAATTAGAAAAAGAACCGAAGGGTATTTTTCATGCTGATGTTCCAGAGTTCTATCTTCCTCCTAAGGAGAAAGTTTATAACAATATGGAAGCACTGATTTATCATTTTAAAATTGTAATGGGAGAAATAGAAACTCCTAAATCTGAAGTGTATCATGCAGTTGAAGGTGCAAATGGAGAATTAGGATTTTATTTGATAAATGATGGTGGGCGTTCACCTTATCGCTTACATTTTCGCAGGCCATCTTTTGTTAATTATGCGATGTATGCTCCAATGAGCAGAGGAATGTTACTTTCTGATGCTATTCTTAATATGAGTAGTTTAAATGTTATAGCAGGAGAATTAGATGCTTAGTGTAAATTATAATGAAACTGAAGATTTTTCTTCCGAATTACTAACAAAATTCAAAGAGATTGTTGCCCGTTACCCTGAAGGAAAACATAAATCTGGCTTGTTGCCTATTTTACATGAAGTGCAAGCTAAATATGGATGGGTGAGCGTTGCCTCGATGAATCAGGTTGCAAAATTCTTGAACATAGAATATATTGAGGTATATGAAGTTGCAACGTTCTACACCATGTTTTTTCTAAAGCCACAAGGTAAATTTGTTCTCGAAGTATGTCGTACCGGCCCCTGTTGCTTAGTTGGTGCCGAAAAAATAATGCAACATATAGAAAACACATTAGGTGTTAAAGAAGGCGAAATTACTAACGACGGCTTGTTTAGTTGGCGTGGAGTTGAATGCATGGCAGCGTGTGGGAGCGGTCCGGTTTTACATATTGGGCCTGAATATACTTTCTATGAAAATTTAACTGAAGAAAGTGTAAATCAATTAATTGAAAATCTAAAAAATAATAAATAGGGTAAAGAAATGGCTCTTCAATTATTACTTGAACATATCAACGTACCCGGAATAGATACTTTTGAAGTTTATCGCCAAAAGGGAGGATACCGCGCTGTTGAAAAGGCAGTTAAAACAATGAGCTCCGAAGAGATAGTAGAGGAGGTGAAAACATCTGGTCTTCGTGGTCGTGGAGGTGCCGGGTTTCCTACGGGAATGAAATGGAGTTTTCTTGCTAAGCCTGAAGGTGTTCCACGTTATTTGGTTTGTAATGCAGATGAATCAGAACCAGGCACATTTAAAGACCGTTATTTAATGACTTATATTCCTCATTTATTAATTGAAGGAATGATTGTCTCAAGTTATGCCTTAGGAGCTAATACATCTTATATTTATGTACGAGGTGAAATGATGCAACAAATTCGGATCCTTGAACGTGCAATTGAAGAAGCAAAGGCGAATGGTTTTTTAGGCAAAAATATTTTCGGAACAGGTTATGATTTAGAAATATATGTACATCCAGGAGGCGGGGCATATATCTGTGGTGAAGAAACTGCGTTATTGGAATCATTGGAAGGTAAACGAGGTAATCCACGCTTAAAGCCACCTTTTCCTGCTGTTTCCGGTTTATATAATTGTCCAACAGTTGTAAATAATGTTGAAACTATTGCAACTACTGTTTCAATAATAAATGAAGGTGGAGAAGAATATGCCAAGGTAGGAATGGGGCGAAGTACAGGTACCAAATTAATTTCTGCTGGCGGTAATTTGAAAAAACCAGGAGTTTATGAAATTGAATTAGGTTTACCCGTTGAAGAGTTTATTTATTCGGATGAGTATTGCGGAGGAATTCCCAATGGCAAGCGCTTAAAGGCGGTAGTCGCGGGAGGATCATCTGTTCCCATTTTACCAACTAATCTAATTTTGAAGACCATTGCAGGTGAGCAGAGACTAATGAGTTATGAATCTTTAGCTGATGGTGGCTTTCAAAGTGGAACAATGATGGGGTCTGGGGGATTTATAGCCTTTGATGAAGATCAATGTATTGTTCGGAATACTTGGAATTTTACCAGATTTTACCATCATGAAAGTTGTGGCCAATGTTCGCCATGCAGAGAAGGAACAGGTTGGATGGATAAAGTTCTGTTTAAGATAGAGAACGGATTAGGCAATTATAGTGATATTGACTTACTGGTAAATGTAGCAAAGAATATTGAAGGCAATACAATTTGCCCTTTAGGAGATGCTGCAGCTTGGCCAGTGGCAAGTGCTATTAAGCACTTCCGAGATGAATTTGAATGGCATATAAGTAATCCTATAGAGGCAAAAACAAGGAATTACGGGTTGGCGAATTATGCGGATTCTTTGTCGCCATTGTAATAAAACATACTTAAAGAAGTATATAATAGCTAAAAATTAAGCTATGGCTGAAGAAAAAATTAAAGTAAGTATTGATGGAATCCTGGTTGAAGTTGAGCCGGGGACTACGATAATGAATGCTGCACGGAAAATAGGCGGAGATGTAGTTCCTCCTGCAATGTGTTATTATTCAACATTAGAAGGAAGTGGTGGAAAGTGTAGAACCTGCTTGGTTAAAGTAACCAAAGGTTCAGAAAAAGACCCGCGTCCTATGCCTAAATTGGTTGCATCATGTAGAACCGGTGTAATGGAAGGGATGGAAGTTCAGAACATAACATCTCCGGAAGTACTTGAGGCTCGGAAAGGAATTGTTGAGTTTTTATTAATCAATCATCCATTAGATTGCCCTATTTGCGATCAAGCAGGAGAATGCCATTTACAGGATTTAAGCTATCAGCATGGAATAGAGGAAACCCGTTACGATTTTGAAAGACGTACTTTTGATAAGATAGATATAGGAGATAAGATAAAATTACACATGACCCGTTGTATTTTATGCTATCGCTGTGTAATGGTAGCAGATCAGTTAACTGATAAACGTGTTCATGGTGTTTTGGGAAGAGGTGATGCGTCTGAGATCTCAACTTACATTACAAAAGCTGTAGATAATGATTTTTCTGGTAATATGATCGATGTATGTCCTGTGGGAGCGTTAACTGACCGGACTTTCCGTTTTAAGAACCGTGTTTGGTTTACGAAGCCTGTTGAAGCTCATCGCGATTGTCCAACTTGTACTGGCAAAGTTACTTTATGGTATAAAGGTGAAGACGTTTTACGCGTTACAGGAAGAAAGGATGAATTTGGAGAGGTAAAAGATTTTATCTGCAATGAATGCAGATTTGATAAGAAAGCTACTTCAGATTGGACTATTGAAGGCCCTAGAAAAGTTAAAAATACATCGGTGATTTCATCAAACCATTATGAACTTCCTGCTCCGCCTCCTGTAATAAAACAAAATCTTAAATTGCAGCAAGAAAACAAGCAACAATTTGAGCGTGCAGAAAAATTAAAATAGTTAGAATTCGCAAAACAAATTATGGAATTAGCATTCATATTAGAAAAGTTCATTCTCATTGTTATCGTATTCGTTATTACATTGGTAATTGCGATGTACTCAACTTTGGCGGAACGAAAAGTTGCAGGGTTTATGCAAGACCGGCTTGGACCTGACCGTGCTGGTCCCTTTGGCATATTACAACCTTTATGTGATGGCGGAAAGTTCTTTTTCAAAGAAGAGATTATCCCAGCTGGCGCTCATAAACCATTGTTTATATTAGGACCCACGTTAGCAATTATTACTGCCTGCATTGGCAGTGCAGTTATTCCCTGGGGGCAAGCCTTAACTATCGGTGATCGGGCTGTTGAATTACAGGTTGCGGATATCAATGTTGGTATACTATACATCTTTGGAGTAGTTGCCTTAGGTGTTTATGGAATAATGTTAGGTGGATGGGCATCAAATAATAAGTTCTCATTAATGGGTGCGGTTCGTGCGGCTTCCCAAAGCATAAGCTATGAATTGGCAATGGGCTTGTCTATCATTGCCTTACTTATGGTAACCCAATCGCTATCGTTAAAAGAGATTGTAGCACAGCAAGAAGGTTTTGTTAACTGGAATATCTGGGGGCAGCCTATCGGCTTTTTAATATTCCTTATTTGTGCTTTTGCAGAATGTAATCGTGTACCCTTCGATTTGCCTGAATGTGAAACAGAATTGGTTGGCGGATATCATACCGAGTACTCCTCAATGAAGCTAGGTTTATATATGTTCTCTGAATATATTAATATGTTCGTTTCTTCAGCATTAATGGCTTCGTTATATTTTGGAGGATACAACTTCCCCTTTATGTATGATCTTGGACTTACTTCAAATTGGATTACCATTATAGGGGTATTCGTGTTTTTTATAAAGATTATTGCTTTCATATTTTTCTTTATGTGGATACGGTGGACCTTACCTAGATTTCGTTATGATCAGTTGATGAATCTTGGTTGGAAAATATTGATTCCTCTAGCCCTTGCTAATATTGCATTGACTGGAGTATTTATTATATTAAAAGATAAATTTTTCTAAAGGATATAAAATGCAATCGCTTAGTAACAGAAAAAAAGTTTTAGAACAGGAGCCCATGAATTTTTGGGAACGAATTTATCTTCCTGCTATTTTCAAAGGACTGGCCATTACTCTTCGGCATTTTTTTATGCGAAAGAATACGGTTAGGTATCCTGAGGAAAAGCGCGAATACTCGAAGAATTTTCGTGGGATGCATTCTTTAAAACGCGATGAGTTGGGAAGAGAGCGTTGTACTGCTTGTGGTTTGTGTGCGTTATCTTGTCCGGCAGAAGCTATTACAATGATTTCTGCTGAACGCCAAAAGGGCGAAGAGCATCTATACAGAGAGGAAAAATATGCCGCTGTTTATGAAATAAATATGCTGCGTTGCATTTTTTGCGGACTTTGTGAAGAAGCCTGTCCGAAGGAAGCAATTTATTTAGACGGCCCTCATGTTCCCCCTGAATATTTACGGAAGGATTTTATTTACGGGAAAGAAAAATTGGTTGAACAACCATTTATCAATCTGGAAGATCTTCCTCTTAATAAATAAGAATATATGACAGTTTTTTATTTGGTAGCCTTTCTATCGCTATTTTTTGCAATAATGACCATTCTTAGCAAGAATCCGGTTCATAGTGTTTTGTATTTGGTTGTTACTTTCTTTACTTTCTCTATTCACTATATTTTATTAAATGCCCAATTTTTGGCAGTTGTCAACTTTATAGTATATATGGGAGCCATTATGGTTTTATTTTTATTTGTTCTTATGCTCTTGAATATGAACGAAGATAGCGAGCCATTAAAGTCGATATTTGTGAAAGTGATAGGGATAATAGCGGGAATGTGTTTTGTTATCGTATTAGCAGCTTCTCTTAAGTTGTTAAAAACATCTCCACCCTTGGAAGTTATAGATCCTGAAATTGGTTTGGTAGGAAATTTAGGGAAAGTTTTGTTTAAGGAATTCCTTTTGCCATTTGAGATCTCATCTATTCTATTATTAACAGCTATGGTAGGCGCCGTGTTATTAGGTAAAAAAGATAAAAAAAGATTATAGGTTATGTTTGAAACTATACAAAGTGTCCCCTTAAATCATTACATATTATTTTGCAGTTTAATTTTTGCAATTGGTGTAATTGGTGTATTAACCCGTCGAAATGTTATCGTGATTATGATGTCAATTGAGTTGATGTTAAATTCGGTTAACTTACTATTGGTTGCATTCTCTGTCTTTTTTGGAGATTCATCCGGCCAGGTTTTTGTCTTTTTTGTTATGGCTCTTGCAGCTGCTGAAGTTGCTGTTGGCTTGGCTATTATCATGATGGTTTATCGAAACACCCGATCTATTGACATCGATATATTAAACAGGCTTAGGTGGTAGTTATAATAAAAAGTTTAAATAGAAATTTATTTAGGCAAACGCAGAAAACTTTATGATAGATTTAATTTGGTTGGTCCCTCTTTTACCATTGATTGGATTTTTAATCAATGGATTAGGAAGAAATATTTTATCCAAGAATTTGGTTGCTTGGATTGGTTGCGGCGTAGTATTCTTTTCCTTTTTAATAAGTTGTGTTTTATTCAATAGCGTTTATCAAGCGCGTCAACTTGGTGAAGATGCAGCAACTACAATTCAAGTTTTCGAATGGTTTAAGGTAGGATCCTTGTCTGTTTCCATGTCTTTTCTTCTTGATCCCCTGAGCGCTATTATGCTGTTAATTGTAACAGGAATAGGGTTTTTAATACATATATATTCTATTGGGTATATGAAATTGGATCTTGGCTTTAACAAGTTCTTCTCCTATTTAAATTTATTCATTTTCTTTATGTTATTACTAGTATTGGGTTCTAACTATTTGATAATGTTTATTGGATGGGAAGGAGTGGGTTTATGCTCATACCTATTGATTGGTTTTTGGTATAAGAATTCTTCTTTTGCAAGCGCAGGAAAAAAAGCCTTTGTAATGAACCGGATTGGCGATTTAAGTTTTTTAATAGCTGTATTATTAATGTTTGTTTCATTTGGAACCATAGAGTTTGGCGGTGTATTTCCTCAAGCTGCAAAAATGGTCTTAGGTGATAATACAGTGGTATTAATTAGTTTCTTATTGTTTATAGCCGCAACAGGAAAATCAGCTCAAATCCCATTGTTTACTTGGCTTCCCGATGCCATGGCTGGTCCAACACCCGTTTCTGCATTAATTCATGCGGCCACTATGGTAACTGCAGGTGTTTATATGATTGTTCGTTCAAATATACTTTTTACACTTTCACCAGTCGTTATGCAGCTTATTGCAGTTATAGGATTGGTTACTGCCCTTGTTGCAGCGGCTACTGCAATAACCCAAAATGATATTAAGAAAGTTTTAGCTTATTCAACGGTTTCACAACTTGGGTATATGTTCCTGGGTTTGGGTGTCGGTGCATTTACAGGAGCGCTGTTTCATGTAATTACCCACGCTTTTTTTAAAGCCCTTTTGTTTTTAGGAGCAGGATCAGTAATTCACGCAATGAGTAATGAACAAGATTTAAGGTCAATGGGCGGTTTAAGAAAGCAATTACCAATAACTTATATTACTATGTTGGTAGGAACAATTGCTATTTCGGGAATACCTCCTTTATCTGGCTTTTTCTCAAAAGATGAGATACTAGCGTATGCTTTTGCTGAAAACAAGTTTCTTTGGATAGGCGGGTTCATAGCGGCTTTATTTACTGCGTTCTATATGTTTCGTTTGTTATTTTTAACCTTCTTTGGAAAGTTTAGGGGAACCTTTGATCAGGCAAAGCATTTGCATGAATCTCCAGTTTCAATGAAATTTCCATTAATAGTATTGGCAATTTTATCTCTTGTTGGTGGATTCTTAAATGTTCCTGCTGCTCTTGGTGGAAGCTCTTCACTTGCATTATTCTTAGCTCCAATTTTTTCTGATTCTGTCGCTTTATCAAAACCATTCCATTTAGATCATTCAACAGAATATGTATTAATGGCCCTATCTGCAATTGCTGCAATAGGCATGGCTGTTTATGCGTATATACAATATGTACAAAAAGAGGTTATACCTTATCCAGATAATGTAGAACGTAGTTTTCTAAGTAGATTATCCTATAATAAATTTTATGTTGATGAGATTTATAATGCTTTAGTCGTTAAACCACTCAATTCTATTTCTACCTTTTTCTATCAAATTGTGGATAAAAGTGGCATTGACGGAATCGTAAATGGATTGGGGAAAGGTGTAAATGAGTCAGGGAAAATGCTACGACTTCTGCAATCGGGGAATGTAGGTTTCTATATATTTTTAATGGTATTAGGAGTTATGGCTCTCTTACTATACGGTATTTATACAATTTAAATAGAATTATATCGCAATAAATGGACAATTTATATCTTCTATTATTATTACCTGTATTAGGTGCTCTGCTACTTGGGTTTGTTAAGCAATCTAAATTAGCTAAACAAATAGCCCTTGTTATTTCGCTTCTTACGGTTATTCTCACCATTCCTTTTGTGTTGAATTTTGTACCAGATGCTTCTATGCAATTTGTTCGTTCATTTGCCTGGCTTCCCTCATATGGGATAAATTTTCACGTAGGTATTGATGGAATTAGCTTACCCCTGGTGTTGTTAACGAATGGATTAATTCCTTTAATTATCTTATCAAGCTTTCGCAATGAATATAAAGGTGGTTTTTATGCCCTGATATTATTTATGCAATCGGGGTTGTTATTAGTTTTTACAGCTTTAGATGCATTTATCTTCTACGTTGGATGGGAAGCGGCTTTAATCCCCATCTATTTTATTTGTGCTTTGTGGGGCGGTGAAAATCGGATACGTGTTAATTTAAAGTTTTTTGCTTATACCTTTCTAGGTAGCTTATTGATGTTAATTGCGATTATATATCTGCATCTTCAAGTCCCTGAAAGAAATTTTGAACTCGTGTCCTTTTATCAATTAGCGTTGGATGCAAAAACCCAAGGCTGGATATTTCTTGCATTCTTTCTCGCTTTTGCTGTTAAGATGCCTATTTTTCCATTTCACACCTGGCAACCAGATACCTATACTACAGCACCTACAGTAGGAACAATGCTTTTAGCCGGTATTATGTTAAAGATGGGTGTATATGGTTTAATCCGGTGGTTAATTCCTATATCTCCTTTAGGTTTTGAACAATATGGAATGATTTGCTTAATCTTAGCCATTATAGGAATTGTATATGCCTCAATCATTGCTCTTCAACAAAATGATATTAAGCGATTAATTGCATATTCGTCTATTGCGCATGTTGGATTAATTGGTGCCGGGGTATTCGCATGGAATGTACAGGGTTTACAAGGCGCCATGCTTCAAATGGTTAATCATGGCATTAACGTAGTTGGGCTATTTTTTGTAATGGATATTATTATTAATAGAACACAAAAGCAGGACCTAAGGGAAGTGGGAGGAATTGCAAAAAGTGCACCTAAACTGGCGATTGTCTTTTTAGTTATTATTATGGCAGCTATTGGCTTGCCAATAACAAATGGCTTTATAGGAGAGTTTTTATTATTAGTAGGAGTTTATAATGAAGGTATATGGTATGCGGTATTTAGCGGACTAACATTGATTCTAGGAGCCGCATATATGTTACGTTTATATCAAAAAACGATGTTAGGTGAGGTAAACGATATTACTTTAAACTTTAAGGATATTCAAGGATCCGAAACTATCGTTTTAGTGATTCTGGTATTATTCATTGTAGGTATTGGTGTTTATCCTCAACCAATATTAAATATTTCAGAAGCAGCGGTAACAAATTTAATTAATCAAATATCAATTAAGTAACAAATTTTTCGGGTTCTCTCGAATTAAATATTAACAAATGGGTGCCATAATTACGCTTTCTTTATTAGCTATTCTTGTATTATATTTAGGATTGTTCAAAGCAAAAAAAACATTGTTACCAATATCGGTCTTAGGATTGGTTGTAGCGGCTGCATTCTATATAGTCCTGTGGAATAAAACAGCAATCCCATTGTTCAATGGCATGGTGTTTTTTGATCATTTCTCCCTTGTATTTTCACTGTTAATGATAGGAATAACTGTTTTAATATTGCTATTGGCGAAAGATTACTTTGACATTGTTGGAGAGCATGTTGCAGAATATTTTGCTTTAATTTTGTTTTCATTAACAGGAGGGCTAATAATTGTTTCTTTTTACAATTTATCCATGCTTTTCATTGGAGTTGAGATTATGTCTGTTGCTTTATATATTCTTGCAGGAATTCGTAAAAGTGACTATGCATCTAATGAAGCTTCGTTAAAATATTTTCTGATGGGAGCCTTTTCGACCGGGTTTCTATTGTTTGGGATAGCATTGATTTATGGGGCAACCGGGTCTTTTGGGATGAGCGAGATTCAACTTTACGTTCAAAACAACGTTCAAAATATTTCACCCTTATTTTATACAGGGATTATACTGTTTATAATTGGTTTAGGATTTAAGATTGGTGCTGCCCCATTCCATTTCTGGGTTCCTGATGTATATGATGGTTCGCCAATATTAATAACCACTTTTATGAGTACTGTTGTAAAAGTGGCTGCTATCGCTGCTTTTCTAAGGCTGTTTTGGTTTTGTTTTGAACCATTAAGTGCCTTTTGGACACCTGTGCTTTCGGTAATGTCTATTGCTACTTTATTTATCGGGAATATTACTGCTTTAATGCAGCAAAGCTTTAAAAGAATGCTCACCTATTCCAGCGTTTCACATGTTGGCTATATGCTTTTTGCTATATTAAGCCTGGGTGGAGAATCAGCCAATGCCATTTTAATTTATGTTGGGGCATATTCACTTTCTTCAATTGTCGCATTTGCGGGCTTAATTGCTGTGAAACGAAATAGTGGGAGTGAGCAATTCGAATCTTTTAATGGTTTGGCAAAGAAAAACCCTTATTTATCTTTTGTAATTGCAATTGCTATGCTTTCATTAGCAGGGATTCCACTCACAGCTGGATTTATTGGTAAATTTATGATGTTTTCGGCTGCTTTAAACAATTACCATATTATTTTATTGATTATAGCAGTTATGAATGCAGTAATCGGGATTTATTATTATTTCCGTGTTATTGTTGCCATGTATTTTAAACCTCTTGATAGAGAAGTGATTGACTTAAATCTAAACTATAAAATAGTTTTAACCATTGCTACCATTTTAACTATTTGCTTAGGTCTTTATCCTGCAATAATTACAAACATAGTTTAGAATCATCAGTATGGATATGATGTTAAAAACAAATGAAATCAAACGTTCTTGTTATAAAGGGCACTTTGATTCTACTATTTTAGAATATCATAAAAACTAGCTTTTAATTTTTATATATTCGTAGCATAAGGATTTATATGCACGAGTTTTGGTCATCTTTTCAACAATTATTTGATGCAGAAACCCTACTTCGAACCGGGGGTTTTTACTTGTTATTAATTGTCGTTTTTGCAGAAACTGGCTTGTTTTTTGGCTTTTTTCTTCCAGGAG
>Ga0160445_100205_pt1 | contig 45031 bp, 38 predicted proteins | sample HID1972M_E1MG_FD_108215 | JGI IMG/M metagenome (GOLD analysis project Ga0160445, IMG submission 108215) | Enriched pill bug-associated microbial communities from UW Madison campus, WI, USA - HID1972M_E1 MG | ecosystem: Host-associated > Arthropoda: Insects > Digestive system > Unclassified ... | reverse complement strand
TGACCGCGTTGAAGACGCGCGCAACGTTCTGAAAGAAGGCCAAGAAGTAGAAGCCAAGATCATCAGCGTTGATCGCAAGAGCCGCGTAATCCAGCTCTCCATCAAGTCGAAAGACGATGCTGAAGAGAAAGAAGCTATCCAAAGCCTGAAAGCTGAAGAAGCTCCTACTGGCGACACCACCATGGCGGCACTGCTGCGCCAGGCAATGGCCAAACAGAACTAAGTTCTGCTTGATCATTAAAAAGGGCGACTTCGGTCGCCCTTTTTTGTGCCTGCGATTTGGTGGAGAGGCACCTCTCGCGTGAAACCAATCTTGTTACTCAATTGTCTGTTTCTTTATTCGGATCAATCGTCTATTCGCGACTAGGCTTAGGCTGAAGATCGCAGTAGTCGGGCAGATTGCCTGGCATAAGGAAGTGAATGAACAAGTTTATCGTGTTGGTCGGTGTGCTGATGTTGGCGGGCTGCGCCACGAGCGCCAAGACGCATGTGGTGCGCGGCGTCAGCGGCATCGAGGTCGATTGCTCGGGATTGGGCTCGAGTTGGGAGAAGTGTCAAAAGCGCGCCACAAAAGAATGCAAAGGCGCAGGCTACAAGGTCATTACCAGATCCGATGATGCCAAGGATGATGATCAGTATCCTTTTGGCTTCAATCCTGCGGGCTACCTGACGCGCACGATGTTGGTGATGTGTCGATAGGGTGGGCGTTTATAGAGCTTGTGCCCTGAAAACGGGCGTTTCAATGCGCAGGAAGATATGTCAATCCCTGGGCTGTTCAAAATCTTCCGGGCGTGCTAAAACCTTTCAAGCGCTGATCTAGCTGCTTGAAAAAGAAGGGAAAAATATGACGAAGTCGGAGTTGATCGAACGAATTGTCACCCATCAAGGGCTGCTCTCATCCAAGGATGTAGAGCTGGCCATCAAGACCATGCTTGAACAAATGTCTCAATGTCTGGCCACCGGTGATCGAATCGAGATCCGCGGTTTTGGCAGCTTCTCCTTGCACTATCGCGCGCCGCGCGTTGGGCGCAATCCTAAAACCGGTCAGTCGGTGAGTCTGGACGGAAAATTCGTTCCGCATTTCAAACCGGGCAAGGAATTGCGTGATCGGGTGAATGAGGAAGAGGAGGAGGGGGTTTGATCTTCGCTATTTCTATTCAAGGGGGCGCCAATGCGTAATCTTAAGCGTGTACTGCTTGGCGTTTTTGTTCTCTTGCTGGTGTTGGCTATCCTGGCTTTTATTCTCGAAAACCAGCAATCGGTTTCTCTGTTGTTTTTAGGGTGGGCTGGGCCAGAACTGCCAGTTTCCCTGCTTGTTGTGGCAGCGCTTCTCGTCGGTATGTTGATAGGGCCTATGCTCGCTTGGCTGCTTGGGCGTTCATCCAGAGCGGCGCGCAAACGCCTCGTCTAGCAAGCGGGGCTGTTACGTCCATCGAGTCGCCTCACTGCTTGTCTATATCCATTAGTAAAACGTTCATTAAGCTGTAAAATGCAGCCCTTGTTCGATAATGGAAAATTCCCAAAATCGATTCAGACTGACTCTGACAAATGCCCCATGTTAGGCGGCTTTTGCATCCATGGATCAGACGGTGCTCGTTGGTGACACTGTCAGCAACTCAAGGGTATGGTTTCGCGTGAAAATTTTAGTTACCGGCGGCGCCGGGTTTATCGGCTCGGCAGTCATCCGTCACATCATTTCCAATACTACTGACTCTGTCGTGAACGTCGACAAGTTGACTTATGCCGGTAACCTAGAGTCCTTGGCTGAAGTCAGTCCTGATCCGCGTTATGCGTTCGAGCGCGTTGATATCTGCGACCGTGAACAAATTGATCGCGTCCTGCGTGAGCACCAACCGGATGCAATCATGCATCTGGCTGCCGAATCGCACGTTGACCGTTCTATTACTGGCCCGTCCGAGTTCATCCAGACCAATATTATTGGTACCTACACCCTGCTGGAGGCCTCGCGCCACTATTGGGCTGCCATGGATGATGCACGCAAGGCCAATTTCCGCTTCCACCATATTTCCACTGACGAAGTTTATGGTGATCTCGAAGGCCCGGAAGATCTCTTCACTGAAACCACTCCGTATCAACCAAGCTCGCCGTATTCGGCGAGTAAGGCGAGTTCCGACCACTTGGTTCGTGCCTGGGCGCGCACTTACGGTCTGCCGACTTTGGTCACCAACTGCTCGAATAACTATGGCCCGTGCCACTTCCCTGAGAAATTGATTCCACTGATCATTCTTAATGCGCTGGAAGGCAAGCCGCTGCCGGTTTACGGGAAGGGCGATCAGATTCGCGACTGGTTGTATGTTGAAGATCACGCACGTGCTTTGTACAAAGTCGTCACCGAGGGTGTTCTGGGTGAGACCTACAACATTGGCGGTCATAACGAAAAGCAAAACATCGAGGTTGTGCACACACTTTGCGCGCTGCTGGATGAGTTGCGTCCTGATTCGGCTCACCGTCCACACGCAAGTTTGATCACTTACGTGCAAGATCGTCCAGGTCACGACCTGCGTTATGCGATCGACGCAAGCAAGATCGAGCGTGAGCTCGGATGGACGCCGGAAGAGACTTTCGAAACCGGTATTCGCAAGACAGTTGAGTGGTATCTGACCAACACTGAGTGGGTAGATCACGTGAAGAGCGGTAGCTACCAGCAGTGGATCGACCAGAATTACGCCGGTCGTTCGAATAAAGCATGAAAATTCTTCTTCTTGGAAAAAACGGCCAAGTAGGTTGGGAGTTACAACGCGCGCTCGCACCGCTCGGTGATCTAGTTGCACTGGATCGCCATTCGGCCAATGGTTTGAGCGGAGATTTGTCTGATCCTGAAGCATTGCGTGCTTCTATTCGTCAGATTAAACCTGACGTTATAGTCAATGCTGCTGCTTATACAGCGGTCGATAAGGCTGAGTCAGAAACCGAGCTGGCTGACCGTGTCAACGGCCTGGCCAGTCAGGTTATGGCTGAAGAGGCGCTAGCACTGGACGCGTGGCTGATTCACTACTCCACTGATTACGTTTTCAATGGAGAGGGGCAAACCCCTTGGCTTGAAACAGCTGCGGTGTCTCCGGTCAATCACTATGGTGCAAGCAAACTGGCGGGCGAGCAGGCTATCATTGCTTCGAGCTGTAAGTACCTGATCTTCAGAACTAGCTGGGTCTATGGCGCACGAGGTAATAACTTCGCCAAGACGATGCTACGCCTGGCGAAGGATCGCGAAACGCTGAGCGTTATCGCAGATCAAATCGGGGCGCCAACAGGGGCTGATCTGATCGCCGATGTCACCGCCTTGGCCATTCAGCGAGTTCAGCGTCAACCTGAGTTGGCCGGTCTTTATCACTTGGCTGCGGCGGGTGAGGTGTCTTGGCATGGTTACGCTACACATGTGATCGATTTCGCCAAAGATAATGGCGAAGAGCTTGCCGTTACGGCGATCAACCCGATTGATACGTCCGCATATCCTACACCTGCACGCCGGCCTTTGAATTCGCGATTGAATACTCAAAAGCTGCGCGATAATTTTTCTCTACACTTGCCGGATTGGCAAAGTGGTGTAACCCGAATGCTTAGGGAAGTTCTGAACAAATGACCACGATAAATCGTAAAGGCATCATCCTTGCTGGCGGTTCGGGCACTCGTTTGCACCCATTGACGCTTGGTGTATCCAAGCAGATGTTGCCGATCTATGACAAGCCGATGATCTTTTATCCGCTGTCGGTATTGATGCTCGCGGGTATGCGTGAAGTTCTGATTATCTCCACACCTGAAGACTTGCCATGCTTTCGAAAGTTGCTTGGCGACGGCAGCCTGTATGGTATCAAGCTGACTTACGCCGAACAGCCTAGTCCGGATGGTTTGGCCCAAGCCTTCATTATAGGTGAAGAATTCATCGGCAAGGATCCATGCTGCCTGATCCTAGGTGACAACATTTTCTACGGTCAGCACTTTTCGGATAACTTGCGTTCGGCGACTGAGCAGAAGAGTGGTGCGACCGTATTTGGCTACCATGTCTCCGATCCCGAGCGCTTTGGTGTGGTGGAGTTCGATGCTACTGGCCGTGCTCTTAGCATTGAAGAGAAACCTCTGAATCCCAAGTCCAATTATGCGGTAACCGGTCTGTATTTCTACGATAACGACGTAGTCGAGATCGCCAAAAACATCGAACCGTCCGATCGTGGCGAGTTGGAAATCACCGACGTGAACCGCGCCTATCTTGAGCGCAAGACCCTTAGTGTCGAGATGCTCGGTCGTGGCTTTGCTTGGCTTGATACTGGTACTCACGACTCGCTGCTTGAGGCTAGTCACTTCGTACATACTATCGAACAGCGTCAGGGCTTGAAAGTTGCTTGTTTGGAAGAGATTGCTTATCACAACGGTTGGATCACCGCCGAACAGCTTGGCGCTCAAGCTGAGGCTCTGAAGAAAACGGGTTACGGTCAATACCTGCAGAAGTTATTGTGCTCGCCTTCCCACTGATCAAAGATCATCCCTTCTGAAAAGACGAGTTTAATCGGTGCAAGCAGCAGGAATGGCATGCCAGTAAAACATCCCAAGGTTGCGGTTTTGCTTGCTGCCTATAACGGTATGCAGTGGATCGAGGAGCAGTTGGCTTCGGTTCTAGCCCAGTCAGGTGTCGACGTCTCCCTTTACATAAGTATCGACCCGTCTGTCGACGGAACTGAAGCTTGGTGTATGGCCTACGCTGCCGTGAATCATCAGGTCATCATCTTGCCAGCCGCCGGAACATTCGGTGGTGCCTCCCGCAATTTCTTTCGATTGATCCGCGATGTCGATTTAGATGCCTACGACTTTGTTGCTTTTTGCGATCAGGATGACGTCTGGCACGCTGATAAATTGCAGCGGGCGACCCAAGCCCTTTCGTCCCGGCAAGTTGATGCGTACTCGAGCAATGTCACGGCTTTCTGGCCTAGCGGCAAAACTCGATTGCTAGATAAGGCGCAGCCTCAAGTCGCATGGGACTTTCTTTTCGAAGCGGCAGGTCCCGGCTGCACCTACGTAATGAGTAAAAAGCTGACTACTTCAATAAAAGCACAGACGCTTATCAAATGGCAGCAACTGCAAGAAGTGGGTTTGCATGACTGGTATTGCTATGCCTTTGCTCGCAGCAATAGTTACCGGTGGTATATCGATCCGATACCGTCAATGAACTATCGCCAGCACGAAAGCAATCAGGTTGGAGCCAATATTGGTTTTAGTTCGCTGATATCCCGTTATAAAAGCATTCATGCTGGCTGGTGGTTCAATCAAGTCCAGTTGATATCGCGGTTGGTAGGAATTAGCGATGACCCGTTCGTCCGGGCATGGCTAATGTTGGGGCGTTTACAGCTGATAAAGCTGTCGTTTAGTAGTTGGAAGTGCAGGCGACGCGCACGAGATAAATTATTCTTTTTTTGTATTTGCTGGGCCTCCGCGTTGATAGGGAGGAACGTTAAATGACTTCACCAAAAGTGTTGGTCACAGGGGCAAGCGGATTAGTAGGTGAAGCGCTTGTGTTTAGGCTATTAGTGGACAAAATGTTCACGGTCGTTGCCGCTGCTCGAGGAGCGACGCGATTGCATGGCCTTTGTGCAGTTGAATCCTTTGACCTGACCAAACCGTTACTTTTACCTTCTTTGAGTGCAACTCAAGTCGTCATTCATGCTGCTGCCAGGGTGCATGTTATGAATGATGGTGCTGTGGATCCGTTGTTCGAGTTCCGTAAGGTCAACGTGGACGGTACTCTTCGGCTAGCAATGCACGCAGCCGAATCAGGGGTCAAACGCTTCATTTTCATCAGTTCGATTAAAGTGAATGGTGAAAGTAACTTACCAGGCAAGCCATTCAAGGCCGATGACGTGCCGAACCCGTTAGATCCGTATGGCGTCTCCAAGTACGAAGCAGAAGTTGCGTTAAAAAAACTGGGCGTTGAAACCGGCATGGAGGTAGTGATCATCCGCCCGCCGCTGGTCTACGGGCCCGGCGCAAAAGCGAACTTCCTGAAAATGCTGAGTTGGTTAGATAGGGGTATTCCGTTGCCGCTTGGAGCTACTCGCAATCAACGAAGCTTGGTGGCCATAGCAAATCTGGTTAGCCTTATAGTCAACTGTATTGATCACCCCGCTGCGGCCAATCAGATTTTTCTGGTCAGTGATGGCGTAGATTTGTCCACTACGCAACTGTTACGTCGTCTATCGAAGGCGCTCGGCAAACCTGCGCGGCTTTTGCCGCTACCTGAGTGGTTATTGAGACTTGCGGCCTCGATGATAGGTAAACAAGCTATTGTCGAACGCCTTTGCGGATCGCTTCAAGTTGATATCAGCAAAAATCGTGAGGTACTAGGGTGGACGCCGCCCTTCGATATGGACACAGCCATGCTGCAAACTGCTGGCTATTATCAGGAAAGACAAACGAAATGACCGTCTGGTGGCTGCTAGTCGCAGTAAGTGTTTTATCTTGGGTGCTGACATTCGTGCTGCGACGTTATGCTTTGGCCAAGAGTCTGATTGATATTCCCAGCGAGCGAAGTTCCCATTCGTTGCCCACGCCGCGTGGGGGGGGAGTGGCGATTGTGGTTTCCTTTCTCTTGGCTCTGCCCTTACTCACTGCATTTAATATGTTAACTCCGGCGGTTTTTTGCGGACTCCTCGGTTCAGGCTTACTCGTTGCTGTATTAGGGTTCGTCGATGACCATGGGCATATTGCTGCTAGGTGGCGTTTGCTTGGGCACTTCACTGCTGCGGCATGGGCGTTGTATTGGTTGAATGGGTTTCCTCCGATTGAGCTGTTTGGCGTTGCAGTGGACTTGGGATGGTTCGGCAACATCTTGGGGATTCTGTATCTGGTCTGGATGCTAAACCTATACAATTTTATGGACGGCATCGACGGGCTGGCGAGTGCTGAGGCGATTAGTGTCTGCCTATCTATTTGCTTGGTTTATTGGTTTACAGGCGTTATAGAGATCGTATGGGCCCCTCTGTTGTTAGCGGCAGCGGTCGTTGGCTTTCTTTTTTGGAATTTCCCCCCCGCACGCATATTTATGGGAGATGCGGGTAGCGGCTTCTTGGGGGTTATATTAGGCGTCCTTGCACTACAGGCAGCTTGGGCAGAGCCACAACTATTCTGGAGTTGGATGGTGCTACTGGGTGTATTTATCGTCGATGCAACTTGGACTCTCGTTATGCGTCTGATCCGCGGCGATAAAATATATGAAGCTCACCGCAGTCACGCTTACCAGCGGGCCTCAAGATACTACAACGGACATAGGGTCGTCACTGTATCCGTCGTCGCCATTAATGTTGGCTGGTTGCTGCCGTTGGCAGTGTGGGTGGGGACGGGTGGTTCCTGGGTGATCGGCTTGACTGTGGCGTATGCACCGATTTTTTGGTTGGCTTGGAAGTTCGGAGCGGGAAAGGCAGAGTCTGAGGGTTGAAAAGATTAGTATCTTAGACAGAGGTCTTACCAAGTAATGATTTAATTCTTCGCAGTATCTCCGATACGAAATATTAAGGCGACGTGCAGTCCATAGCTACCCGGCTAGTTATACTGATCTCAATATTTCGTTCGTCACCACCTCCAACTACAAGTCCAGTGGCGGCCCGCTGTCATTCTGCAAGCACATTGTCTTAAGTGGTTCTTCTAATCTTGGCGGCAGTGGTGGCTTGAAAAGCCTCTCTGGATACGCATCCATCGCGGTAAGTTGCAGTGCCATAATTTCGGATTATTATCCGGTCACTGCATATCAAGTCAAAAAAACTTTTCCAGCGCTCAGGATAAAGCTTCGCGTTACTTAGCCAAAGGATTGTGGTGAGCGGTATCTCGATACCTAAAGTGCTGGCTGGAGTGACAGGTGACTGCCGTCCTGCCACGACCTAGGGAAGTCAGTGTGATGCGGCAAGAGTAAGGTTTTTGATTTACAGGTATTTCATCGGATTTTCGCATTAAACGGCAGTCGTTTGATTGCTCCCCCTGCCAAACTTTATGAAGTTGACAGGGGGAGTAGCAGTTGCCGTAACGCAGAGGGGGTTAGGCTTGTATCGTATTGAAGGCTGACTTCAAGCGGGAATAACTGTGAGCGCCGGCATGGCTGTCCAGTAGCTCTTTCTGTCGCTTCCTGAGCGTCGGAAGGTACTGGAGATGTTGATCTCGGCGGCCGGACAGAACGCTTTCATTATCAGGCATCCTGAACTCGGAGGTGGCTTTGTCCAAGAATACAAAGTCGTGTTCGGACGTATACCGCAACCATAAATCCCAATCTTCCAAGCAGTCCAATTCCTCGGAGAATCCGCCGTGTTTCAGGAAGAGATCCTTCTTGATCAGAAGAGACTGGATAGCTATGTAATTGTAATTCCACAGTGCGTCTATCGAAAAACGTGCCCGTCCGAAAAGAGATTTTTTGCCCTCTACGTACTTGAGTGGTGAAAGGCTGATTACCTCGGTTGGAATTTCCCATGAACTCGAATAAGCAGCCGCTGCCTCCGGATGGGCATGCAGTTGTCCAACCAAGGATTCAACGTGGTCAGGGAGCAGTAGGTCGTCATCATCCAGGAAGCCGAAGAGCTCACCCTGTGCTAACTCCAAGCCGCGATTCCCTGCAAAACAACGACCCCGTTTAGGCAGCGCCTCGTAGGTCACGGTTACGCCAGTTGGCAGTTGCAGGGCGTCCACGACCTGGCGCGCATTGTCCGTTCCGTCTTCGACTATCACTAGTTGGAGTGGACGATAGGTTTGCCTTAGTACGGAGTCAATCGACTCTTTCAGGAACTCTTGGCGCTCACCGTGAGTGCGAGTAATGATGCTAACCAAGGGTTTGGCGGAAATACGCGCGCTTTCGGATTCCCAAGGGCGAGTGGCTCTGGGTGGGAAGGCGAGCGAAAAGTCTTCGGTTTCCAGAGACAGGTTGGGATTATAGGCCGAGTCGTATTGGATGTAGGGCTTCCAACGCTCGGAGAAGTAGTCTTCTTCGCTCTGGAATGCCATGAATCCTCGGGTTTTCGATTCGTGGTGGTAGAGCTCCGCATAAGGGGTATAGAGGTTTCTGAAACCTTTCTCGTGAATACGAAGGCAAAGGTCAACGTCGTTGAAGGTAATGGTGAAATTCTCTTCATCGAAGCCGCCGATGGAATCGTAAACTTCCTTTCTGAGCACTAGGCAGGCTGCGGTCACTGCGGTCAGGTTCTGGATGAGAACGCCCCGCGCCCAATAGCCAAGCCAGTGACGGGGGGCGTACCGGTACATGTGTCCGGCGCGTCCCTTGTATCCCAGCAGTACGCCAGCATGCTGGACAGAACCATCGGGGTAAAATAGGCGAGCACCTACCGCGCCAATTTCGGGGCGAACGGCATGGCTGACCATTTCGCGCAACCAATCGCTGTTGATCATTTCAAGATCATTGTTCAGCAGCGCGAGCACACTGCCATTCGCTTCTTTGACAGCGATGTTGTTAATTCTTGAATAGTTGAACGGTTGATCGAAGTCAATAATCCGGACGCGTTTGTCGTGCAGAAGCTCCTTGAAGTACTCCTGCGTCTCAGGCTTCTCACTCTGATTGTTGACAATGATGACTTCGAAATTGGTGTAATCGGTTTTGTTAAATATCCCATCCATGCACTGCTGCAGGATATCCACGCCATCCTTGGTCGGAATGACGATGGTAACCAGTGGCTCGACTGGCAGTGGATAAATCACTCGGTGAATGGACAGGTGTGGATATTCCGAGGTGACCTCGGCATCGATATCCATCCGCTGCAAGTGTTCTGCGAGCGCTTGGCGTGATCGCGTTGCCGCGTAATTCTTCGCTCCCGCGTCAATGGCAAGGGAGCCTGGAACGGCGCGCCAGTGGTAGAGAACATGAGGAATATGGGCGATTTTTTCTACTGGGAGACGTTCGGTAAATCGAAGGACGAAGTCATAATCCTGACTGCCATCGAACGCAGTACGCCAGCCGCCGAGACCACGTGCAAGGCTGGCGCGGAAGACTGCCAGATGATCGACAAAGTTTTGTGATCTGAGCAGATCAGGGTTGAAGTCAGGTTTGAAATAGGGATCGTAGCGACGACCACTGATATCGACTTTGTCCTGATCGCTATACAGGAAGTCCAGCGTTGGGTTCTTGTTGAGCTCCTCTGCGAACATGTAAAGAGCGTGCTCGGGGATCAGATCGTCATGGTCGAACATGGCGATGAAGTCGCCAGTAGCGATTTCCAGGGCGCTGTTGGACGCTTTGGAAATATGCCCATTTTCCCGACGTAGAACCAGACGAATTCGATTGTCTTCGGCTGCGTGCTTTTTGAGTAATTCTCGCACCGCTTCATTTTTCGATGCGTCGTCGGCTATGCACAGTTCCCAATGCGGGTACAGTTGGTCGCGCACGGAGCGGATAGCTTCGTCCAGAAACTCCAGCGGAGGGTCATAGACTGGCATGATCAGCGAGAATTTTGGCGCCCAGGAAAACGTGTTGATTCTCGAACGAATCTTGCTTCGACCTTGTTCATCGAGCGTGTCGTAACGTCTGATCCACTCCTCGTAATCGAGTTTGATCTCACCCATTTCGTCACTGCTGCTGCTCGGCACGAGGTTGGAGCGGCCTTCGAGCATCCGCAGTCGCCACTTGATGCCTTCAAGACCTTCCTTCCTGAGAATAGCAAGCGCCAGTCGTATAGCGTTCCACTTTCCCTTTCTCTCCATGATAGTGGGCGCCAGGTGCAGCAGATGACGACCGCGTTTGATCTGGTGACTAACGAATCTCAGCGGCGCGGTTACTTTCCAGCTAGTGGAAGAGCGCAGATGAGTGATTTCGTAGTTGAGTATCTCAAACTGGTGTCTGCTATCTTCAAGCTCTCTGGAAAGGATGCGTTCGCGTTCGCTTCGCTCTTCAAGCTCGCTGGAGAGGCTGCGCTCACGTTCGTTCCGCTCTTCAAGCACTAGGGAATGGCTGCGTTCACGTTCGTTCGCTGCTTCAATGATCTGAGCCTGTTCATTGTTCCGCGCCTCAAGTTGAATGACGTGCTCGGCCAGTTTTAGTCTCGCGAGTTCGGCTTCTTTGAACTGTTCAAGGATCAAAAGCTGTTCGCTGGTCGATGCTTCGACCTGAAGGTTATTTATGAGTTGGTCGTTCACGGTCTGTCTCAGCTGTGCAAGTTCTGCATCTTTGAGGATGGTTTCGGCGTGATACTGATCGATCAGTCGGTCGCGCTCTGCCGTAGCATCGGCCAATTGCAAATTATGTTGTTGTACTTCCAGAACTGTCGTCTGGTTGTGCGGTTCGCTCGCCAGCCAATCCATGAAATAACTTATCGAGGATGTGCCGGTAGCAGTCTCTTGAGTCTCGACCTCGAATGCGATCAGATCGGCCTCGGTATGGGCTTGCCATTCCAATTGCAGTTTCTGGAAAATTGTCTTCAGCAGACTGCGCCACGTTGGAAACTGGTTGCTGGCGGGTTTGCCAAAGTAACTGACCATACCGGACATGGCCAGCATCGAGCGGAAGACTAGCTGGCTGAAGTAAATTTCAGTGCTTGAACGCCATTCTTGGTCAATAACCTGAGCGCGGCCATCAAAGGAAACGACAAGGTTCTGCGGAATGATGTCAAGGAACTCACCGGGTAGCAGGACGTCGCCCTCGTCGGAGAGTGACTCAACGGTCTTTCCTCGCTCTGCAAGGATCTCGATGAGCGCCGAACGATAGCTTTTAAAGAACTCGACTATGTGGTCAATATTCCAGCCATCACGGGTGACCGTTCGAATGAATTGCCAGGACATCACTGTTCCGTGGCAGTAATCCGTTTCGTGCTCAGGCAGGAAATGCGTCACCTTTGCACCGTCGGCCTTGCCGGCTTCGCCCAGTCTGCGGTATTGGACGCTGATCGAGCCGTCTGGACGCGCACGGAATAATGTTTCCTTGCAGAACTCTGGCTTGCGATCGGTGCTGAAATGGTAAGCCAAGACATCACGAGCAGGCATGTCACAGGGGCCATTCTCTGCAATCAACAGGAATGAATTGGACAATGGAATGGCTAGATCATTATCAAAAAGCACCGGCCAGGCGAGTTCTTGGCGGAAGTTGATATGAGGGGGAAATTGTGGATCCTTACGCACACTCTGCCAGGCAAAGGCCGAGGAATCGAAGTCAGCTGTTTCAAGACCTCGTTCGGAAAGAATCGAAGTCGGAAACTTGTAGTCTGGTAGTGGTAAGAGCGTGCTGACGTTAGCGTAACCGCCTTCCTTCAACAGCCGTTTAAGTGCGGCGTGACCAAATGTTTGAGCTTGGGGCCCGCGGTAGAGGTTTTCCACGCCATACATCGAAACGCCGACATGATCCTCTGGCGAGCCAGCCAGATACTTCAAACCCAGCTGGTTCTCGATGGCAATCACCAGCCTTCCGCCAGGCTTGAGCAGTTCTCTCACTCGTTGCAACATACTGACCGCTGGGGCTTCACCGGGCGTAAACAAATTGGCGTACTCAAGCACACCGATCAGCGTGATGATGTCGAATCGCTCATCCGTATCGAACTCCGCGAAACGGTCGGCTACCACCAATACATTTTCGAGATCTCGGGTGCGAGAGCGAGCAATAGTCGCGCGTCTCAGGGATCCCTCCAATGCGACAACCTGGGCGCCTGCTTCTCCGAGGTACCGTGTAATTGCGCCGCAGCCCGCGCCTATTTCCAATACTCGCGCGCCGCTTAGCTCTGTTTGCAATGGGCGAAGGATGTTCGCTCGGGTACCGGACAGATGGTAAAGGCTGGGCCAGTCGGTGCAATGCTGGCGCAACTCAAGCGACAGTACGGAGAGATCCGCGGCATTGGCAATTACTTGGCTCAGGCGAGTTTCGACTTCATCGCCGTCGTTGTACGCGATACTGGAAAATTCCGGGCGCGACCATACCTGACTCGATACATCGAATTCGTATCCCTGATTCTGTAATGTTGTTTTGTTATTACTCATTGGCTTGCCGATAATTTGAGATCGAGGTTGACCAGCCCGAAGAAATCTTCGTCAGGGCGTACTTGAATATGAATGGAGTCGTATCGACGATCGTGGGGAACTATTTCCTCGCTCTGGCGTGAGGCGACGCCAAGGGAGATGAAATAGTCTCCGGAACCCAGGCGACAATTGAACCGCGCTCCGACACGTACGACAGTGCCGGCATGGCCGGACGTCTTGAATTCTTCGAAGTCCAGCGTTTCGGAATTCGCGCCGAAGACCGTGACTCCTTCCTTGGTCTTGATAGTAATTCCCAAAATTGGGCGAAAGACCTGGTGAATAAAGCTGACCGAAATAACCAGAACAATTTCCTGTCCAACAGTGTAACTCGTTGGATAGGCCTCGCCTTCGGCGGCAATGTAATAGTCTAGAATGCGCGCGGCACCATCGCCCCAACGGTACTCGTGCGGATTGTAGCCCGGCCGTTGACTGTAAGCATCCTCACTGACATTCAATGAGCAGTAATCGGGGCTGGTGTAGTCGGTGACCTTTTCCTTTTCTTGAGGGGAGGTCAGCGCCTTGGTTTCCGCTGGTTTACTTCGGCGCTCCTTTCCGAATAGCAGATCCAGGTAGCGGTTCGAGATACGCCGTGGATCGCCTTGTTCGACTACTTGACCGTTGTTCAGCAATACCGCGTGAGTGCAGTGGGTAACGATCTGCTCGGTGGAGTGAGTGACAAGCAGGATGCTTGTGCCGTTCTCCTTGAGCTGCCGCAGCCGCTCGAAGCACTTAGCCTGGAACTTGGCGTCGCCGACGGCCAACGCCTCATCTACGATAAGAATGTCTGGCTCGATCTGCGCCTGCACTGCAAAGGCGAGGCGTACGATCATACCGCTAGAGTATGTCTTTACCGGTTGCTCGATAAAATCACCGATATCGGCGAACGACACGATGTCGTCATAGCGAGCGTCGATCTCTGCTTTTTTCAGACCGAGAACAGACGCATTCATGTAGACGTTTTCGCGTCCAGTGAACTCCGGATTGAAGCCCGCGCCAAGCTCCAGAAGTGCGGCTATGCGGCCGTGGGTCTCGATGCTGCCGCTGCTAGGATTCAGCGTTCCGCAAATCATCTGCAGCAACGTCGACTTGCCGCTACCGTTGCGTCCGATAATTCCGACTGCCTGGCCTTTGCGTATTTCGAATGATACGTCGCGCAGTGCCCAGAATTCACGGAAGTACTGCTTGTTTTCCAATCGGGCGGAGCGTCTCAAGGTAGGCAGGATAAATTGCTTCAACCTGTCTCGCGGTTGCTCATAAATGTGGTAGCACTTGGAGAGATTGCTGACCTTGATCGCAATATCCGAGCGATCCTGATTTGATTCAGTGGAATGCTTAACTTCAGAGGACATCGGCAAAGCCCTTGCGCGTTTTCTGGAACCAGGCGAACCCAAGCCAGCAGATGATCAGGGATAACAGACTTAGCATCCCGAGTTGATGCCAATCTGGCATTTCACCGAGATACATTATCTTCCTTGCGCCTTCAATCGTTGGCGTTAGAGGGTTCGCCTGCAGGATGCCTCGGTAGGCTTCGGGTAATGCGCTAACTGGGTAAAAGATCGGCGATATGAACATCATTACTGAAATGATCACTCCGACAATCTGAGCAACATCACGCAGGAAAACCCCCAGCGAGGCCAGTAGCCAGGTGAGGCCGAGTGTAATAAGCAGCAGAGGCAACATGACAAAAGGCAGCAGCAGTGTTGTCAGATGGAGTTTTCCTGTCAGGAAGAGGCAGGCAGCCAGCCAGACCAGCAAGCTGATAAAGAAATGAAACAGCGCTGCGCCGAGCGTTATCCAAGGCAGTACTTCTAGAGGGAATACCACTTTCTTGACGTAGTTCACGTTGCCCAGGATGAGGTTGGGCGCGCGACTGATGCATTCCGAAAATAGATTGAAAAATATCAAACCCGCAAAAAGCATCAACGCAAACTGCTCTTTCGACTCCCCTTCAGTGCTCCAGCGTGCCTTGAAGACTTCGCTGAAGACGAACGTATAGATCACCAGCATCAGGATCGGGTTGAACAAAGACCACAGCAAGCCAAGCGACGAGCCGCGATATCGTCCGGCGATATCGCGCCGAATCATTGTCCAGATTAACCCTTTGTGCCGGCAGGCACTTTTCAATATTTCGATGGGTGAGATGGAAAAATTCTGCATCAGGCGAACACCTCTGCTTCGCCTGAGGGCAGTCCGACCAGACCCTCGGCGGATAGCTGCGTGTCACTGGAGAGTTTCGGTTCGATTAGTGCAGCATCGGGAATTGCAAGAAAGGTAGCATTCATTGGTAAACGGTCTCGACTCGCGGCGTTTCTGGTATTGGCCAAAGCCATTCTTGGTCAGAGGAAGTCGTGAGGGCGTATAACTGCTCGGCGCTGATCCACTGCTGACGAAAAGTGATTTCTTCTGGGCAGGCCACTTTAACCCTTTTGCGGTTTGCCTGCGTTGCGATCAATTGACTAGACGTCAAGGCGTCACCTTCGAGGCTTGTCAGATTCTGCAAGTTCCCAGCATCGGTAAGTTTCTCGACGCTGGCAGCGATTTCATCACAGGCGCCTGGCTCGTCGAGTATCAGGTTCTCGCCAAAAAAGACAGCACTGCCGGTTACAAAAATGGTCATGGGTTCATAGTCTTTGAAGGATCGCTGCGGCCACAAGGCCTAGCGTGTCGGCAAGCGTCTGCCGATGAACGCCAGATTGGTGAATCAGGCGGAGTCTGGTTAGCAAGCTGGCTTCTCGACATTGCTCGAAGAGTTCCAGTGTTCTGAGGTTTTCCTGGGTGAGTTGCATCTTGAAAGGTAAAATGGCCTTCAGGTTCGCATCGTTCCACTCACGAAAGGTTCCGTGCAACATTCTCCTGAGGCGCACCAGGCGGTTTTGGTTTTCTGAGTTTGAACCAATGATGTTTTTGCCGTGCTGGCGATAATGGACTGTTGGCTCTTTATTGTATGCAACAGCACCGCCACAGCCTGACACAAGAATGTAGGCCCACCAATCATGGGAAATGATTTGTGTGTCGATCAGGGTCTGCTTGAGTAAATCCCGTGCAGCCTCATTGAGCAGCATCGTGTTCCCGCCAGCGATACTTTGCACAAGGGCATTTTGGAAGCAGGGAGGTTTTCCGAAGAGGGGAGATGCGCCGATGGGGGCTCCCTGAGCATCAATCAGCGAGGTGCTCGAGCAATAGAGCAGAGGGCACTCGACCGTAAATTTCTCCATCCAGCGGACACCGGCTTCGAGTCGCTGGGGCAGCCAGAAATCATCCTGATCGCAGAAGGCGAAGTAGGCCGCCTGGATTTCCTCGCGTCTCAACATACTCAAGAAATTCGCGGCGAAGCCGCGCTGTGGTCCCTTGAGGATATACATTCGATCGGCGCCGATGCGTTCGCGATACGACTGCAGGATGCTGAGTGTTGCGTCGCTCGATCCATCGTCTGAAGCATAGATAGACCAGTTCGTATGGGTTTGCTGAATGAGCGAGTCAAGTTGCTCGGAGAGAAAGTCTCCTCCGTTGTACGTTGAGAGCAGGATAGCGACATGCTTGTCGCTTTGCGCTGACGCTATCAGTCTTCCTTGGGTTTGCTCTGAGAGCTTGGGAATCAAAACACCACCACTAGCCAATCAATTCTAGTCATACCGCGAAGCATGGAAGCACCTAGGGCAGGTATTCCCAAGCTTGAGAGGCCACGTTGGTACTCTTCAGCTCATTCTATCCACTTGATTAGACATCCACAACATCAGGGCTCCGAGGTTGCGTTTCGACATCGCAAGGGATTGCGGCTTGTTTCAGGCTGCGGTGTGTAGGGCCGGTTTTAAAGGTAAATGTAGGAAGGGCTACACCTGGGAGCCGGCTGGGCTAATCGGGCAGGTTGGGGGTATTCGAATGATGAACTCAGCTCCGAGCTATCCCTGCGCGGGGATTTCGATTACCAACATTGCATAATTCTCTGCAGTCGAATTATTGATCGCCACTGCCGTTTCATTTAAGGGGTGGTGACCGTAATTGCACCGTAAAACAGATATTTAAACTCACCACTTGATTGCTGATGCGGTGCCCCTGATTCTTTTTCTGAGCCAGCACCTCACCATGCGCCCCGACGCAAAAGCGAGAAGTCTATTTTTGTTCAAGATGTGCTGATTTTCGGAAGTCCCTCGATATCCTTTCTTTTTTTGTTTGAACTGGATATTAAGGTTGCGATAGTGCGCGCGGTGCATTTCGTATTTTTCAAGAAATTTTAAAGTGGGTGTCGGTCGCAATGTTTTGCTCTTTTCTTCGCTTTGCGCATTTGGAGTCAAGCAGTTTTAACGTGCGATGCAACCGTTCGCAACGACTTTGAAATCTCGATTCTTCGCCTGCGTGGGTACCTGTTTTGCTCAAGCAGTTCCTTGAAGTAATGCTCAAATCGCATCCGTATAGCCTTGTTAAACGCAACGCTTGTTTTTGGATAAAGCGGGTACATAGCGAACTGTCCTGTCCCGTTTTGACGCGAGCGGTCTCGAGAGTTTATCGCGGCTATTATTCGTTGAAGAGGATGTGAATGCTAAAAAAGCGCCCGCAGCAAGCGGGCGCCAACAGGTTCTATTTCACTACGCGACCTTCCTGATTGTCGGTACGAGTCTTGCTAGCATGATTACAAAAGTTGAAACAATGAAAACAGAAGTCGCCATAAGGGCTACAGGGATCCAGCCTATTATCAACGCGTCTCCCCACCATTTAGTTGCCATATATATCACAAGTGGGTGTATGCAATAGATTCCAAGTGAGCAGTCAGAGATCACTCTGACCACTCTTGCTGGAAATCCGTGAATCTTAGGGAGGCAAATGGCAAAGTTAAAAAGGCATGTCGCGGAAATTACTACGAGGAACGTTGTGTATCCGTAAAAAAGTTCTGCGGGGGCACCTCGGTGTACCGACAACCAGAAGGTAGAAAGGGCGATCAGAATGCCGGCTCCAACAAAACCTGACAGGTTACATGCCGCCCAGACAACGCCTCTTTCTTTTCTCTTGTCATATAGGTACGCGCCTAGAAAGCAAAGGCCCATGAAGCCAGTGAAGGGCTCAAACCCGTAAGCGCGCACAGGGCTCCATGTCATACCAAGCAAATCAATAGCAACTGGAATAATTGAAGTGGATAAAAACCATATGGCTATAAATACTCGTCTTTCATTCTCTGTTGAGTTTGTGTATATCTTGCTCAGGAACGGAATGAATATTGTCAGGCCCAAGATTGCGTACAAGTACCAAAGATGAGTAGTAATTGGGCCTTTGAATATAGAAAGAACTGAATCTAGTATTGATTGTCCGGAAACCCAAAACAGAAGGGTATAAACCAATGACCAAAAAAATATTGGAGGCACGATTCTAATAACGCGCTTCTTGTAAAATACTCCAATGTTCTCGTTTCGACCAAATAGAAGGGCACCTGTAATCATGAAGAATACTGTGACACTGCTCCTGGCCATTGAGTCATAAGTGTTACTGGCCCACCACCCAGCTCCAAATTGAGCAAAGCGAAATCCGGAAACGTGGATCACGACGACGAGAAAGCAAGCAATGGACCGAGCGATATCGATTCCGTCAGGCTGAAGGGGTTTGTTGACGCCTTTCATTATTTTTCACTTTTGAGGCAAATTCGCGCGGAGTGTATAAGCTTCCTTGTGGTGAGTTCAATATGGGAGACATGGTTTGATCGACGGGGCGGCTGGACTTGCCCCTGCTCAACCGGACACCAACGCCCTGTTGAATTCATACTGCTGTCGAGTGCCTGAACTTCCTTGCAGCGATAGTTCATAGCTCCGCGCGGGTGTTGCTCGTTGTAGTTTCAAAGGCGATTGCCAAGTTGCGTAATGCCGTTTCTCGACCCTGCTTGGGCATGTGCGCCACGTATTCACGCTTGATCGTGTTCACGAGACGCTCAACCCATTGATGCGCGCCGGCTGAATCAAACTCATGATCGCCGCCGCCCGTCCGTTAACCGCTGCGAAACGACCCAGCGAGCAACCTGCTCGAGCGTCCAGGTGCTCACTGCCTGATCTGGTTTGTTTCTGGATTGTCGTCGATAGGTGAGCTTTTGTTGTCCTAGAGAAACCTCGATGCTGAAGGACATATGTGGAACGAGTTCTATTGAATACGCCAGTTTCATCGAACAAAGGGACACCGTTTGCGTCCGATGATCACAATGAATAGGTATCCACTTTCGAGCTAGGTTGGCATTGATACCGTGGCGCAGGCCTACACTGGCCATCGACACTCCAGGTTGCGGGCACTGCTGGACGATTTTGGCGTTGAAGGGTTTGGGATAAGTAGTTTTCCGGCGCATTGCAATCATGACAAGGTGTGGCAGATGGGGCGGAATTTCAGGTGTTTAGGCTGGAGGCGATTTTTTACACGGCGAAATGACCGCGCCCGTACGCTATATTTTGTAAACACGCAGAGACAAAAGGTTTTTCTGATGCAACTGAAAGCCCTAGGTTGGGTCTGGATCATCGAGGTGCATTGAAAACGGTCAATCGTAAAGCCACAGTAGAAAAAATCGTACCTTACCTGAGGCGACGATTTCAGTCGTTTGTGACATTGGATTGGCTTAGTATTCGGCTTGTTTGGCTGGGGCGACAGCCATTTTTTTTGACCGGTGTTTTTCAGTTGAACGGAGCAAGCTGAGGTGGCGGAAAGGTATATGGATAGTGTGAGAGCTTTCTTGCTAGGGTTGCCTCGACGGCAGAAAAGGCTGATCCAGGTCTTCGCGGATGTGCTGCTGGTCTGGGGGGCTCTGTGGCTCGCGTTCATCGTTCGTCTGGGCATTGACGACATGTACAACCCGCTCAAAATCCATTTATGGCTTTTCGCCTGCGCGCCAGTCATTGCCATTCCATTATTTATTCGCTTTGGGATGTATCGCGCCGTCATGCGCTATTTTGGCAATGATGCTCTGGTCACGATTGTCAAAGCTGTCAGCTTGTCGTCTCTGATTCTGGCACTTGTCGTCTATTGGTATAGCAACCACCAGGCCGTTGTCCCACGCTCCATCATCTTCAACTACTGGTGGCTTAGCCTCGTCATCATCGGCGGACTGCGCTTATGTATGCGCCAATACTTCATGGGCGACTGGTTAAATGCCGTCCAGCACGTACCGTTTACCAATCGCGACGATGGTCTCACTAAAGTCGCGATTTATGGTGCAGGCGTAGCAGGCAATCAACTTGTCGCTGCGCTTCGTATGGGCCGAGTCATGCGCCCGGTTGCTTTTATCGATGATGATCCTAGTATTGCGGATCGTTCAATAGCCGGATTGCAAGTCTACAAGCCCAAACACATTCAACAGATGATTGATGAATCAGGCGCACAGGAAATCCTGTTGGCACTACCGTCATCTACCCGGGCACGACGTCGGGAAATTCTTACTATCCTTGAACATTTTCCGCTTCACATCCGCAGCGTTCCTAACTTCTCCGATTTGGCTAGCGGCCGTGTAAAGGTCGAAGACATCCAGGAAGTGGATATCGCAGATCTTCTGGGGCGCGATTCGGTTCCAGCACAACCAGACCTGCTTGAACGTTGTATTAAAGGCAAGACAGTGATGGTCACAGGGGCTGGCGGATCAATCGGCGCGGAGCTTTGCCGGCAGATATTCTTGCTTGAACCGACCACACTTTTGTTGTTCGAACACAGCGAATTCAACCTTTATAATATCCTTTTGGAGCTGGAGCAGAGAGCTTGTCGCGAATCTGTCCCTGTTAGATTGTTGCCCATTCTTGGTTCCATCCGGCAGCAGGAGAAACTTCTGGATGTCATGAAAACCTGGAATGTGGATACCGTCTATCACGCTGCCGCTTACAAACACGTTCCGATGGTCGAGCACAATATTGCCGAAGGTGTGCTTAACAACGTCATAGGCACACTCAATACCGCGCAGGCTGCGTTGCAGTCTGGTGTGTCCAACTTTGTATTGATTTCCACCGACAAAGCTGTTCGCCCTACGAATGTGATGGGGAGTACCAAGCGCCTCGCCGAAATGACGCTTCAGGCCCTGAGCCGTGAAATTGCCCCCGTGCTGTTCGGTGACAAGACCAACGTATCCAGGGTCAACAAAACCCGGTTTACCATGGTACGTTTTGGCAACGTGCTGGGTTCCTCCGGCTCAGTGATCCCCTTGTTCCACAGTCAGATCAAATCCGGTGGCCCTTTGACGGTCACACACCCGAAAATCACTCGCTATTTCATGACCATCCCAGAAGCTGCGCAATTGGTGATTCAGGCGGGCTCCATGGGTAGAGGGGGGGACGTATTTGTTCTGGATATGGGCGAGCCGGTGAAGATTGTCGAACTGGCAGAGAAGATGATTCATCTGTCCGGCCTGAGCGTTCGTTCGGAAAGAAATTTGCAAGGCGACATCTCAATCGAATTCACTGGGCTGCGTCCCGGTGAGAAGCTTTATGAGGAGTTGCTGATCGGCGAAAACGTGGCAGCGACGCAACATCCGATGATTATGTGTGCCAACGAAGATCATTTGCCCTGGGATGTGTTGAAGGGGCGCTTGAGCGAGCTGTTGGTTGCTGTCGAGAAGGATGATTACACCCGCGTCCGCCAACTCCTGCGAGAAACCGTCTCCGGCTACACCCCCGATGGTGAAATCGTTGACTGGATCTACCAGCAACGCCGTCTCGAGCCCTGATTGTTTCACATCCTGTAACGCTCGTATTTTTGACATGTGCCCTCCATGACCTAGGGTTGAGAAGCAGCTTGGGAAAAGCTGCTTCTCAATTCGATGTCATGGAGCTTCAACTATGCGTACCGGTTACTTCTATTCTTTGATTTTTGCTCTGTTTGCCAGCGTCTCGATCGCCGCAGTTGCGGCGCCTGCGACGCCTACAGAGTCTTCAATAGCGCCTCACTCAGTTGAGGTGTCAGCATCGGCAGCGCATCCAAAACTCAATCTCAATGACGCTGATGCGGCGACGCTGCAGAAGGAGCTGTCCGGCGTCGGCGAAGCCAAGGCTAAAGCTATTGTTACTTACCGTGAAACAAATGGCCCGTTTGCATCGATTGATGAGTTGCTCGAAGTGAAAGGCATCGGCAAAGCGATTCTTGATCGTAATCGTGAAAAGCTGGAAGTGAACTAAGCTGATTGTTCAACGCCAAGGGGCCGGTCATTGACCGGCCTTTCTGTTTTCTGGCGGGCAGATCCAGCAGGGGATTTCGCGAGCGTTCGTCGGACAGCTAAAAATTACGGCTATCATATTGCGTTTAAATTATGCCTATAATAATTTCGCGATCAATGATCGAAACCTATTTTCCCTTTGTGAATTTCAGGAGCACCGTCATGAATGCTGTTAAGCCCCAAGGTACCGCTCTCGTCACCGGCGCATCGTCCGGCATTGGTGCGATTTACGCAGAAAGGTTGGCTACCCGCGGGTTCGATTTGCTGCTGGTGGCTCGTGACAAGGAGCGTTTGGAAACCACCGCGAGCCATTTGCGCGAGGCCCATGGCATTCAGGTTGAAGTGCTCAAAGCGGATCTGACGCAAAAGGATGATGTGCTCAAACTCGAGCAACGCCTGCGCAGCGACTCAAGCATCAGCCTGTTGGTGAACAATGCCGGGGTTGCCGCTGATGGTCTGTTGGCCAATGCCGATATGGATAAGCTCGAGCGTCTGATTCAGCTTAACGTCACCACAGTGACTCGTTTGGCTTCGGCTGCGGCAGCGAGTTTTGCCAAAGCCGGACGCGGCACGATTATTAATATCGCCTCGGTAGTGGCGCTGTTCCCCGAGCGTTTCAACGCCACGTACAGTGCGAGCAAGGCTTATGTTTTGAGCCTGACTCAATCGCTGCACGCTGAACTCGACGGCACGGGCGTCAAGATTCAAGCCGTGCTGCCTGGCGTGACCCGAACCGAAATCTGGGAACGCTCCGGCATCGATGCCAGTGGCATTCCTGCAGAAATGGTCATGGAAGCGGGCGAGATGGTCGATGCTGCGTTGGCGGGCCTGGATCAGGGCGAGTTAATCACCATTCCATCCTTGCCTGATGCGGGCGAGTGGCAAGCGTTTGTTGCGGCCCGGCATGTCATGGCGCCGAACCTGTCCCGCAGTGCTGCGGCCAGTCGTTATAAGTAAGTCCCTTGCAAGTTGGTCAGAGGAAAGCGCGGTATGAATCAGCGTCGAATTGTAGTTACCGGGATGGGTCTGGTTTCGCCTTTGGGCAGTGATGTCGAAGTCGTTTGGCAGCGGTTACTGGGTGCGCGATCTGGTTTGCGCACTCTACCGGAAGCGGTGAGCGCCGATTTGCCCACCCGCGTCGGCGGCATAGTGCCAACGCTGGCGGAGGACGCCGAAGGCGGTTTCGATCCCGATCGCGCCACGCAGCCGAAAGAACAGAAGAAGATGGATCGCTTCATTCTGTTCGCCATGGAGGCGGCGCGGCAGGCGTTGGAGCAGGCAGGATGGCATCCGACCGACGCTGCGGGTCAGGAGCGTACGGCGACGATCATCGGTTCCGGCGTAGGTGGCTTCGGTGCGATCGCCGATGCAGTGCGCACCACGGACAGCCGTGGCCCGCGACGTTTGTCGCCGTTCACCATTCCGTCATTTCTGGTCAATCTGGCGGCGGGCCATGTGTCGATCCAGCATGGTTTGAAAGGCCCGTTGGGCGCACCGGTCACGGCATGTGCTGCTGGTGTTCAGGCAATCGGCGATGCGGCGCGCATGATTCGTGCGGGCGAAGCGGACATTGCTGTGTGCGGCGGGGCGGAGGCGGCGATTGATCGGGTCAGCCTCGCTGGTTTTGCGGCAGCCCGAGCCCTGTCCAGCGGCTACAACGACACGCCGGAACGTGCCTCGCGTCCATTCGACAGTGGTCGTGACGGTTTTGTGATGGGCGAGGGCGCCGGGCTGCTGGTCATTGAGTCACTGGAGCATGCGCTTGCGCGCGGGGCAAAACCGCTGGCCGAATTGGTCGGTTACGGTACCAGCGCTGACGCTTATCACCTGACTGCCGGGCCTGAAGATGGCAGCGGTGCGCGACGGGCGATGGAGCTGGCACTGGCTCAGGCCGGCATTAAAGCCTCTGATGTGCAGCATCTCAACGCCCACGCCACTTCAACGCCAGTCGGGGATCTAGGCGAGTTGGCGGCGATCAAAAGTGTGTTCGGTACAGAAAACAAAATCGCCGTGACTTCGACCAAATCGTCGACCGGACATTTGCTCGGCGCTGCGGGTGGGCTGGAGGCGATCTTCACGCTGTTGGCGATTCGTGATCAGGTGGTGCCGCCGACGCTAAATTTCGATAACCCGGATCCGGCGAGCGAAGGCGTGGACATCGTCCATGGCAAGGCACGTTCGATGCCAATCGAATATGCATTGTCCAACGGCTTCGGCTTCGGTGGGGTCAATGCCAGCGTGTTGTTCAAACGCTGGAAAGACTAGTCCTGCTGATCTTTCAGATGCGCGCGCGTAACGCCGAGGATGCGCTGGGCCAGCTCAGGATCTTCGACGCTACGCGCGAGTACCAATGCTCCCAACAGAGTGGCCATGATCACGATGCTGCGATCAGCGGCACTCTCGCCACCGAGGGTGTTCTGCACTTGCTCGAGTCGCGCATTGAGCACCGCGTCGGTGGTCGGGCTTGGTTGTCCGCGCAAACCGAGCTCCGAAGACATGGTCGGTAAAGGGCAACCTTCATGGGGCGAGGTGTAGTGCCATTCGGACAGGTAACTGTCGATGAAGGCTTCCAAAGGTTGCTCTTCAGAAAACAACATGGCGCAGTGCGCATCGAGTTGTGCGCCGGCTTCTTGCAGGGCCTTCTCCACCAATTCGTCCTTGGATTTGAAGTGCGAGTAGAAGCCACCGTGGGTCAACCCCAGTGCCTTCATCAAGGGTTGCAAGCCTGTGGCGCCGATTCCGTCCTTGCGAAATCGTGCCGAGGCTTCCTTGATGATGCGCTGATGGGTCTGGGCTTTATGGTCCTGCGAGTAACGCATCTGAAACTCTCTCCGCAACAATGCCCCCATCTTAACCACACAAAATTAAATGGTGACTGTACTTCTACTTCTAAAAAGCATGCAGATAAGTCCAAAGCGTGTAAAAAACACAAACCCCGCCGATTGGGCGGGGTCTGGTTCAGCGGTCTTGCGCTTCTTTGGCGTCCGCTTCGGCGTTGCGTGCAGCCACGCGTTTGCGTTCTTCATCGGTCAGTTCGACCTTGTTGGCGGTGTCTCGCAACATCATCAAACCGCCAACGATCGAGCCGATTGCAACGACCAGAATCAACCAGGCATACCAGGGCATAACGGCTCTCCTTAATGGCAGATCGATCGACGAGGATTTCGCCGTGCGACGCTGCTTACCACTTTTGAGCGAAGCGACTTCGCAGTGGTTCCATTCTAGGCCTGATATCCCCGCAGCACCTTAATTCCCTGTAGGAGATGCCGAAGGCTGCGATCTGTTGATCTTTTGTTTTTAACAAGCAAAGTCAAAAGATCGCAGCGTGCCGCAGCTCCTACAGGGGACTTATTGGCCCGTGAGCATGGCGTCGGCCGGCGCATTGGCGCGCAACTGGCCGGTGAGCAGGAAGTAGCCGAAGCCCACGGCCATGAAGCCGAGGAAAATCAGCCCGATCAACGCGTTGAACCACGCCATCGCCACCAGGCACACCACCGCCAAAACCAGCGCGATCATCGGGATCAGCGGATAGCACGGCGCGCGGAAAGTACGCTCCAGGTTCGGCTCCGATTTGCGCAGTTTGAACAGGCTGAGCATGCTCATGATGTACATCACGATCGCGCCGAACACCGCCATGGTGATCATCGCGGCGGTGAGGGTCATGCCGCCGAGGTTGATCAGACCGTCGCTGTAGATGGCGGCGATGCCGATGATGCCGCCGACAATGATCGCGCGGTGCGGCGTCTGGAAGCGCGAGAGTTTTGCCAGCGAAGCGGGCAGGTAGCCGGCGCGGGCGAGGGCGAAGAACTGCCGCGAGTAGCCGAGGATGATCCCATGGAAACTCGCCACCAACCCGAACAGGCCGATCCAGACCAACATGTGCAGCCAGCCCGAATTGTCGCCGACCACGGTTTTCATGGCTTGTGGCAGTGGGTCGTTGATGTTGGCCAAGGTGCGCCAGTCACCGACGCCGCCGGCAAAGAACATCACGCCCATCGCCAATAAAACCAAAGTCAGAATGCCGCTGATATAGGCCTTGGGAATCGTGCGTTTCGGATCCTTGGCTTCCTCGGCAGCCATCGCCGCGCCTTCGATGGCGAGGAAAAACCAGATCGCAAACGGAATCGCCGCGAACATGCCGGCAATCGCTGGCGCACCGAATACATCGGAACCGGCCCAGCCATTCAGAGCGAAATTGCTGAAGCTGAAGGCCGGCGCGACCACGCCCATGAACACCAGCAACTCGGCAACAGCCAATACGCAGACGATCAGTTCGAACGTCGCCGCCAGTTTCACTCCGAGGATGTTCAAGCCCATAAAGACGATGTACGCGCCGACTGCTGCGTGTTTTGGGTCGAGCGCCGGAAACTGCACATTCAAATAAGCGCCGATGGCCAGCGCAATCGCCGGTGGCGCGAAGACGAATTCGATCAGCGTCGCCAACCCTGCGATCAGCCCACCTTTCTCACCGAAGGCTCGACGGCTGTAGGCAAACGGCCCGCCAGCATGGGGAATTGCGGTGGTCAGTTCGGTGAAGCTGAAGATAAAGCAGGTGTACATGGTCGCGACCATGAACGAAGTCACCAGAAAGCCCAGCGTGCCAGCGACGCCCCAGCCGTAACTCCAGCCGAAATATTCCCCGGAAATCACCAGGCCGACGGCGATGCCCCACAGGTGCAACGTGCCCAGCGTGGGTTTGAGTTGTGTGTTCATGCGCTTGCTCCCTGAACGGTTTGGAAAGCTCGGGGGAGGGCGCGTGCAGTGGGCGTGCCATTGCGGTGAAACAAGTCGTAATAAGTTGAATGGGGTCGTATCGGGGATGGTTGCAGTGGGATAGCTGCATTTTGTGCGCCAGTTGAGTGCGATGTTGGCGGTTATGCCGTCTTCGCGAGCAGGCTCGCTCCCACAGGAGAATGCATTGTTAGGGCGAGCGCATTTCAAATTGTGGGAGCGAGCCTGCTCGCGAAGAGGCCTGGCCTGACGACGCAAATGCCTGCTGTACCGCCCGCATAAACCCACTCTTTACGCTTTCTTTATGCCCAGCCAACCCCCTCGGTCTCGTTCCTTTACAGCCTCCTTTCCGACAATCACCCCACACGCGGCAATACGCCGTAACACGGAGATCTTCCATGAGCGTTCTGGACGGGGTGTCACTGCTACTGGCAGTGGGGCTGTTCATTTATCTGTTGGTTGCGCTGTTGCGCGCGGATCGGAACTAGGAGCGGCTATGCACAGTTATGACTATTGGCTGATCCTCGCGTTTTTTGCGTTGGTCCTGCTGCCGGCGCCGTTCCTCGGGCGCTTCTACTACAAAGTGATGGAAGGTCAGCGCACCTGGCTGACGCCGATTCTTGGCCCGGTCGAGCGCGGTTGCTATCGCGTTGCGGGTGTCGATCCCGAGGCTGAGCAGAGCTGGCAGAAGTACACGCTGGCGCTGCTCGCGTTCAACCTCGCCGGTTTCCTGTTGCTGTTCGCGATTTTGTTGTTTCAGGATTACTTGCCGCTGAATCCGCAGAACCTGCCGGGCCAGGAATGGACGCAGGCGTTCAACACCGCGATCAGTTTCATGACCAACACCAACTGGCAGTCCTACAGCGGCGAAGCGACCCTCAGCTACCTGAGCCAGATGGTCGGCCTCACCGTGCAGAACTTCGTCAGCGCCGCCACCGGCCTCGCCGTACTGGTCGCGCTGTGCCGTGGCATCGGCCGTAAATCGACGAAAACCCTCGGCAACTTCTGGGTCGACATGACCCGCGCCACACTCTACGGCTTGCTGCCGCTGTGCCTGCTGCTGGCGCTGTATCTGGTCTGGCAGGGCGTGCCGCAAACCTTCGCGCAGTACGTGCATGCGGTGACGATGCAGGGCGTTGATCAAGTGATCCCGCTCGGCCCTGCGGCCAGCCAGATTGCGATCAAACAACTGGGCACCAACGGTGGCGGCTTCTTCGGCGTCAACTCGGCGCACCCGTTCGAGAACCCGACCGCGTGGAGCAACCTGTTCGAAGTCACCTCAATCATTCTGATCCCGGTGGCGCTGGTGTTCACCTTCGGTCATTACGTCAAAGACCTGCGTCAGAGCCGCGCGATCATCGCCTGCATGCTGGCGCTGTTTCTGATCGGCGGCGCGACCTCGTTGTGGGCCGAGTACCAACCGAACCCGACCCTGAACAACGCTGCCGTCGAACAGACCGCGCCGCTGGAAGGCAAGGAAGCACGTTTCGGCACCACCGCCACCGTGCTTTGGTCGGTGACCACCACAGCGGCATCCAACGGTTCGGTCAACGGCATGCACGACAGCCTCAATCCGCTCAGCGGTATGGTCGCGCTGGTCAACATGATGGTCGGCGAAGTGATCTTCGGCGGCGTCGGTGCCGGGCTCTACGGCATGTTGCTCAACGTACTGATCGCGGTGTTCCTCGCCGGTTTGATGATTGGTCGTACCCCGGAATACCTCGGCAAAAAACTCCAGGCGCGGGAAGTGCAATTGCTGGTGGTGACCTTGCTGGTGATGCCGGTCGGCGTGCTGGTGCTCGGTGCGATTGCCGCAGCGGTGCCCAGTGCTGCGGCGACCATCAGCAACCCTGGCCCGCACGGTTTCAGCCAGTTGCTCTACGCCTACACCTCGGCGAGTGCCAACAACGGTTCGGCGTTCGGTGGCCTGAGCGCGAACACGCCGTTCCACAACTTGATGTTGGGTCTGGGCATGTTGATCGGTCGCTTCGGTTACATCCTTCCAGTTCTGGCCTTGGCCGGCAGTCTGGCGATGAAGAAAACCGCACCGATCGGCCAGAACAGCTTCCCGACCCACGGCCCGCTGTTCGTGACCCTGTTGACCGTGACCATTTTGCTGGTGGGCGGCCTGACCTTCCTGCCAACCCTGGCGCTCGGCCCAATCGCCGAACACCTGAGCATGGGCTTCTGAGGACTGAATGATGAATATGCCCGCAATCAAACCCGCCGCCGTCAAGGCGCCGGAACAAGCGAAAACCGCGATCTCGGCCCTGTGGCGTCCGGCGCTGGTGCAAGCTTTCGTCAAACTCGACCCTCGGCAGTTGAAGCGTTCGCCGGTGATGCTGGTGGTCGAACTGACCGCGATTTTCACCACCGTGCTGTGCTTCCTCCCGGATGCCGACGTGCCGACCTTCGTCGCCGCACAAATCGCTTTGTGGCTGTGGTTCACCGTGCTGTTCGCCAACTTCGCCGAGGCCTTGGCCGAAGGTCGCGGCAAGGCCCGCGCCGACAGTCTCAAGGCCGGCAGCGAAGGCCTCAGCGCGCGGCGCAAACAAGCCAATGGCAGCTTTCAGGTCGTGCCTGCGGCAAGTCTGCGCAAGGGCGATGTGGTGCGCGTCGAAGCGGGGGAAATGATCCCCGGTGACGGCGAAGTCATCGAAGGCATCGCGGCGGTCAACGAAGCGGCGATCACCGGTGAATCCGCGCCGGTGATTCGCGAGTCCGGCGGCGACCGTTCGGCCGTCACCGGCAACACGCGGCTGGTGTCCGACTGGTTGTTGGTGAAGATCACCGTCAACCCGGGCGAGTCGACCCTGGATCGCATGATCGCGCTGGTCGAAGGCGCCAAACGCCAGAAAACCCCGAACGAAGTGGCGCTGGATATTCTGCTGATCGGCCTGACGTTGATCTTCCTGTTGGTGGTCGTGACCCTGCAACCGTTCGCCCATTTTGCTAACGGCAGCTTGCCGCTGGTGTTTCTGGTGGCGCTGCTGGTCACACTGATTCCGACCACCATTGGCGGTCTGCTGTCGGCCATCGGTATTGCCGGGATGGATCGTCTGGTGCGCCTCAATGTGATCGCCAAGTCTGGCCGTGCGGTGGAAGCGGCGGGCGACGTGCACGTGCTGTTGCTCGACAAAACCGGCACCATCACTTTCGGTAACCGTCGCTGCAGCGCGGTGTATGCCGCGCCGGGTGTGAATGGTCGTGAGTTGGCCGAGGGCGCGCTGTTCGCCTCGCTGGCCGACGACACCGCTGAAGGCAAGTCGATCGTCGAGTACCTGCGCGGTCTGCATCCGCAAGCTGAACCGGCGCCGGAAACCCTGACTGCCGTGCCGTTCAGCGCCGAGACGCGTTTATCCGGCGTCGACTATCAGGGCCGTGTGTATCGCAAAGGCGCGGTGGATTCACTGCTGAGTTTCCTCGGTCAGAAACGCGCGGATCTGGCCCCGGCGCTGGCGCGGGAAATCGACAAGATCGCGCAGAGCGGTGGCACGCCGTTGCTGGTTTGCGCGGACGGCAAATTGCTCGGCGCGATCCACCTCAAGGACGTGGTTAAACCAGGGATTCGTGAGCGCTTTGCTGAGCTGCGCAAACTCGGGATTCGCACGGTGATGGTCACCGGTGACAACCCGTTGACCGCTGCGGCGATTGCTGCTGAAGCAGGTGTGGATGACGTTCTCGCTGAGGCCACACCAGAGAAAAAACTCGCCCGCATTCGTCACGAGCAAAACGACGGTCGTCTGGTTGCGATGTGCGGCGACGGCGCCAACGATGCTCCAGCGCTGGCCCAGGCTGACGTTGGTATGGCGATGAACGACGGCACACAAGCGGCGCGTGAAGCGGCGAACATGGTCGATCTCGACAGCGACCCGACCAAGCTGCTCGACGTGGTGCAGATCGGCAAGGAATTGCTGGTGACCCGTGGTGCGCTGACGACCTTTTCCATCGCCAACGACGTGGCCAAATACTTCGCCATTCTTCCAGCACTGTTTGCATCGATTTATCCGCAACTGGGGGTGCTGAACATCATGCAGTTGACCAGCCCGCAGAGCGCGATTCTCTCGGCGATTGTGTTTAACGCATTGATCATCGTTGTGCTGATTCCGTTGGCATTGCGCGGTGTGCGCGTGCAGGCAGCGAGTGCGGCGGCGTTGTTGCGGCGCAATCTGTTGATCTATGGATTGGGCGGGATTCTGGTGCCGTTTGTGGGGATCAAGGCGATCGACATGCTGCTCACGGCGTTGCATTTGGTTTGAGGCTGGAAGAGCCCCTCACCCTAGCCCTCTCCCGGAGGGAGAGGGGACTGACCGAGGTGTTTGTGAGTGCTGCACCGACCTGAGCTATCGAGTCGAACTCAGGTTTTGAAAAGCATAGAGATCGGCTCCCTTTCCCCTCGCCCCCCCTGGGGGAGAGGGCTGGGGTGAGGGGGAAACGATCCCCCTGACACCCCACAAAAAGTTTGCCCAACGAATTCGAGGATTTTGAAATGTCCACAATGATACGTCCCGCCCTCAGCCTGCTGGTGCTGATGACCCTGGTCACCGGCGTCGCTTACCCGCTGGTGGTCACTGGCATCGCCCAGGTCGCTTTCCCCGAGCAAGCCAACGGCAGCCTCGTCCACGATGCCACCGGCAAAGTCCGCGGCTCGTCCCTGATCGCTCAGGATTTCGTCGGCGATGCTTGGTTCCATCCACGTCCTTCCGCCGGCGCCTTCGCCACGGTTTCCAGCAGCGCCAGCAACCTCGCGCCGAGCAACCCGGCACTCGCCACGCGGGTGATCGACGACGCCAACAAATTGCAGGTGCCAGGCCAGGGCCCGGTGCCGTTGGCGCTGTTGACCACCTCCGGCAGCGGCCTCGATCCGCACTTGCCACCGGCGGCAATTGCCTATCAACTGGCGCGAGTCGCGGCAGCGCGCAACCTGCCGGTCGCGACCGTACAGCAACTGCTCGATGCGCACATCGAACAGCCGCTGGTGGGGCCGCCGGTGGTCAATGTGCTGGAGCTGAACATGGCACTGGAAAAACTGTAGAGATGATCGTTCCCACGCTCTGCGTGGGAATGCATCAATGGACGCTCCGCGTCCGCTTTGGTGGGACGCAGAGCGTCCCGGGCTGCATTCCCACGCAGAGCGTGGGAACGATCATCAGGAAGAGAGAGCATCAAGCATGAGCGACTCCGGCCGCGCCGACGCACTGTTAGCAGACCTGCCCCGCGATGGCCGTGGCCGGCTCAAGGTTTTCCTCGGCGCCGCCCCCGGTGTCGGCAAAACCTACGCCATGCTTCAGGCCGCGCACACGCAACTCCGTCAGGGCGTAAAAGTTCTCGCCGGCGTCGTCGAAACCCATGGCCGCGCCGAAACCGAAGCGCTCCTTGGCGGCTTGCCGCAACAACCGCTGCTGCGCTCGGAATACCGTGGCGTGATGCTCGAAGAGATGGATCTCGACGGCATCCTCGCGGCCAAACCGAAACTGGTGCTGGTCGATGAACTGGCCCACAGCAACGCGCCCGGCAGTCGTCACGACAAACGCTGGCAAGACATTCAGGAACTGCTCGCCGCCGGCATCGACGTGTTCACCACGGTCAACGTCCAGCACCTCGAAAGTCTTAACGATCAGGTACGCGGCATCACCGGTGTGCAGGTGCGCGAAACCCTGCCGGACTGGGTGCTGCAAGAAGCCTACGAACTGCTGCTGATCGACCTGCCGCCACGCGAATTGCTCGAGCGTCTGCGCGAAGGCAAGGTCTACGTGCCGGAGCAGGCGCGCGCGGCGATCGATGCGTTTTTCACCCAGACCAACCTCACTGCATTGCGCGAACTGGCGATGCAAACCGCCGCCGCGCAAGTCGATAACGATCTCGCCCAGGGCTATCGCCAACTCGGTCAAGCCGCGCCGGCGGTGCGTGGCAGATTGTTGGTCGGAGTCGATGGCGACGCGCAGGCCGAACGCCTTGTGCGCCACGCCAGCCGTGTCGCGCAGCGTCGGCATTTGCCGTGGAGTCTGGTGCACGTCGACAACGGCAGTGTGCGCGACGAACAATCGCGAGTGCGCCTGCAAAGCGCTCAGCAGTTGGCCGAGCGCCTCGGTGGTGAAGTGGTTTTGTTGCGCGCCGGTGAGGTGGCGAAAACCCTGATCCAGCATGCCGCTGAACGTCGGGCGAGTCTGGTGCTGGTCGGTCAGTCGCGACCGCGTTTGCGTCGTCGACTGTTCGGTGGCGGTCTCGCAGCGCGTTTATTGCGCCAGGCCCACGGTCTGGAAATCAACGTCCTCGACAGCGATCACCAACAGCATCAACCGCGCCAACGCAATCCGCTGACGCTTGTGTGGTTCGATTACGCGCTGGCATTGGTTGCGACGGTGTTGGCCAGTGCCTTGGCGTGGGCGGTGTCGAGTGTGTTGCCGCTGCCGAACATCTCGCTGGTGTTCCTCGCGGCGGTGTTGCTGGTGGCGGTGCGCAGCAGCCTCGGCCCGGCGTTGGCCTGTGCGGCGCTGTCGTTTCTGACCTACGATTTTTTATTCATTCCGCCGAATTTTTCTTTCAGCATCCAGCGCGAAGAAGACGTGCTGACTCTGTTGTTTTTCCTCTTGATGGCAGCGCTCACCGGCAACCTTGCGGCGCGTCAGCGTCGACAATTGCAGGCATTGCGCGACACCCAAGAAGAGACCACCGAACTGCTCGATCTGTCGCGCAAACTCACCGCCGCCACCGATCGCCAGGCCGTGATCAGCGCCGCCGCGCAACACCTCAACGGCTGGAGCGATCTGCAACTGTGCCTGCTCAATCGCGACGGTCAGGGCGGCTGGAAAGTCGAGACTGGCGGGCCGCTGCAATTCACTGAATCCGAACGCGCCGCCGCCGATTGGGCCTGGCAACACGATCAACCGGCGGGTATGGGCACCGGCACGTTGCCATTCGGGCGTTGGTGGTGGTGGCCGTTGTCGGTCGAGGATGGGCCGCTGGCGCTGCTCGGTGTTTGCGCCAAAGAAGGCCAGACCTTGAGCGGTCAGCGCCGACGTCTGCTGACAGCATTGAGCCAGCCGCTGGCGCAGGCACTGGCCCGCGCGCAACTGGCCGACGATCTCGAAGCCGCACGCCTGCATGGCGAAACCGAGCAATTGCGCAGTGCGCTGCTGGCCTCGGTTTCGCACGATTTGCGCACGCCGTTGACCGCCATGCGCGGCAGCATCGACAGTCTGTTGGCGCTCGGCGAAGCAATCCCGTTGGAGGATCGCCGCGAGCTGCTTGAAGGCACTCGTGATGAAGCCGAACGCCTTGACCGCTATATCCAGAATCTGCTCGACATGACCCGCCTCGGCCACGGCGCGTTGAAACTGGCGCGGGACTGGGTGTCGCCGGCGGATATCGTCGGCAGTTCGCTCAATCGCCTGCGCGCGGTGCTGGCGCCGTTGCAGGTCAGCACCGAGGTGCCGGCCGAGTTGCCGTTGCTGTTCGTGCATGCTGCGCTGATCGAGCAGGCGTTGGTCAACGTGATGGAAAACGCCGCACGGTTTTCGCCAAATCACGGTCGTCTGGAGCTACGTGCTGGCGCCGATGACAGCGAGATTTTCTTCTCGGTCAGTGACGAAGGCCCGGGAATTCCCGAAGACGAGCGCGCGAAGATTTTCGATATGTTCTACACCGCTGCACGCGGCGATCGCGGTGGGCAGGGCACCGGTCTTGGGCTGGCAATCTGTCAGGGCATGGTCGGTGCACATGGCGGACGCATCACCGTCGCTGACGGCATCGAAGGGCGCGGCACCTGCATCACCCTGCACTTGCCGTTGCAGGCGCAACCGGGGATGGACAATGAAGCCTGATGCCGACTGCGCTACTCTCTTGCCCATCTTTTCTGTTGATGTGAATTCATGAGCCAGACCGCGACCATTTTGGTCATCGACGACGAACCGCAGATCCGTAAATTCCTGCGCATCAGCCTCGCCTCACAAGGCTACAAAGTGCTCGAGGCTGGCACCGGCGCCGAGGGCCTGGCGCAAGCGGCGCTGAATAAACCGGACTTGCTGGTGCTCGACCTCGGCCTGCCGGACATGGACGGCCAGCAAGTGCTCCGTGAGTTTCGCGAATGGGCCACGGCGCCGGTGCTTGTGTTGTCGGTGCGTGCCAGCGAAGGGCAGAAAGTCGAGGCACTGGATGGCGGCGCCAACGACTACGTGACCAAGCCTTTCGGCATTCAGGAATTTCTTGCACGGGTACGGGCGTTGTTGCGCCAGGCGCCGGCGGGGGAGGCGCAACAAGCGGCGTTGAGTTTTGGCCCGCTGACCGTGGATCTGGCCTATCGGCGGGTGCTGCTCGACGGCGTTGAAGTGGCACTGACTCGCAAGGAATACGCGGTGCTTGCGCAGCTGGCGCGGCATCCGGGAAGGGTGATCACACAGCAGCAATTGCTCAAGGATATCTGGGGGCCGACGCACACCGAGGACAGTCATTATCTGCGGATAGTGGTGGGGCATTTGCGCCAGAAACTGGCGGATGATCCGACAAGACCACGGTTTATTGTGACGGAGGCGGGGGTTGGGTATCGGCTTATGGAGTTTGTGGGATAGCTAAAAGATCGCAGCCTTCGGCAGCTCCTACATTGCAATGCGTCCTCCTGTAGGAGCTGCCGAAGGCTGCGATCTTTTGATCTTTACTGCTGTTGCTCACTCTCATACCGATCCATCGTATCCCGCGCAATCTCCCGCCCCAGCGCGATCAATTCCGGCGCTTTGTAAAACTCGAAAAACCGGCAAACCCGCTTCGGCACGTTGATCAAAATATCCGGTGGATACCCGGCAATCTTGTACTGCGCCAGCGAGGTCTGCATCACCTCGAAACTCTGGTTGATCAGATCCAGCAATGACGCCGGTCCAACGTTATCGATGATGAATGAACCCGTCGCCGATTTCGGTGCGCCTTCACGCTCAGGCGCGGCGGCCGGTTGCTGATTATCGGGGTCGGCGCCTTCCAGCCACGGATTGATATCCGCCGCTTCCGCACGCAACGCTTCTTGTTCCAGCTTCAACAATTGTTCAGCCTGGGTGCGGCGAAACGGCATCTTCGAGCCCAGCGAATTGATCAGATTGTCGAAGCGCGAACGAAACGCCGGCGGACGCTGGATCACCGGCAGTTTGTAATGCCGCTGGTTGGTCGAGTTGAGATTGACCGCGATGATCAAATCACAGTGGCTGGACACCACCGGCACGATCGGCAGCGGGTTAAGAATGCCACCATCGACCAGCATGCGATTGCCTTGCATCACTGGCGTGAACAGGCTGGGAATCGCTGCCGAAGCGCGCATCGCCTGGTGCAGACAGCCTTCCTGAAACCAGATTTCCTGTTGATTGGTGAGGTCGGCGGCGACGGCAGTGTAGGGGATGCGCAGGTCTTCGATGTTGATCTCGCCGACGATTTTGCGGATCTGCCCGAAAACTTTTTCACCGCGAATTGCGCCGAGGCGGAAGCTGACATCGACCAGGCGCAACACGTCGAGGTAATCGAGGCTTTCGATCCAGTTGCGGTATTCATCAAGTTTGCCGGCGGCGTAGATACCGCCAACCACCGCGCCCATCGAACAACCGGCAATGCAGGCGATTTCGTAACCGCGTTTTTCGATTTCTTCAATGACTCCGATATGGGCATAGCCCCGGGCGCCACCGGAGCCCAGTACCAGCGCGACACGCTTTTTCATCCAGCTTCCTCCCGACAAGGTTGCACAATGCACCCATCGGGCAAGCGGCTCAATCGCCGAGGTCGCTCAGCGGCGCGGTCGCGTCGTTTTTTCGATACTTCATGGCCGCGCGGGGCTATCCTTTTCGCCACCGCAGAATCACGGCCGCACAAGGCACTTTTTCGCCGCCGAACCGTCTTACCTGCACGACTGTTGACCTATTTTTGAGGTGTAAGTGATGAAAGCCTGGATCTGTGTGCCCTTGATCGCCCTGGCATTGGCCGGTTGCGCCGGCAAGACTGCGTACCGCGACAGTTGCGGCAGCCAGCTCGACACGGCGTGGCATGAGCTGGATCTGGCCAAGGCCGAAGGCTTTGCCGGCACCGTCAGTTATTCCAAAGCGCTGTCGTTGCTGACGGCGGCCAAAACCCAGCAGCAATTCGAAGGTTTCGAAGGTTGCGCGAGCAAGGCCGAGAAGGCGCGTTTCTACATTCGCGAATCCCGCGCCGGCCGTTAAGCGGCTGACCTGAAGCAAGGATGCTGCGCTGACGAGGCGCCAGACTCCTCCCCAAGACGTTCTGAAGGAGCAAGTGATGTCTGCGTTGGTTGATCGGTTGGTGGCTCATATCCTGAGCATTGAAGTGCGATTGCTCAGTTGCCAGGCGCGGCTGACGGCGCGTACTGATCCTGAGGCGCTGCACGATCTGCGCACCACAGTGCGTCGCTTGCGCAGCTTGTTGCGGCCGTTGCGCGGCTTGCCCGGGGTTGAGCAACTGGAAGACGCGGCCTCGGCAGTCGGTCAATTGACCACGCCGTGGCGCGATCGTGAAGTGCTCGCGGCTTACTTGCTCGAACACGATCAACCCGAGGCGGCGCAACGGCGCATGGCGCAGATGGCGGAGGCGTATCCGGCACTGGCGGCGAGTGCCGAGGTGGCCTCGCTGCTGATGATTCTCGACGCTTTTCCACGGTTTATTCGTGCGTCTCAGCGGCAGGGCTTGCTCAAAGGTCTGGCTAAACGCATCGAAAAACGCCTCGGCAAACAATGGAAGAATCTCGATCAGGCGCTGCATGATCCGGCGCATGATCGCCATCGTCTGCGCCTGTTGATCAAGCGTGTGCGTTACGGCATCGAGGCGTATCCAGAACTGGATCGTCTGCCGGAAGCGGCGCTGCCACGCTTGAAGTCTGCGCAAGGGGCTCTGGGCGATTGGCACGATTGCTGGCAGTGGCTGGCGAAAGCCGAACTGGAAACCGATCTGCAACCGTGTGTCGCCACATGGCAGGCGGGTTTGATCAAAGCCGAGGCCAAGGCCGATCGTGTGCTCGAAAAACTCAGCAGCACCTGCTTCAAATCCTGAAGACACCGCATCACCCCCTGTAGGAGCTGCCGCAGGCTGCGATCTTTTGATCTTGTTTTTCAACATCAAAAGATCGCAGCCTGCGGCAGCTCCTACAGGGAGTGGTGTCTGATCTGTCAGCGCATTTGACCGGAATAGACGCTGCGGTGCTCTCCGGCTGTGGTTAAGATCCCTGCATTCATTTTCGTTTTCTGAGGTTGCCATGCGCTTTTGTGATCTGCTCGATGCGGTGCGCCGCCAGCCGGAACTGTCGATCCCCGCCGAATGGGCTCAGGGCCGCGCCAGTTTTGGTGGCCTCGTCGCCGCGCTGCAATACGAAGCCATGCGCGCCAAGGTGCCGGCGGATCGCCCGGTGCGTTCGCTGGCGATCACCTTCGTCGGCCCGGTCGAGCCGGAAGTCCCGGTGAGTTTTGAAGTGGATGTGCTGCGTGAAGGCAAAGCCGTCAGCCAGGTGCTGGGCCGGGCGATGCAAAACGGTCAAGTGGTCACGTTGGTGCAAGGCAGCTTCGGCGCCTCGCGTCCTTCGGAAGTGGCGATTGCCGCTGAGCCTGCGCCGGACATGAAGCACTGGGACGAATGTCAGGAACTGCCGTACATCAAAGGTGTGCTGCCGGAATTCATGCGTCATCTGGCGATGCGCTGGACGATCGGCGGTTTGCCGTTTACCGGTAATTCTTCGCGGGACATGGGCGGTTGGGTGCGTTTGCGTGGCGACGTGAAGGAAGAGCCGGTGACCGAGGCGCACATTCTTGCGCTGGTCGACGCATGGCCGCCGTCGCTGCTGCCGCATCTGAAGAAACCGGCCATGGGCAGCACGCTGACCTGGACCATCGAATTCGTCCAGCCGTTACGTGAATTGAGCACGCTGGACTGGTGCAAGTACCGCGTGGAAACCGAGTACGCCGCCGACGGCTACGGGCATGCCGCCGCCAAGCTGTGGAGCGCGGAGGGCGAGTTGATAGCCATGAGTCGGCAGACTGTCACGATCTTCGCCTGACTCAATGCCGACGGTGACGCTCCCGCCAGGCGCGCCACCAGCCGCCGCTGAGAAAGAACCGTGGAAAAGTCAGAAACTGCTCGACCAGCAAACGTGAAATCGCGTCTTTGCGATCACTGAATGGCTCGGAGGCTTGCGCCTCCAAGCGGTGACCGTGGCGCTGCAAGCCCAGCGCCGCGACGATGCCAATCACACCGATGGCGACACTGGCCAGGCTCAGGCTGAACACGCCAGAGACGATCAACAAAAACGCCACGATGAACAGCGGCACGGCAATCAGGTGCAACACCAGATTGGTCGGGTGCTGATGATTGCCCGGGTACGCGCGCCATTGCCACGCGGGAAGGTTGGGGTGTCGTTTGCCCATGATGTGGCTACTCCTCGATCCATGTTGATTGCATGGATGAAGAATAGGCCGGGCCGGGAAGGGCGGCGAATCGAGGTTGGCTATTGGCTTCATAGGCATGATGGACAAAAAAGATCGCAGCCTTCGGCAGCTCCTACATTGAAAGGTGTACACCTGTAGGAGCTGCCGAAGGCTGCGATCTTTTGATCCTCAGAGTTTCAACTGCCCAATCGCCTTGCTCAATTCCCCAGCCAACGTCGCCAACTCATTACTGGTCGTCGCCGAATCCACCGTCTGCTGCACGGTGTTCTCGGTCACATCGCGAATGCTCACCACCGCCCGATTCATCTCCTCGGCAACCTGACTCTGCTGCTCAGCCGCCACGGCGATCTGCGTATTGCTCTCGCGCATCTGCGCCACCGCGCCGGTGATCTCGGCCAGCGCCGCGCCAGCTTCCTGCGCCTGCTGCACACAATCGTCTGCCTTATACGAACTCTCCTGCATGAAATCCACCGCGTCGCGCGTGCCGGCCTGCAAAGCCGACACCATCGTGGTGATCTCATCAGTCGAAGCCTGCACACGTTTCGCGAGGTGGCGCACTTCATCGGCGACCACCGCAAAACCACGGCCCATTTCCCCCGCACGCGCGGCCTCGATGGCAGCATTGAGAGCAAGCAGATTGGTCTGCTCGGCGATGCTGTGAATCACGCTGACCACACCGTTGATCTTCTGACTGTCTTCAGCCAAGCGTTGAATCATTTCGGCCGTCTGCTGCACGCCGCTGGACAGACCGGCGATCGAATGCTGCACGCGCGCGACCACTTGCTGACCACTGCCGGCCAGACCGTCAGCGGTCTGCGACAAATCGCGGGTGGCGCCCGCGTGCTGGGCGATGTGATAGACCGTGGCGGTCATTTCATTGATCGCCGTGGCCGCTTGATCGGTTTCACTCTGCTGACCGAGCATGCCGTGACGCACTTCGTCCATGCTCGCCGCCAGACGCGCCGCACCGACGTCCAGTTGCCGCGCGGTGTTGGCAACGGTGGTGACCACACGCTGATAACCTGCCTGCATCGCGTTGAAGGCACTGGCCATCTGCCCGACTTCATCTGTGCAGGCCAATGGCACGCGGGCCGAGAGGTCGCCGCTTTTCTCGACGTGCAGCATCACGTCTTTCAGGGTGTTGAGTTGGCTGAGCAGGAAGCGGATCAACAGTTGTGAAGCGCCGAGCATGGCCAGCATCAGAATCAATACGGCCACGGCGAAGTTGGCGAAACGCTCATCGAATACCTGCGCCAGGCTCGGGCCATAAGCGATCACGGCGACGCGTTGACCGTCGGCACGGCTGAACACCTCGGCGCCCATCAACGGGTTTTTGCCGAACAATGGCATCGGGTTGATCTCGATCCAGCCGTTGCTGTCGGCGATTTCCAATAACGGTTGATCGTTGAGACGCGGCGCTTCACCGCGTTTGAAGGTCAGCACTTGATCGGCTTTGGGTAGCGCTTGCCCGACCGGCCAGGCCTTGAGCAACTGCGCCTGGGCCTGCGCGGAGGCCTTTGACGCATGACTGCGCGCCTGCTGTTCGAGGTGTACGGCGTACAACACCAACAACAAAGTGGTGACGAAGGCGACCGCGTTGACCGCCCAGAATTTGTATTTCAGCGAGATATTGCTAAGCCAGGCACCCATGGAGGTCTTCTCTGATAGCGGAAACAGCATTGGCAAGGTGCCAGTATTGTGCCGCTATGCAGATCTGCAGAACTTGATGCACATCAAAAGACCACACAGTCCCCTGTGGGAGCGGGCTTGCTCGCGAATGCGGTGTGTCATTTAAATCATTTTTGCCTGACACAGCGCTTTCGCGAGCAAGCCCGCTCCCACAGGAGGAATTTGGTGGGTCAGGGGAGGGTGGGGAGATTGAAAAACGCGCGGGCGCACGCGGTGGTGTGCGCAGCCAGGTCTTCCTCGGTTTCCCCGCGATGCAGAGCAACTTCGCGCAACACCTCCGTCAGATACGCCGGCTCATTACGCCCGTTCTTCGGTTTCGGTCGCAACGTACGCGGTAACAAATAAGGCGCATCGCTTTCCAGCATCAGCCGTCCGCGTTTGATCTCTTTTACCAGCGGATGCAGATGCGTGCCCCGACGCTCGTCGCAGATCCAGCCGGTAATGCCGATGTGCAGATCCATGTCGAGATAACTGAACAGCGCTTTTTGCTCACCGGTAAAGCAATGCACCACCGCAGCAGGCAACTGATCGCGGAAGCCTTTCAGTATCTCCAGTAGTCGCTGACTGGCATCGCGCTCGTGTAAAAACACCGGCAACTGCAGCTCAACGGCCAGCGCCAGATGTTCTTCCAACACCTTCTCCTGCTGCGGGCGCGGGGAGAAATCGCGATTGAAATCCAGCCCGCATTCGCCCACCGCGACCACGTTCGATTCCTTCAGCAAACTGCGCAAACGCCCCGCGCTGTCAGCGCTCCAGTCGCTGGCCGAGTGTGGGTGAATGCCGGCGGTGGCGAACAGCCGTTGACCGTTCTCATCCAGTTGCTGACACAGCTCCAGCGCCTGTTCGCTACCCTCGACGCTGGTGCCGGTCAGCACCAGTTGGCAGACCCCGGCGGCGTAGGCGCGGTCGAGTACGGCCTGGTGTTTGTCGGCGAAACTTGGGTTGGTCAGGTTGACGCCGATATCGATGAGTTGCATGGTTGCTACCTCGGGCCGAAGGCCGGAAAGCATACCAGAGCTGTAGATTCATAAGAAAAGCCAAGAACTACAACGAGTTAAAGCTGTCTTTTGATGCCGCGAGACCCGTCTGATTGGCAGCAATGCCAACGCTGTGCCAGTCTCTCGCACCTTGCCAGCGCTCCAGGCGCTCTGTTTTCGTCGGTGATTTCGACCGTTCAGCGGTGAAATTGCCCCGTATTCTTTCCGGAGAGTGGATGGTTCGTCCCTCGGTTTTGTTGCTGTTGTGTGGATCGCTGCTGCTGCCGATGACGGCGGTTGCGCGCCTGCCCGGGCCGCTGCAAGCCGTGCCGGCCGCCAAGGTGCGCGATCTCTCGGAGATCCGCAGCAGTCGCGTGTTGCGGGTGCTGGTCAATCAGAGCCGCAATAGCTCCGGCGAAGTCCAGGGGCAGGCCATCGGCGTCGAATACCATCGCTTGCGCGCCTTCGAGCAATACCTCAACGGTCACGCCCGTGACGGTCAGGAAATCACCCTCAAGATCATTCCCAAATCCAAGGATCAATTGCTCGGCGCCTTACAGCGTGGCGAAGGTGATCTGGTGGCGCCGGGGGAATTGCTCGACCTGCAACCGGGTCACGCGGTGGCCAGCAGCGAACCGATCGCCAGCAACGTGCCGCTGATCCTGGTCGGCATCAAGGGCGAGCGACGCTACACCAAGGTTGAACAACTCTCCGGCAAAACCCTCGCCTTGCCGACTGGCAGCGCAGCGGGGGAGGCCGTCAGCCAATTGAATCAGAAACTGGCGCTGCACAAACTGGCGCCAATCAAGATCGAATGGGTCGACCCGACACTGGCGGTCGAGGATGTGCTGGAGATGGTGCAGGGCGGGATTTTCCACCTGACCATCGTCGAGCAACCCATCGCCGAGCGTTGGGGCAAGATCCTGCCGAAATTGCGTTTTGATCGGCAGTTGATGATCAGCGAGCCTGGCGAAGAGTACTGGTTCGTCCGCCGCGACGCCTCGATGCTGCGGGCGAGCATTGATCGCTTCTTGACCGGTTACAAAAAACCGTCCAACGAAGATGCGGCGTTTCTGCGCATCTACCGTCGCCTCTATCAAGTTCACTATCCGTTGGCCAAGGCTGATCGCCAGCGTCTGGAAAAACTGCGCCCGACCCTGCAAAAACACGCTGACGCGCAAAAAATGGATTGGCTGAACCTGGCGGCGCTGGCGTTCAAGGAGTCCGCGCTGCAACCCAATGCCCGCAGCGGCAGTGGCCCAACCGGGCTGATGCAGATCACCCCGTCCGCCGCGCAACGCGTCGGCGTCGACAATATTCAGAATCTTGATGCCAACGTGCAGGCCGGGGCCAAGTACCTCGCGATGATCCGGCGCAAGTTCTTCAACAGTCCCAAGCTCAACGAGCGCGAGCGCATGGCCTTTACGCTCGCGGCTTACAACATCGGCCCGGAGCGGGTGCAAGGCATGCGCGCCGAAGCGCGGCGGCGTGGCTTGAACCCCAATCAATGGTTCTTCCAGGTCGAGCGCATTGCCATGGAGCAGGTGGGAATGGGGCCGGTCAGCTATGTTAATAGCGTGAACAAGTATTACTTGGCGTTCGACCGGGAGCGGGAGTCGTTGGAGCCCGGAGGACAAAAAGTAGCCTCACGCAAATGATCTAATAATTTGATTGTTACGGCGGAATAATTGCGCTTTTATCATGAAATTAACTGATTAATATAGCGGCCAACCAACACACACTTCTCGCAAAACAAGGAATGCTTCCATGAGCTCACTGATCAACAAAGTCCTGTTCACCCGCGCCGGTTACGGTCTGACCATCCTGCGCATCGCTGTCGGTGTGATCTTCGCGGCTCACGGTTCGCAAAAGCTGTTTGGACTGTTCGGTGGTTATGGCTTGTCCGGCACCGCGCAATACATGGACAGCATCGGTCTGCACCCGGGTTACCTGATGGCGACGCTGGCGGGTGGTACCGAGTTCTTCGCCGGTCTGGCGTTGATCATCGGTTTGCTGGTTCGTCCGGCGGCGCTGGGTTTGACCTTCCTGTCGCTGGTGGCGATCTTCACCGTGCACATCAGCAACGGTTTGTTCATGGCCAACAACGGTTACGAATTTGCCCTGGCCCTGCTCGGTGGCAGCCTCGCAGTACTGATCGAAGGCGCCGGCAAACTCTCGGTGGACCGCGCCATCGCTGGCTGATCGCAAAACCCGGACAAAAAAAGGCCCGTATCGTGAGATACGGGCCTTTTGTTTGTTACTGCGACTGGCTTGCTGCGCCGGGTTTAACCGCGACGGCGCAGGGCGTCGATACGCTCTTCCAGCGGCGGGTGGCTCATGAACATGCGCGCGAAGCCCTGCTTGATGCCACCGTTGATGCCGAATGCATTCAGGGTGTCCGGCATATGCACCGGCAAGCCTTGTTCGGCACGCAGACGCTGCAGGGCACCGATCATGGCGCTGGTACCGGCCAGACGTGCACCGGCTTCGTCAGCACGGAATTCGCGTTTACGCGAGAACCACATGACGATCGAGCTGGCCAGAATGCCCAGCACCAGTTCGGCGAAAATGGTCGCCACGTAGTAGGCGATGCCTTGGCCTTCTTCGTTTTTAAAGATCACTTTGTCGACGAAGTTGCCGATGATCCGTGCGAAGAACATCACGAAGGTGTTCACCACGCCCTGGATCAACGCCAGCGTGACCATGTCACCGTTGGCCACGTGGCCGATTTCGTGAGCCAGCACGGCCTTCACTTCATCGGGCGAAAAACGCTCGAGCAAGCCCTGACTGACCGCGACCAGCGCGTCGTTCTTGTTCCAGCCAGTGGCGAAGGCGTTCGCCTCGTAGGCCGGGAAAATACCGACTTCGGGCATCTTGATCCCGGCTTCGCGGGACAATTGCTCGACGGTTTGCAGCAGCCATTGCTCATGCCGGGTGCGTGGCTGGCTGATGATCTGGGTGCTGGTGCTCATCTTCGCCATCCACTTGGAGATGAACAGCGAGAACAGCGAACCGGCAAAACCAAAGACCGCACAGAAAACCAGCAGCTGACTAAGGTTGAGATCAACCCC
>Ga0160445_100197_pt1 | contig 46617 bp, 46 predicted proteins | sample HID1972M_E1MG_FD_108215 | JGI IMG/M metagenome (GOLD analysis project Ga0160445, IMG submission 108215) | Enriched pill bug-associated microbial communities from UW Madison campus, WI, USA - HID1972M_E1 MG | ecosystem: Host-associated > Arthropoda: Insects > Digestive system > Unclassified ... | reverse complement strand
ACAGGGCACCGTTGGTGACCTCTTCAAGCGTTTTTTCATAACCGGGGCAGAGGGACTGCATGGCTTTGGCGGCACGCTTCGGCGTGTCGAGCAGGCCCTCGCGGGAGACGTCCTCGCCCAGTTGGCCGAGAATCGCGGTGTAATTCTGTTCCAGGGACATGAAACTACCTGTGGGGGATTTTCGCAAAGGGCAAGGGTACGGTGGCGGACACGACCCTGCAAGTTCGGTGTAACGCGATTATTCGTCGCGACCTTCCATCATCGTGCGTTTGAGCATCACGTACACCGCACCCGCGCCGCCATGTTTGGCCTGACACGAGCAGAACCCGAGCACCTGTGCATGCTGTCGCAGCCAGGTGTTGACGTGGCTTTTGATCATCGGGCGCTTGCCGTCCAGTCGCACGGCTTTGCCATGGGTGACACGCACGCAGCGGATTTCAAATTTGGTCGCTTCGGCAAGAAAAGCCCAAAGGGTTTCGCGGGCCTTTTCGACGCTCATGCCATGCAGATCGAGGCTGCCTTCGAACGGAATCTGACCGACCTTGAGCTTGCGCATCTGACTTTCCTGCACGCCGTCGCGCGACCACATCAGCTCGTCTTCCGGGCCGACGTCGATCACGAACTGGTCGGACAGACCATCAACGGTGGTGGCGTCGGTGCGCACGGTGGCGGACTGGCGCAGCTTGGCGATTTGCGCGCGGTCAGTCTTGGGCTTGCCGGTATCGGCGCGGTCGTGCTTGATCGGCTTGACGCCGCGCAGCTCGTTTTTGAACAGGGAAAAATCGTCGTCTTGCATGTCAGCCTCCGCGAAGGGCGGCCAGTTTACCCAAGTCGAAACAAAACGGCCCGGCAAAAAGCCAGGCCATTGTTCAATCGTGTTTTTTCATCAGGTGCGGGGACATGTTCAGTTCCCGCGATTGCCGTGCGCGACGGCGGCAGCGGCGCCACAGGGCGACACCGAAATACAGAAACAGCAAACCGACTGCCAGAATGATTGCCGAACCCATCGGCGTGGCATTCAAATCACCGAGCGCCGGCGGGCGCCCCAGCAGGCTGGCGGCACCGGCCATCGCCAGCAGCACCCCGAACGTCGCCAGAATGGCGGCGATCGCAGCGCCGAATCGAAAACGCCAGTTACTTTGGCCTTTGGGCCGCAAGCGGCGAGCGTCAAATCCATCGGATAACTTCATTCCGACCTTCCTCAATGGTATCGGCCCTTCGACCGGGAGTTGACGATGTTGTTCCTGAGGCTAAGGCAATTGCGGCAAATGAGAGGGTTTTGCGGATGAGCGGCCATGCGCGCCGCTCATCTGAGCTCGAATCAGATCAGATCCTGAGTCAAGGCGAGGGTGGCGAAGTTGTCGGCCATGATCGCCATTTCGGCTTCTTGTACAAGTTCAGCGCTGAGCACACGGCCCTTGAACGGCAGGTCACGAGTGGCGCAGGCGTCTTCAACCAAAGTGCAGCGGAAACCCAGGTTCTTCGCGGCGCGCACCGTGGTGCTGACGCTGGAGTGGCTCATGAAACCGCAAACGATCAGATCCAGCGAACCAAGGTTTTGCAGACGATCGAGCAACTCGGTGCCGTGGAACGCGCTCGGCAGCAGTTTGCCGATGATGGTTTCGTCGCCCTGCGGTTCGAGGCCCGGGATGAACTCACCGCGCTCGCCTTGCGGGTCGAACAGACCACCAACGGTGCCGAGGTGACGCACGTGCACGATCGGCCGACCGGCTGCACGGGCTGCGGCAACCACTTGTTTGATGTTCGCGACGGCCGCGTCCATGCCGCTCAGGGCCAGCGGGCCACTGAGGTATTCCTTCTGGGCATCGATGATGACCACGGTGGCATGGCTCAGAGTGGCCGCTGCGTAACCGCGGCCGCTGAGTTGAAACATCGTTTTTGGAACGGACATTCTGGGGCTCCTTGGGGTGGGGCTTTTGCGGCATTGTCCTCTGGCTGAGCGATTCTGTGAATCGCTACCATCGTAGGCACCGTCGATTGTGGCCTGCAGCCCCGTCACGTTACACGTTCTGTGCAATGGCTGATGCAAAAAAAAGAAAACTCCTACCGTCGCTCGAAGTTTTTCCTGCGTCGTCGTTAGGCGTTTTGGCTGGTAGAATCGCCAGTCGTTTTTTCTGGAGTTCTGCCCCGTGATCACTTCCCGACTTCGTACCCTGCGCGACCACATCCGTTGGGCCGTCAGCCGCTTCCATGGGGAGGATCTGTTTTTCGGCCATGGCACAGACAATGCGTGGGACGAAGCCCGCCAGTTAGTACTCGGTGCCTTGCACCTGCCGTGGGAAATCGCCGACAGCTACCTTGATTGCGCGCTGGAAGACGACGAACTGGTCAACCTGCAGCGCTTGCTCAAGCGCCGCATCGAAGAACGCATTCCGACCGCGTACCTGTTGGGCGAAGCGTGGTTCTGCGGCATGTCGTTCATTGTCGACGAGCGTGTGTTGATTCCGCGTTCACCGATTGGCGAACTGATCGAAAACCGCTTCGCGCCGTGGATCGGCACCGAGCCAGCGCGCATTCTTGACCTGTGCACCGGCTCCGGTTGCATCGGCATTGCCTGCGCCTACGAGTTCCAGAACGCCGAAGTGGTGTTGGCGGATCTGTCGTTCGAAGCGCTGGAAGTGGCCAATCAGAACATTGAGCGCCACGGCGTCGATGAGCGCGTGTACACGGTGCAGGGCGATGGTTTTGATGGCTTGCCGGGTCAGCGTTTCGACCTGATCGTGTCGAACCCGCCTTATGTCGATGCGGAAGACTTCGCCGACATGCCGGATGAGTATCAGCATGAGCCTGAGCTAGGTCTGGCCTGCGGTGATGATGGTCTGAATCTGGTTCGGCGGATGCTGGCTGAAGCGGCGGATCACCTGACCGAGAAGGGCTTGCTGATCGTTGAAGTGGGCAACAGCCAGGTGCACGTGGACGCGTTGTACCCGGAAGTCGACTTCGCCTGGTTGGACTTCCAGCGCGGCGGGCATGGCGTGTTCATGCTGACCGCAGAACAATGCCGCAACCACCAGGCCCTGTTCGCTTCCCGCGTCTAATCGAGACCGATCGTTCCCACGCTCTGCGTGGGAACGTCTCAATCGACGCTCTGCGTCCGCTTTTGGAATGCGGAGCGTCCCGGGCTGCATTCCCACGCAAAGCGTGGGAATGATCCAAAAGGGTGTACACCGATCCCAGTGTAGGAGCTGCCGCAGGCTGCGATCTTTTGATCTACCGGTGCGTCGCAATCCAGATCAACAACCCCGCCTGAAACACCGCAAACGCCACCAGGCAAGTAATCGTAAAGCGCAACCCGGCGTCTTCCCGCTTGAACTTGCCGACTTTCTCTTCCTGCTTCTTCAGCTTCACTTCCTGCTCAGCGAGATTCTGCTCAGCCTGCTGGAGCATCTGCGCCGCTTCAAGAATCTCGACGATTTGCAGCTTTTCGCTGTTCCAGTCGCCGAGCAAATCGCCGACCTGCACTTCCTTGACGCTGCCCTTCAAATGCTGGGCATCGGCGTAGACCACATCAAAGCCGTGCACGCGCAGGAAATGATCGCGACGCAGGCGCGTGTCTTCGTTCAGCGCGTCCTTGTTGTTCAAATCCATGCCGTCGACGGTGTAGGTCGGCCAGCGCTTCTTCGCCCAATTGATGCCTTGCGCGGCCATGTAACGGCCGATGCCACGGTTCAACGGTTCGATCTGCAGGCCGCTGTCAGGGCCGAAATGCACACGCTTGGTCGCGTGATCAACCCACACGTCCAGTTGGTTCTGCTCTTTGCGCACCCGCTGGCCCGGCAGTTTGATCGCCATGCGCATCAGGCTGATTTCTTTGCTGTTGCGCTCGGCGTAACCGAATTCGACAAAGCGCAGTGGCCGGCCGCCGGTGTTGCGGTCGGTCTGCAGCGGGGCCAGGCGGAGCATCTTGTGGTGCTCGACGTGGACGTCCGCCCACGGCAGCTCGGCCGCTGGCGGTGCGTCTTTTTCAGCGGCGGTGTCGGGTGAAGTCTGGGTATCAGTCATAACGGCGAGATCCTGTCCAAGCCCTGCTTGTCGCCAGCCGTTGCGCTGGCGACAAAGGCTTATCGGCCGTTTTTTGTGGTACTGGAGGGCAAAAGCGTTTAACGGGTGCGAAGTCCGTCAATAAAACTGAGGATTGTCGCGCCTAACTCGGCCGCGAGTGGCAAGTTTGGATCCTTGTAGGAGGCCAATTGCCGCTTCATGTCGTTATGCACAATGCGCAACACGTGGTTCATGCCCTCGATCACCACCAGTTCGGCATCCGGTTTGGCAGCCTTGAGCCGCTTGGCGTCGTCAACGCTGACCTGAATATCGTTCGTGCCCTGAATGATCAGCGCCGGCATTTTCAATTGCGCGAAGTCTTGCGCTGGATCCTGACGGAAAAGCGAAATCAGATACGGCTGCACGCTCGGGCGGAAGATCACCTGCAACGGCTGCGGCACGTTGTCATCGGTGCGACCGGCCTTGAGGCTGTCGAGCAGTTCGTTACTGCGCAGCATCAACGCCGGCGGCAGGCTGCGTGCCAGTTGTTCACGAATCACTTGATCGACCGGTCGGGCACTCCCCGACAGAGAGATCACCGCCGCCGCATCGACTTTCGGCGCGGCGAGGCTGGCGATTAACGCGCCTTCACTGTGACCGAGCAGAATCAGCGGGCCGAAGCGCGGATCAGCCTTGAGCTTCTGCCCCCACGCCACGGCATCGGCGGCATAAGATTCGATCGACAAATTGCGCTCGTCGGGCGTCGCCGGCAGGCTCGCGGCCACTCCACGTTTGTCGTAACGCACGCTGGCGATGTTGTGTTTGGCCAGCACCCACGCCAGCCGTTTAAGGCTGTCGTTGCGGCCGCCGTCGGGGTTGTTTCCGTCGCGGTCTGTAGGGCCGGAGCCGGAAATGATCAGGACAACCGGCACAGCCTTGTCGGACTTTGGCAGCAACAGCGAGCCGAAAAGTTCGCCGCTGCCGGTATCCAGAGTGACCGGGCGTTGTAAGACCGTCGCTTGGGCAAAGCCCGTAAACAAGGTAAGACTCAAGAGCAAAACTCGCAGCATCATCACGCCATCATTGGTCAAGGTGCCGGTTGGACTCGCCAACACCGCTAAGGTTCGAGGATGAACTACTCGGTTAGCCTGCGTATACTGGCGCGCATCACGAATTTGGGTTTGATTTCACGGAGCGTCCTGCATGTCCGGCAATACCTACGGCAAGTTGTTCACTGTCACCACCGCTGGCGAAAGCCATGGTCCGGCGTTGGTCGCCATTGTCGACGGCTGCCCGCCGGGCCTGGAGATCTCCCTCGAAGACCTGCAGCGCGACCTCGATCGCCGCAAGCCCGGTACAAGCCGCCACACCACCCAGCGCCAGGAAGCCGACGAAGTCGAAATCCTTTCCGGCGTGTTCGAAGGGCGCACCACCGGTTGCTCGATCGGCCTGCTGATCCGCAACACCGACCAGAAGTCCAAGGACTACTCGGCGATCAAGGATCTGTTCCGCCCGGCCCACGCCGACTACACCTATCACCATAAATACGGCGAGCGCGACTACCGTGGCGGTGGCCGCAGCTCGGCGCGCGAAACCGCGATGCGCGTGGCGGCCGGTGCCATCGCGAAGAAATACCTGGCCAGCCAAGGCATCGTCATCCGTGGCTACATGAGCCAGCTCGGCCCGATCGAAATCCCGTTCAAGACCTGGGATTCGGTGGAAGAGAACGCCTTCTTCAGCCCCGATCCGGACAAAGTCCCGGAGCTGGAAGCCTACATGGATCAGTTGCGCCGCGATCAGGACTCGGTCGGGGCGAAGATCACTGTCGTTGCCGAAGGTGTGATGCCGGGTCTGGGCGAGCCGATTTTCGACCGTCTCGACGCTGAACTGGCCCATGCGCTGATGAGCATCAACGCCGTCAAAGGCGTGGAAATCGGCGCTGGTTTCGCCTCGGTCGCCCAACGCGGCACCGAGCACCGCGATGAAATGACCCCGCAAGGTTTCCTCAGCAACAATGCCGGCGGCATTCTCGGTGGTATTTCTTCCGGTCAGCCGATCGTTGCGCATCTGGCGTTGAAACCGACGTCGAGCATCACCACCCCGGGCCGTTCGATCGATATCCACGGCAACCCGGTCGACGTCATCACCAAGGGCCGTCACGACCCGTGCGTCGGCATCCGCGCCACACCGATTGCCGAAGCGATGATGGCCATCGTGTTGATGGATCATCTGCTGCGTCACCGTGGGCAGAACGCCGATGTGCGCGTGAGCACGCCGGTGCTGGGTCAGCTTTGATGGCAGGCTCTAAAGCCGTCGCGGCATAACTGGCGTGGCGGCGCTCCCTTACTGGCGGCTGTCCAGTTTCTATCTGTTCTATTTCGCCTTGCTTGGTTCGACTGCGCCGTTTCTGGCGCTGTACTTCGATCACCTCGGTTTCAGTCCGGCGCGGATCGGTGAACTGGTGGCCATCCCGATGCTGATGCGCTGCGTGGCGCCAAACATCTGGGGCTGGCTCGGCGACTACACCGGCAAGCGCCTGGCCATCGTGCGCTTCGGCGCCGTGTGTACGCTGCTGACGTTCTCACTGATTTTCGTCAGCAAGACCTACGCCTGGCTGGCGCTGGTCATGGCGCTGCACGCGTTCTTCTGGCACGCGGTGCTGCCGCAATTCGAAGTCATCACCCTCGCGCATTTGCAGGGGCAAACCTCGCGTTACAGCCAGATTCGCCTGTGGGGGTCGATCGGTTTCATCATCACCGTGGTCGTGCTCGGTCGTCTGTTCGAATGGCTCAGCCTCGACATCTACCCGGCGGCGCTGGTGTTGATCATGGCCGGCATCGTCCTCAGCAGCTTGTGGGTGCCGAACGCGCAACCGCCGCAAGGCAATCGGCCGAGCGGCGAGGGTTTCCTCAAGCAGCTGCGCAATCCCGGCGTGCTGGCGTTTTATGGCTGCGTGGCGCTGATGCAGATGAGCCACGGCCCGTATTACACCTTTCTGACCTTGCACCTCGAACGACTTGGTTACACGCGCGGCACCATCGGCATGCTCTGGGCCGTGGGCGTGGTCGCCGAAGTGCTGATGTTTATGGCGATGAGCCGGATTCTTGCGCGGTTTTCTCTGCGTCGGGTGTTGATGGCGAGTTTTCTGCTGGCGGCGCTGCGTTGGTTGCTGCTAGGTTCGTTCGCCGAGTTTCTCTGGGTGCTGTTGTTCGCGCAGGTTCTGCACGCGGCGACCTTCGGCAGTTTTCACGCCGCTGCCATCGCCTTCGTGCAACGTAGCTTCGGCGCGCGCCAGCAAGGGCAGGGCCAGGCGCTGTACGCGGCACTGGCCGGCACCGGCGGCGCGATGGGCGCGTTGTATTCCGGTTACAGCTGGAATGCCCTCGGCGCGACATTGACCTTTAGTATTGCCAGTCTCGCGGCGCTCGCCGCTGCCGTTATCATTGCCACACGTATGCAAGAGGACAGGCCATGAGCCTTACGCGTGAACAGCTCGCCCAGCAAATCGTCGACGCCGGGCGTTTTCTTTATGGTCGCGGCTGGTCGCCGGCCACCAGCAGCAATTACTCGACGCGTCTGTCGCCGAGTGAAGCGCTGCTGACCGTGTCCGGCAAGCACAAGGGCCAGTTGGGTCTGGACGATGTGCTCGCCACCGACCTTTCCGGCAATAGCCTGGAGCCGGGCAAAAAACCGTCCGCCGAAACCCTGCTGCACACTCAGCTGTATAGCTGGCGGCCGGAGATCGGCGCGGTGCTGCATACCCATTCGGTCAACGCCACGGTGCTGTCGCGCCTGACGCCGGAAGACTTTATCGAGTTCGAAGACTACGAACTGCAAAAAGCCTTCAGCGGTGTTTCGACCCATGAATCGCGGGTGCGTGTGCCGATTTTCGACAACGATCAGGACATTGCGCGCCTCGCCGCCAAGGTGCAGCCTTGGCTCGACGCCCACCCTGATTGCGTCGGCTATCTGATTCGCGGTCACGGCCTCTACACCTGGGGCGCGCAGATGAACGACGCGCTGCGGCAGATCGAGGCCTTTGAATTTCTGTTTGAATGCGAGTTGAAAACCCGCAGCGTCATGAACCGCCAAGGCTGACTTCACCAGAAGTAGCCCATTTGCCTGATGAAATGCTGTGCCCGACCGGTCTGCAAGAACCGGACGGCAAGGCCGATACCGAGGAATTGCCCCAATGAGCAGCCTGTCCGTCTATCACGTCTCCAGCCCCGACATTCCCAACAAAGTGCTGACCCACTTTGAAGACATCGCCTCGACCCTGGCCGAGCAGGGCGTGCGCTTCGACCGCTGGCAAGCCGCCGCCAAGATCCAGCCCGGCGCTACCCAGGAAGAAGTGATCAGCGCTTATAAAGAGCAGATTGACCGACTGATGACCGAGCGCGGTTACATCACCGTCGACGTGATCAGCCTGAACAGCGATCACCCGCAAAAAGCCGAATTGCGCGCCAAGTTCCTCGAAGAACATCGGCATGGCGAAGACGAAGTACGATTTTTCGTCGCCGGCCGTGGGCTGTTTACCCTGCACATCGACGATTACGTCTACGCCGTACTCTGCGAGAAGAATGATCTGATCTCGGTACCGGCCGGCACCAAGCACTGGTTTGATATGGGCGAGCATCCGCACTTTGTCGCGATCCGCCTGTTCAACAACCCGGAAGGCTGGGTTGCCAACTTCACCGGCGAAGACATCGCTGGCCGTTTCCCGCGTCTGGAGGATTGATTCGATGTCGATCAAAGCCATTGTCACTGACATCGAAGGCACCACCAGTGCGGTGAGTTTCGTTTTCGACGTGTTGTTTCCATATGCGGCCAAACACCTGCCGGACTTCGTGCGGCAGAACGCCGAACGTGCCGATGTCGCCGAGCAACTCGACGCCGTGCGCCGTGACAGCAATGCGCCGCAGGCCGATGTTGAGCGGGTCGTTGAAATTCTGCTGAGCTGGATCGAGGAAGACCGCAAAGCCACGCCGCTCAAGGCCTTGCAAGGCATGGTCTGGGCCCAGGGTTATCACGCCGGGCAGTTGAAAGGGCATGTTTACCCGGACGCGGTTGAAGCGCTGCAACGCTGGCATGCGGCGGGTTATCAACTGTTTGTGTATTCGTCGGGGTCGATTCAGGCGCAGAAGCTGATTTTCGGTTGTTCCGAGGCGGGGGATTTGACGCCGCTATTCAGCGGGTATTTCGACACCACGTCGGGGCCCAAGCGTGAGGCGCAGTCTTACACCAACATTCAGCAAGCCATCGGCGTCGCGCCCGAGGAAATTTTATTCCTCTCGGACATCGTCGAAGAACTCGACGCCGCACAAGCAGCCGGCCTGCAAACCTGCGGCCTGGCCCGCGAAGGCGGCGAGCTGGGCAGCCACATCACCGTCGACACCTTCACCGGAATAGAACCCGAAGCCTTCTAACCACACAAAACCCCTGTAGGAGCTGCGGAACGCTGCGATCTTTTGATCTTGTTTTTAGAATCAGGATCAAAAGATCGCAGCGTTCCGCAGCTCCTACAAAGAGTTAGCGATCGCAGTAGAGATCGCGCACAAAAAAACAGGCCGTGAAGCGAGAGCTCCACGGCCTGTTTTGTTTAAAGCGTTTTACAAATTACAGCGAGTGATACGTCGGCAGGGCAAAACGCTGTTGGCTTTGCAGCATGCCGATTTGCGGCAGCTCACTGGCTTGTTCAGCCAGGTCACGACGGATCGCGCTGATCGCCCACGACAGTTGGTCGCCGGCATGCAGTTGTTGATAAGTCAGTGCGCGTTTAAACACTTTGCCGTCGCTGCTGCGCAGGGTCAGCAGGATCCCGCCATCAGGACGTGGCGCAGTGGTGACGTCGAAGTTGGAGAACAGGGAGGTAAATTTCTCTTGGATCAGGCTCATGTCTTTCAGCTCCGTATGCACTTGAATGGCAAGCATGCAGAGGAGGTTGCAGAGTTTGTGCCAGCATTTGATTAAAAAAATATCGTTATAAATCAATAGCTTGAAAATTATGATTTTTGAAGGCGTCGTGCAATCTGCATGAGTGGCCATCGTGCATCCTGCATTTTGCGGGATCGTGATCATTTCTACGGAACCAAACGCTGACCCGGAGATCAGCTCCGCGCCCGCCACGTCAGCGGATACAAAACATTGCAAAAACCGCGTGTACAGCCTGAGAAGCGCTGACGTATTTTCGATCTCGACCCGCGCTCGAATGCGCCGGTTGCTTCAAGGCACAGCCCGAAAAATAAAAACATCGACCTGCACGCCAAGGTCGAACGGGGAGGTTCCATGCGTCACGCGCCAAGCGACACGATTACCTGGAGCATGATGCTCCGCAAACTGCCGATGATTGCCAAAGCCATCCCGCGGGTGGTCAAAGGCATGAAGGTGGCCAATGTCACGGATCCGACCCAAAGCTGTGGCCTTGGCTGGACGTTCGAACAAGCAACCCTGCGCAACCCCGACGGCCCGGCGTTACTGCACGGCGACGTGGCGCTGACGTACTCACAAGTCAACCAGTGGGCGAACCGCATCGCTCACTATCTGAGCGGGCAGGGCATCGGTAAGGGCGACGTGGTCGCGGTGTTTATCGAGAACCGTCCGGAGTTGCTGGTGACGATTTTGGCGTTGGCCAAGGTCGGCGCCGTCAGTGCGCTGCTGAACACGTCGCAGACCCGCGACACGCTGATCCACAGCATTAATCTGGTAGCGCCGGTAGCGATTGTCGTTGGCGAAGAGCTGGTTGCGGCTTATTCAGCGGTGCGCGAGCAAGTGGCAATCACCTCGCCACGCACCTGGTTTGTCGCCGATCAGGACACTTACAGCCATCCGGGCATTGCGCCCGACGGCTTCGTCAATCTGATCAGCGCCAGTGCCGACGCCTGCAGCGAAAATCCGCCGAGCAGCCAGCAAATCTTCTTTGACGACCCGTGTTTCTACATCTACACCTCCGGCACCACCGGGCTGCCGAAGGCCGGGGTGTTCAAGCACGGGCGCTGGATGCGCAGCTCCGCGAGCTTCGGCATGATCGCCCTCAACATGGGCCCCGACGACGTCGTTTATTGCACCTTGCCGCTTTACCACGCCACCGGCCTCTGCGTGTGCTGGGGCTCGGCGGTCAACGGCGCTTCAGGCTTCGCGATCCGGCGTAAATTCAGCGCCAGCCAGTTCTGGAACGACGTGCGCCGCTATCGCGCGACCACCATCGGATACGTCGGCGAATTGTGCCGTTATCTGGTCGATCAACCGGCCAGCGCCGACGACAACCGTCACGAGGTGCGCAAGATGATCGGCAACGGTTTGCGCCCCGGCGCCTGGGCCGAGTTCAAAACGCGCTTTGCGGTGGATCACATCTGTGAGCTGTACGCGGCCAGCGACGGCAACATCGGCTTCACCAATATTCTCAACTTCGACAACACCATCGGTTTCTCGCTGATGGCCTGGGAGTTGGTGGCTTACGACCACGACAGCGGCGAGCCTCTGCGCAGCGACGACGGCTTTATGCGCAAGGTCGAAAAAGGCGAGCAGGGCCTGTTGCTGGCACGCATCGACGAGAAAGCGCCGCTGGACGGTTACACCGATCCACAGAAAACCGCCAAAGTTGTACTGCAGGATGTGTTCGCCAAAGGTGACCGATTCTTCAATACCGGCGATCTGCTGCGCAACATCGGTTTCGGTCATGCGCAATTTGTTGATCGACTCGGTGACACCTATCGCTGGAAGGGCGAAAACGTCTCGACCACCGAGGTTGAAAACCTGCTGCTGCAACATCCGCACATCTCTGAAGCGGTGGCCTATGGCGTGGAAATCCGCAACACCAACGGCCGTGCCGGCATGGCGGCGATTACGCCGGCGGAATCCCTCGCGACCCTGGATTTCGCCGAGTTGCTGACTTTTGCTCGGGAGCGCATGCCGGCCTACGCGGTGCCGCTGTTCCTGCGGGTAAAGGTGAAGATGGAAACCACGGGTACGTTCAAATACCAGAAAACCCGCCTGAAGAATGAAGGTTTCGACCCGGGCCAGACGGGCGATGACCCGATCTACGCATGGCTGCCCGGTACGCAGACTTACGTTCGCGTGACCGATGAAATATTGGCGGGCATTTATCAGGGCAAGCATCGTTATTGAATCTGGCTATAGGCCGACTTGAGAAAAAGGGGGTGACAGTTTTCCTCGCGCTCGGGAAACTGTCGGCTTTCCGATTGACCGAAAGTGGAGTTGCCCATGTCCGAACAAAGCCGCCAGATGACCCCTGAAGAAGCCGCCGAATTCACCGAGCAGGTTTTCAACAAGGCGCGCGACGGTGATGCCGAAATGCTTGATCGCCTGGTCAGCGCCGGTTTGCCGGTCAACTTGAAGAACAGCAAGGGCGACACGCTGCTGATGCTCGCCAGCTACTACGGCCATATCGACGCGGTGAATGTGCTGCTTAAACACAAAGCCGATCCGGAAATGCGCAATGGCAACGGCCAGAGCCCGATTGCCGGGGCGGCATTCAAAGGTGATCTGGCGGTGGTTAAGGCGTTGGTCGAGGCGGGTGCCGAGATCGAAGGTTCGTCGTTTGATGGCCGGACGGCGCTGATGATGGCGGCGATGTTCAACCGCGTTGAAATCGTCGATTACTTGCTCGGCAAAGGCGCCAACGCGCAGGCCAAGGACGCCAACGGTGCAACGGCGCTGGACGCGGCGCGCACCATGGGTGCGGTCGATACCACGGCGCAACTGGAAAAATTGCTGGGTTGATAAGATCAAAAGATCGCAGCCTGCGGCAGCTCCTACACTGATCCCACCGCAGGCTGCGATCTTTTGCGTTGTGCGCTATCCTCCGCGCCCTCAAATTTTACCTTCCACAGGATCCGCCCTCATGAAAGCCGCACTCGTCGAACTCATCAGCAAAATCAGCTCCGGCTGCATGGCCGAGGACGAGATCCTGAAAGTGGCCGATGAAGCGGCGCAAGCCTACGCCGATGCCGACGCTTTTCTGACAGCCAACCCGGACATCAACTACGACGACACCTTCCCGATCCCGTTGGGCGAGTGGGTCGTCGTCGGCAGCCTGCCGGAAACCGTGTTGTTCCAGGCCGACACCTACGTTGACCTGTTCGCGCAGATCGTCGCCTCGTTCGGCCCGGGCGTGGATTTCAATCTCAAGCCCAAGCAACTGGCGAAAACCGAAGCCCTGACCGCGCTCAACCGCATTCAGGTGCAGATGAGCAGCATGAACAAGGAAAACGGCGGTTACACGCTGATGAACTTCAGTCAGTTGCTCGACGATGAGCTGCAAATGGTGCTGGTCTTCGGCAACGACGTGCCGCGCGTGCTGGAGTTGTGCGCCGAAGTCGGCATCAACGCTGCACCCGCGCTGGAAGCCTTGAAGGTCGCCGTTCACGTCTGAGTGCAATAAAAGGGAACCCTGCGCGCGACCGTCTATCCTAAAAGTGCATGCCACTATTCTGGAGCGACACCATGGGTTCCACGTTCAACGGTCTGATCGGCCTGATTATCCTCGCCCTCGACATCTGGGCCATCATCAATGTGCTGAAAAGCGGCGCAACCACTGGGATGAAAATCGTCTGGGTGTTGCTGATCATCCTCCTGCCGGTACTGGGCCTGATCATCTGGGCAATCGCCGGGCCACGCGGTAACGTCCGGATCTGAATCAGCTAACACCGCAATACCCTGTAGGAGCTGCCGAAGGCTGCGATCTTTTGATCTTGCTTTTAAAAATCAACATCAAAAGATCGCAGCCTGCGGCAGCTCCTACAGGGATTGTGGTTGTGAGGTTCGACCTGTCATCTTCGGCAACGTAGAATGCGCGCCTTTCCCGGGCAATCGTCCCCACGATTGGCGCCCGCGCATTCATCGGAGCACTTGACCATGACCGTCACCAAAACCAGCGAGTACCTGGAAACCCTCTACGAAGGCTACGGCCAGCGTTTTCGCATGGAAAAACTGCTGCACGAAGTGCGCACCGAACACCAGCACCTGGAGATCTTCCAGAACCCGCGCATGGGCCGCGTGATGGCGCTGGACGGCGTGATCCAGACCACCGAAGCCGACGAATTCATCTACCACGAAATGCTCACCCACGTGCCGATCCTCGCCCACGGCAGCGCCAAGCGCGTGCTGATCATCGGCGGCGGTGACGGCGGCATGTTGCGCGAAGTGACCAAACACGCTGGCGTTGAACACATCACCATGGTCGAGATCGACGGCACCGTGGTCGACATGTGCAAAGAATTCCTGCCGAACCACTCCAGCGGCGCCTACGACGATCCACGTCTGAACCTGGTGATCGACGACGGCATGCGTTTCGTTGCCACCACCACGGAAAAGTTCGACGTGATCATCTCTGACTCCACCGACCCGATCGGCCCGGGCGAAGTGCTGTTCTCGGAGAACTTCTATCAGGCCTGCCACCGCTGCCTGAACGAAGGCGGCATCCTCGTGACCCAGAACGGCACGCCGTTCATGCAGATCGAAGAGGTGAAAACCACCGCCGGTCGCCTGAAAAGCCTGTTCCCGGACTGGCACTTCTATCAGGCGGCTGTACCGACCTACATCGGCGGTTCGATGACCTTCGCCTGGGGCTCGACCAACCCGGCCTACCGCAAGCTCAGCCGTGAAACCCTGCAACAGCGCTTCATCGGCAGCGGCATCGTCACCCGCTACTACAACCCGGAAATCCACATCGGCGCATTCGCCTTGCCGCAGTACGTGCTGCAGGCGATCAACAAGCCAAGCAACGACTGATCACCCCGCAAGCTCCCCATTGAGGGAGCGTTTGTGGTGAGGGGATTTATCCCCGTTGGGATGCGAAGCATCCCCAAAATCAGCATCCACGGTCTTCCTGATACACCGCGTTTGCTGATTTCACGACTGCTGCGCAGCCGAACGGGGATAAATCCCCTCGCCACAGATAAATCCCTCGCCACAGATAAATCCCCTCACCACAATGGTTTTCTCCCCAATTTTTCGCCCGCGCCTAAAATGTCGTTTTTTTCATCTTCGTCCGCTGTAATCCTTTTGAACCAACTTTCTGCGTAAACAGTCGAGATAGTTGTAAGCCCATTTGCGGGTTTGATCGAGGAGGCACCGATGCAAAAGTGGAAAGTCACTTTCGTGGACGATCATGGTGAAATTGTCGATGAGGTGTTCGAACGTGCGGAATGCCCCAGTGACGATGAGGCCGCACAACTGATCAAGGCACGGCTCCTGCCCGTGGCCGCCGAGCTGGATCTCAACGATCTGGAAGGGCGCACCGCCGATGCTGGCGTGAAAAGTCTGAAAACCCAGAACAGCATCGAAATCCGCAGCATCACCCCTATCTGACATTCTTCTTGTCACCTTCACCACCAGGCCTTGGCAGCAGCTCTATCTTGGGGCTACTCTGCAAGCGAGATCAGCGAACGGATCGCTAAGGTCTGGTCTTGTCAGCTACATGCTTGTTTCCCGCGTTCAACGACGTTGTCGCAGTACTTTGGCCAAAGGCCCGGGGCGGGAATACGGAAAGTCTATCCATCTATGCGAGGGGGACGATTCATGAGCACAGCCTATCAAGAAGACATCAGCAGCAATGTTCTGCGCCGCATGAAAGAAGGCGGTTTCGATTTTTCCCGATTCCATCCCATCGAGTTCTACGCGATTTTCCCGGACGAGGAGCGGGCGCGCAGGGCAGCAGGCAAATTTCGCGGTGAATCCATCAATGCCCAGGTCAGCGTGCGTGATGACGGTGCGTGGGCGCTGGAATTAAGCAAAGTGATGTACGCGACGTATGACGATATCGGCGACTTTGAACAGGGCTTTTCGGCGGTGGTCGAGCCTTTGGGCGGAATAATCGAAGGGTGGGGCGTGAAACAGGAGGTGCGTAGCCGCCACCGGTTGAATTGAATATTTATAGATAGAAGATCAAAAGATCGCAGCCTTCGGCAGCTCCTACACAGATTCATGTAGGAGCTGCCGAAGGCTGCGATCTTTTGCTTTTGCTTTCAAAACATTTCCAAAAGGCAAAAAAAAGCCACCGGAGAGGGTGGCTAAAAGGGAAGACCGATAAGGAGAGGAAACCGGTCAGGGTTAAGGCTGGGCGGGCTGCCGGGGCAATCCCAATCAATTGAACTGACCACTTCACGGTGCGGGGAGCCGCGAAGTTTTGCAGCGAATGCGCGGATTATCCGCAGCCGACGCCGGGCAGTGAAATCAACTCTGACTATGCTGCTAATAGGCGATGCAGTGCGTCGCAATGAAGCGGGGGCAATCAGGTTGGGGCATTTGCCGCACAGGAATGGTGCGGCGCCTGCGGCGTGAATATCCAACCGATTGAAATCAAAGCGTTTATGCCGATGGCACGGGCCTTGCGAAGGCCTGTATGTCCGGGTGACAAGGAGTACGGCATGATCCGCACCTATTTTGATGAGATGTACGATGCCGGCGGCCAGGTTCGCCCGCATTATCGGGAGTTCGCCCGATGGCTGGCCGACACGCCCGACGAGCTGCTGGCCCAACGGCGACGCGAGGCCGATCTGCTGTTCCATCGCGCCGGCATTACTTTCACGCTCTACGGCGACGAGCAGGGCACCGAGCGGCTGATTCCTTTCGACACCATTCCGCGCAGCATCCCCGCCAGCGAGTGGCGGATCGTCGAGCGCGGCTGCATCCAGCGGGTCAAGGCGTTGAACATGTTCCTCGCCGACCTTTATCACGAGCAGCGCATCATCAAGGCCGGGATCATTCCCGCCGAACAGGTGCTGGCCAACGAGCAATACCAGTTGGCGATGCAGGGCCTGGATCTGCACCGCGATATCTATTCGCACATCTCCGGCGTCGATCTGGTGCGCGATGGCGACGGCACGTATTACGTGCTCGAAGACAACCTGCGTACGCCGAGCGGCGTCAGTTACATGCTCGAAGATCGCAAAATGATGATGCGATTGTTCCCGGAGTTGTTCGCCGCGCAACGCATCGCCCCGATCGATCACTACCCGAACCTGCTGCTCGACACGCTGAAAAGCTCCAGTCCGATTGATGATCCGAGTGTGGTGGTGCTGACGCCGGGGCGCTTCAACAGTGCGTTCTTTGAGCACGCGTTTCTCGCCCGGGAAATGGGCGTTGAATTGGTCGAAGGCGCGGATCTGTTCGTGCGTGACGACAAAGTCTTCATGCGCACCACCGACGGCCCGAAAGCAGTGGATGTGATTTACCGCCGCCTCGACGACGCTTTCCTCGATCCATTGGCATTCAACCCGGACTCGATGCTCGGCGTGCCGGGTCTGCTGTCGTCCTATCGCTCCGGCAACGTCGTATTGGCCAACGCCATCGGCACCGGCGTGGCGGATGACAAATCGGTGTACCCGTTTGTCACCGACATGATCCGTTTCTACCTCGACGAAGAACCGATCCTGAAAAACGTGCCGACCTGGCAATGCCGCAACCCGTCTGAACTTTCCCACGTGCTGGCCAATCTTCCAGATCTGGTGGTAAAGGAAACCCAAGGCTCTGGCGGTTACGGAATGCTAGTGGGGCCGGCGTCGACGAAAGCGGAAATCGATGCTTTCCGCGAACGCATCAAGGCCAAACCCCACGCGTACATCGCGCAACCGACGTTGTCGCTGTCGACCTGTCCGACCTTTGTCGAAAACGGCATTGCGCCGCGCCATATCGATTTGCGTCCATTTGTCTTGTCCGGTCGTGAAACCCGCGTGGTGCCCGGCGGTTTGACCCGTGTGGCGCTGCGCGAAGGCTCGCTGGTGGTGAATTCATCACAGGGCGGCGGAACCAAGGACACCTGGGTGGTCGAGGATTGAAGGAAGCTTGCCATGTTAAGTAGAACTGCCTCGGATCTGTATTGGATGTCGCGTTACCTGGAGCGGGCGGAAAACCTCGCGCGGATGCTCGACATCAGTTATTCGCTGTCACTGATGCCGCAGGACGGACGCGGCGACGGTTTGCACGAACTGGCCATGCCGCTGTTGATCACCGGCACCCTTGAGGATTATCTGGAGCGTCACGGCGCATTGCATGCCGAACGTCTGCTGCACTTTTTCGCCCTCGATGCGGCCAACCCGGCGAGCATTTACAGCTGTCTCGGCGCCGCACGGGCCAGCGCCCATGCAGTGCGCGGACGCATCACGGCGGACATGTGGGAGAACATCAACTCGACGTGGCTGGAGATTCGCGGGATCGCTGAACAGGGCCTCAGTCGCTATGGCATGAGCCGTTTCTGCGAGTGGATCAAGGAACGTTCGCACCTGTTTCGTGGCGCGTCCTACGGCACGATCATGCGTAACGATGCGTTTCGGTTTATTCGTCTCGGCACGTTTATCGAACGCGCGGACAACACGCTGCGCTTGCTCGATGCCCGCTACGAAATGGCCGGCGATCAAGCCGAAGCGGTCAGCGACGGCACGGCCCACGCCTATTACCAGTGGAGTGCATTGCTGCGTGCGCTGTCGTCCTTTGAGGCCTACACCGAAATCTATCGCGACGCGCCCGGCGCCCGGCATGTCGCCGAGTTGCTGCTGTTGCGCGCCGACGTGCCGCGTTCGCTGCGCGCCTGCACCGAAGAGATCGACCAGATTCTTGCGCAACTGCCCGGTGCCAACGGTCGTCCCGCGCAACGCCTGGCCGCGGAAATGGACGCGCGCCTGCGCTACACCGGCATCAACGAAATCCTCGAGGAAGGCCTGCATGCCTGGCTGACCGAATTCATTCCGCTGGTGCGCCAGTTGGGCAACGCCATTCACAGTTCCTACCTGGAGGCTGCATGAGACTTTCCATAAGCCACGAAACCACCTATCACTACGAAGATAAGGTGCGGGCGAGCATCCAGTACCTGCGGCTGACCCCCCACGACAGCGAGCGTCAACATGTGCTGAGCTGGCAACTCGACCTGCCGCGCCCGGTGCGCGCGCAACTCGATCCGTTCGGCAACATCCTCCACGTGCTGACCATGGACGAGCCGCACGAAGCGATCATCATTGGCGCGCGCGGGCAGGTCGATATTGATGAATTGCGCGAGGCTGAGCATGAGAGCCAGTCGGCGCTGCCGTTCCTGCGTTTTACCCGGTTGACCGAGGCCGATGAGGCGCTTCGAGCGTTCGCGGAAAGATCCTGCAAGCAGCGACGCGATCGCACCGCGCTGATCGATTTGATGCACGGTTTGAATCAGCACATGACCTACACGCCGGGCTCCACCGAAGTCGACACCAGCGCCGCCGAAGCCTTCGCCGGACGCGCCGGGGTTTGTCAGGATCACACCCACGCGTTCCTCGCCTGCGCGCGCAGCCTGGGCGTGCCGTCGCGTTACGTGTCGGGATATTTGTACAGCGAAGATTGCGAACATCTGGCCAGCCACGCCTGGGCGGAAGCGTGGCTGGATGACGCCTGGTACAGCTTTGACGTGACCAACCAACTGGCGCGGCCGGAGCGACATCTGAAACTGGCGGTGGGCCTCGATTACCTCGACGCCTGCCCGGTACGCGGCATGCGCCGGGGCGGCGGCTGCGAGCAGATGCACGCGAAAGTGTTCGTCTCACCGACCCCGGTCATCTCCGTGCAACAACAATAACTGGCATCACACCAAACTCTGTGGGAGCGAGCTTGCTCGCGAAAGCGATTTATCAGCCAGCAATGCAGTGACTGACACGCCGCTTTCGCGAGCAAGCTCGCTCCCACAGGGGATTGATATCAGGGTTTAATTTTGCGTCCGGCCATGTGCTTGAGATACCCCACCAGCAAATCCAGATCCCCCTCCGGCAACACCTCCGCCGAAAACCCCGGCATCTTCGCCTGCGGCCACTGGCGCAAACTCTGCGGATCACGAATGTAGCGCCTCAAGAAATCCGCCCCAAAATACTCCGTCGGACTGTACGGAATATTCAGATCCGGCCCGAACTGCGCATCCCCCGCACCGTTCAATCGGTGACAGGCCAGACAATTCTTCTGAAACAACGCAAACCCAAGATTCACCGGATCATCTTTCTTCAACGCCGGATCCGGTAGCAGAGCAGGGAAGCGCTCGGCCACCGGCGCCATGCGTGTGATGCTCGCCACTTCAAACGGCCACTGCTCGGGGCTGATATTGCCCGCCTGCGGATCCGTCCACACCAGATAAAACGGTCCGGCGCTGTGCTTGTCCTTCGACAACGGCGGCCACGGATGGGCCGGATCTTCAATCGCCAGCCACGCGCGCGCCCCTTCACGATTGAGCAACGGCGCCGCCGCCAACTCCGCCGCAAAGCCGTCCAGCGCCACTGCTTGCAGATGATCTTCAGCGCTTATCCCGGTCAACAACGCCGCCATCGGCACAGCGCGATAGACCATGTCCTTCTTATAGGACACATCGTTTTTGATGGTGATGTTTTGCACCTGAGGATGCTTGAGCAATTCCTCGGTCTGCCAGGTGCGGCTGTGCTCGCCCAGTTGTAAGTCCAACTGTGCGGCAGACAGAGGCATGCTCAGCAGCATGGCCCCGAGTACGAAGAGCGCTTTCAAATGATCGCCGTCCATGTCGTGGAAGTGCGCAAAGGTTGGCACAGCCACGCTGGCCCGGGTAGCGGGCCAGTCACATTTTCAGTGGCGATAGATAAACCCGCCGCTCGATTCAGCCGATGACCTTGGTCAGATTCGGCAAAATCAACAACAGCGTCGTGGCGAAAAGAATGAGCCCTGCTTGACGAACTTTCGGTTGTTTGAACATGGCTTGACCGCCTTTATTGTTATTTCCTGATGCCTGCCTGCATATCCATGACGGCAAGCGCTGCACTTCCTGTTGAAGGACGCCGGCCTCGGCAAAACCCGACGACTCTGACGTACATGTACTACCTTAGGGCCCGCGTCACGCTTGGCTTAGATCCATTTCATATGGAGTTGCTGCCAACGGCGATTAAAAAGGCATGAGGCGTATTGCCAGCTTCTGCGCCGCCCGCTTGCTAGACAACTCCGTGACCTGAACCGGTTCACCCGACGGCCAATGACCGTCCGTCTGAGCGTGTCCGTCAACCGCATTGAGCACTGTGGTCATTGAATCCGTGGCCGTCCGGGACAAGAGTGCAAGCACAAGAAATCACTCACCGCACAGGTTCGAGGACGTCATGACCCAAGCTTTGATTTTCGATGCGCTACGCACGCCACGCGGCAAAGGCAAGGCCGACGGCGCCTTGCACAGCGTCAAACCGGTGAATCTGGTGGCCGGGCTGCTGACCGCGCTGCAACAACGCACTGCGCTGGACACCAGCCAGGTCGATGACGTCGTGCTCGGTTGTGTCACGCCGATTGGCGATCAAGGCTCGGACATCGCCAAAACCGCCGTGCAAGTGGCTGATTGGGACGTCAGCGTGGCGGGGGTGCAGATCAACCGCTTCTGCGCGTCCGGGCTTGAGGCAGTGAACCTCGGCGCGATGAAAGTGCGCTCGGGTTTTGAAGACTTGGTGGTGGTCGGCGGTGTCGAGTCGATGTCGCGGGTGCCGATGGGCAGCGATGGTGGTGCGTGGGCGCTGGATCCGCAGACCAACTTGCACAGCCACTTCACCCCTCAAGGCGTCGGTGCCGATCTGATCGCCACGCTCGAAGGTTTCAGCCGTCACGACGTCGATGCCTACGCGCTGCACTCGCAACAGAAAGCCGCGCGGGCCCGGGCCGATGGCTCGTTCAACAAGTCGCTGGTGCCGGTGCAGGATCAGAATGGCATCATCCTGCTCGATCACGATGAATTCATTCGTGCTGAATCGACGCTGGAAGGGCTCGGCAAGCTCAAGCCGAGTTTTGAAATGATCGGGCAAATGGGTTTCGACGCGACGGCGCTGCGGGTCTACAGCCACGTTGAACGGATCAATCATGTGCACACACCCGGCAACAGTTCCGGGATCGTCGACGGTGCGGCGTTGATGCTGATCGGCTCCGAAGCCAAGGGCCGCGCGTTGGGCCTGCAACCGCGGGCGCGAATTGTCGCCACGGCGGTCACCAGCACCGACCCGACCATCATGCTCACCGGCCCGGCGCCGGCTACGCGCAAGGCTTTGGCCAAGGCCGGGCTGCGCGTGGAAGACATCGACCTGTTCGAGGTCAACGAAGCGTTTGCTTCGGTGGTGCTGAAGTTCATCAAGGACATGGCCGTCGACCCGGACAAGGTCAACGTCAACGGCGGCTCCATCGCCATGGGCCATCCGCTGGGCGCCACCGGTTGCGCGATCCTCGGCACCTTGCTCGATGAACTGGAAGCGCGGCACCTGCGCTATGGCCTGGCGACGCTGTGCGTCGGCGGCGGCATGGGCATTGCCACCATCATCGAACGTCTCTGAGCCCCCGAATTCAAGGAACCTTGTTATGAGCGAAGCCATTCGTTACGAAAAAGGCCAGGACGGCATCGTCGTGCTGACCATCGACATGCCGGGCCAGAGCGCCAACACCATGAACGCCGTGTACCGCGAGGCGATGGCCGCGTGCGTGGCCCGTCTGGTGGCAGAAAAAGACAGCCTTGCCGGCGTCATCGTCACCTCGGCGAAGAAAACCTTCTTTGCCGGCGGCGACCTCAACGAACTGATCAAAGTCGGCAAGCCTGAAGCCAAAGCTTTCTACGACATGGTGCTGACCCTCAAAGGTCAATTGCGCACCCTGGAAACCCTCGGCAAACCGGTGGTCGCAGCGATCAACGGCGCGGCGTTGGGCGGCGGCTGGGAAATCTGTCTCGCTTGCCATCATCGCGTGGCGCTGGACGACGCCTCGGTGCAACTCGGCCTGCCGGAAGTGACGCTGGGCCTACTGCCGGGCGGTGGCGGGGTGGTGCGCATGGTGCGCATGCTCGGGATCGAGAAGGCGCTGCCGTATCTGCTCGAAGGCAAAAAAGTACGTCCGCAACAAGCGTTGCAGGCCGGTTTGATCGATGAGCTGGCGGTGAATCGCGATGAACTGTTGGCCAAGGCGCGCGCGTGGATTGTTGCCAATCCGACGGCGGTGCAGCGTTGGGACGTGAAGGGTTATCAAATACCCGGTGGCACGCCGTCGAATCCGAAAGTCGCGCAGATGCTGGCGATTGCACCGTCGATCCTGCGCACGAAAACCCAAGGCACACTGCCGGCGCCGGAGAAGATTCTGTGTGCGGCAGTGGAAGGCGCTCAGGTCGATTTCGATACCGCGCACCTGATCGAAACCCGCTACTTCACCGAACTCACCACCGGGCAGATTTCGAAAAACCTGATCGGCACGTTCTGGTTTCAGCTCAACGAGATCAATGCCGGCGGTTCGCGGCCGCAGGGTTTTGCACCTTATAAGACGCAGAAGGTCGGCGTGCTCGGTGCCGGGATGATGGGCGCGGGGATCGCGTTTGTCAGTGCTTTGGCGGGTATCGACGTGGTACTCAAGGACATCAACCTTGCAGCTGCCGAGAAAGGCAAAGCGCACTCGGCCGCGTTGCTCGACAAAAAAGTTGCCCGTGGCCAGATGAATGCAGCCCAGCGCGATGAAGTGCTGGCGCGGATCAAACCCTCTGAAAGCGATGCCGATCTGGCCGGTTGCGACCTGATCATCGAAGCGGTGTTTGAGGATCGCGAGCTCAAGGCCAAGGTTTCTGTGGCTGCGCAAAAAGTCGTGGGCGCCGACGCCGTTATTGCCTCCAACACGTCGACCTTGCCGATTACTGGCCTTGCCAGTGCCGTACCGGATCAAAGCAAATTCATCGGCCTGCATTTCTTCAGTCCGGTGGAAAAAATGCCGCTGGTGGAAATCATCAAAGGCGCGCAAACCAGCGACGAAACCCTCGCGCGCGGCTTCGACTTCGTGCTGCAAATCAAGAAAACCCCGATCGTGGTCAACGACAGTCGCGGTTTCTTCACCTCGCGGGTTTTCGGCACCTTCACCAACGAAGGCATCGCCATGCTTGGCGAGGGCGTCAGCGCACCAATGATCGAGACTGAAGCACGCAAGGCCGGGATGCCGGTCGGGCCTCTGGCGATCTCCGACGAAGTTTCCCTCAGCCTGATGAGCCATATCCGCCAGCAAACGGCCAAAGACCTACAGGCAGAAGGGAAACCGCTGATTGAGCACCCGGCCTTCGCCGTGATTGACTTGCTGCTCAACGAATACAAACGTCCGGGCAAGGCGGCTGGCGGTGGTTTTTATGAATACCCGGCCGGTGGCCAGAAGCATTTGTGGCCGGAACTGAAAACGCGCTTCGAGAAAGCCGACGGGCAGATTTCCCCGAAGGATGTGCGCGATCGCTTGCTGTTCGTGCAAGCCATCGAAACCGTGCGCTGCGTGGAGGAGGGCGTGCTGACCTCGACGGCGGACGCCAACGTCGGCTCGATCTTCGGCATCGGTTTTGCGGCGTGGACGGGCGGCGCATTGCAGTTCATCAATCAGTACGGGGTGAAGGATTTCGTCGCTCGCGCGCAGTATCTCGCTGAGCAGTACGGCGAGCGTTTCGCCCCGCCGGCGCTGCTGCTGGATAAAGCGGCGAAAGGTGAAATGTTCTAACGGGGCGAGCATTCCGGGGCTTGCCTTGTCAGGGTGTTTCAAGGCAGGCTCTGGGGTGTTCATTATTCCCATCACGTGTCAGGTATTTTTTATGTCGCTACGCATCTGCATTCTGGAAACCGACATCCTGCGTCCCGAACTGGTCGATCAATATCAGGGTTACGGGCAGATGTTTCAGCGCCTGTTCTCGCAGCAACCGATTGCCGCCGAGTTCACCGTCTACAACGTGATGCAGGGCGAATACCCAAGCGACGAGCAGACCTTTGACGCGTACCTGGTCACCGGCAGCAAGGCCGATTCATTCGGTACCGACCCGTGGATTGAAACGCTGAGGGAATACCTGCTGAGCCGTTACGAGCGTGGCGACAAACTGCTCGGCGTGTGCTTCGGCCATCAACTGTTGGCGCTGCTGCTGGGCGGCAAGAGCGAGCGTGCGACGCAGGGCTGGGGCGTTGGCACCCACAACTACAAACTCGCGGCCAAGGCGCCGTGGATGAGCCCGGTGCGTGAAGAACTGACGTTGCTGATCAGCCATCAGGATCAGGTGACGTCGTTACCGGAAAACGCCACCGTCATCGCCTCGAGCGATTTCTGCCCGTTTGCCGCGTACCACATCAACGATCAAGTGCTGTGCTTCCAGGGCCATCCAGAGTTCATCCACGATTACTCGCGGGCGCTGCTGGATTTGCGTCAGGAAGCGCTGGGTTCGCAGATTTACAGCAAAGGCGTGGCGAGCCTGGAGCAAGAACACCATGGCGCTACGGTTGCGGAATGGATGATGCGGTTTGTGGCGCACAAGCCTGAGGTCGCTTAACAGCAGATCAAAAGATCGCAGCCTCCGGCAGCTCCTACACTGAATCCCTGTAGGAGCTGCCGAAGGCTGCGATCTTTTGCTTTTTTACAACCACCCAGACTTCTTGAAACTCGCCCACAAACTCACACACCCCACCGCAATAAACCCCAGCACCCCGAAGTAACCGTAATGCCAACTCAGCTCCGGCATGTTCTGAAAGTTCATCCCGTAAATCCCCGCCACCGCCGTCGGGAACGCCAGAATCGCCGCCCACGCAGCGAACTTGCGCTGCACCACGCTCTGCCGTGACGCCTCCAGCAACACACCGATCTCGATGGTCTGGCTGGCAATATCGGCCAGCGTGCTGAGGTCTTCCATCTGCCGCGTCACGTGAATCTGCACATCACGGAAGTACGGGCGCATGTTCTTGTCGATAAACGGGAAGCTGAGCTTCTGCAGTTCCTCGCCGATCTCCACCATCGGCGCCGCATAGCGACGCAGGCGCACGACATCGCGACGCAAGCCATGCAGCTTCTGGATATCACGCTCATTCAATGCGCTGCACAGCACGTTGCGCTCCAGCTCATCGATCTCGGCATGGATCGCTTCACCGACGGGCTGGTAGTTCTCAATGACGAAATCGAGGAGCGCATAGAGTACGAAATCTTCCCCATGCTCCAGCAACAGCGGACGCGCCTCACAGCGCTGGCGCACATGCGCGTAGGACGCCGAATGGCCGTTGCGCGCGGTGATGATGTAGCCCTTGCCGGCGAAGATGTGCGTTTCGATGAATTGCAGCACGCCGTTTTCACGGATCGGCGAGTAGGTGACGATAAACAAAGCGTCGCCAAAGGTTTCCAGCTTCGGCCGGCTGTGTTTTTCCAGCGCATCTTCAATCGCCAGCTCGTGCAGATTGAACTGGCGTTGCAGGTTGGACAGCTCCTGAGCGTCCGGCTCTTCGAGGCCGATCCAGACAAAGTGGCCGGTTTTCGCGGCCCAGGCGGCGCCTTCGTCTAGGGAAATATTGGTGACTTTCTTACCGGCGCTGTACACAGCAGCAGCAACAACTCGACCCATGGTGGTGATTCACTTCTTCTTGGCAGGTGGCAGGAATACAAGGCTTCAGCTTAGCCGTGTCGCTACTTGAGAGTCAGTGAAATCTGCACCGTTCATTCGGCAAAAGAAAACCCGCACAAGGCGGGTTCGGTTTCAGGCGGCTTGCAACTGCCGATCCATTGATTCGATGCATTCGCGCATCTGCTCGCGGCATTGCTCTATGAGCATAGGCATGTCGTCCATGGTCAATCCGGCTGTAGGAATCGCCGGCAGCGAGCGTATGAGAATTTCCCCACTGTTCCAGCGGTTCAGACGCATGTGCTTGATGTAGCTGCTGACACACACCGGCACGATCGGCACACCAGCGGCAATCGCCATCTGAAACGCGCCTTTTTTGAACGGCAGCAACTCTTCGCCGAGGTTGCGCGTGCCTTCCGGGAATACCCAGATCGAGGTGTTTTCGTTTTGCAGCGTGTTGGTGGTGGTGAGCATCGACTGGCGCGCCTTGTGCGCATTACCACGGTCGATCAACACATTGCCGGCGAGCCAGAACAACTGCCCGAACAGCGGCACCCACTTCAGGCTCTTCTTGCCAATGCACACCGTGCGGTAGGGCACAACGTTACCGAACACAAACAAGTCGTAGTTGGATTGATGGTTGGCGACGATCACGCAACTGGCAGGTTTGTTCATCAAACCGCTGACGTCGGTTTTCACCCGCAGACGCAAAATGCACATGGCCGGCAATGCATAGAGGCGCGCGCACAGGCGGCTGTTGTCCGGATTGAACGGACGGCATATGCCGAGGATCACCCCAAGCACGCCAGACAGAATAAAGTGCAGGCTCATCAATAACATACGAAACACGAACAGCATTTTCAGGCCCCACCGGCGCAAAAGGTGGCGCAGTGTACGGATGTGCACTGTTTTCGGCAATTGCCACTATAGAGTCCGGAGATAGGCGATGTTTAAGCGCATGTTTCCGAATTGCTTGTCAGACCCGTCCTAGAGCAGCCACGGCATTTTCAACCGAGCGCGCAAGAAAAAGCCCGACACGCGGGTCGGGCTTTTCTTCGACGCAGGAATCGGGGGTTAACCCAGATGCTCCTGATCCTGAACAATCGCGTTGTCTAGGGTTTCCAGCAGCGCTTTGCGCACCTTCAGCTTGGTGTTCTTGTGCGCGAGCATGTTGATCTTCTTCAACTGACGCGCGGCGGCGAGGGCGGCGCCTTGCAGCTCTTCGGCAGAAACCACCTTGTCGAGGAAACCGGCGTCCACCGCGCTTTTCGGGTCGAACATCTCGCCATTGATCACCGACCGGTGGAATGCCGAACGACGCAGACGATCACGCGCCAGCTCGATACCGGCGTGATGCATGGTCATGCCGATCTGCACTTCGTTCAGACCAATGCTGAACGGGCCATCGACACCGATGCGGTAGTCGGCCGACAACAGCAGAAACGCACCCTTGGCCACGGCGTGACCCGGGCAAGCGACGATCACCGGGAACGGGTGAGAAAGCAGACGACGGGCGAGGGTGGAACCAGCGGTCACCAGCGCCACGGCTTCTTTAGGGCCGGCGGTCATCACTTTCAGATCGTAGCCGCCCGACAGAATCCCCGGCTGACCGGTAATGATCACGATGGCACGATCAGTCACCGCCTGATCCAGCGCCGCGTTAAACGCCGCAATCACGTCCGGGGAAATGGCATTGACCTTGCCGTTGCTCAAGGTCAGGGTCGCGATGCCGTCTTCGAGGTGGTAGGCAATCAACTCACTCATGACGCGATTCCTTGTAAGAAAGATGAGCAGACGTTACCCACCGCCGCAGGCCAGGTAAAGCGCCGTGACTGACCCGCCGGTCACCGAATCCCGGCTGATCCAGCGCCGCACGCCATTCTGCTTCTATATAGAAGGGCCGCGCCCACCGAAGATTGGCCGGTTTGCCATGGGCCGTCGGCAGGGCAAACGGCTTTTTCTCTTAAGCGCATGAAAATCTTAAAAAAAAGTTTGCCATCGGAAAAGCTTTCGACTACATTAGCGCGCCTCGACAGACAGAACATGTTTGAAGAGATACGGTGAAGTGTCCGAGTGGCTTAAGGAGCACGCCTGGAAAGTGTGTATACAGGAAACTGTATCGAGAGTTCGAATCTCTCCTTCACCGCCACATTCAGTACACAAAACCCCTGATTTCGAAAGAAGTCAGGGGTTTTGTGGTTTCAGGCGTCTGGAATTTATTGGACAGCGGATTTGATTTCGAGATCAGTAGGCCGACTGGCACCGCCGTGAAGTTGCGCTGCTCACTGATCGGACGTTTGTGCCTGGTAGATTTCGATATTGCCGTGTTTAACCTGTTGATACACGGTGTATGGCAATACCAACGTATCTGTCACACCGGAGACTGCCAGATCTATCAAAACCAGCGGGGCTGAAGGGCGACCCTTCCAGGATTTTATCGGCAGATCGGGTGCGTGCAGGATGCAGAAGTCGTAACCGACGCCGCTGTAAATTCGGGAAATCGAATCACAGTAGGTTTGGCGTTTTTTTAGATCATTTCCGGCGACGGTGTCTTCCTGTACGACACTGCTAATCGTGCCGCAGCCAGTAACGGCTAGCGCTGAAAGCAGCAAGGCGATGGTTTTTATTGTCATGCTCGCAATCCTTGGCAATGAGATGAGGGTGCCAGATTAGCGTGTTTGATTGAGGTAGGCCATTCGTCGGGCATCGGTCGATCTGAACCACAAGTCCAGTAATGACCGGCTAGTCTCAAAAGCCTTGGAGGTCGATATTTTTTCAGGCAAAAAAGTTTTGCCGGTGTCGATCCGCATCGCAGGGGCGAAGGTATGACTGAACCGTATATCGAAGACGATGGCGCCGAGTTTCCGTTTAACAACTGCGTTCGTTGTGGCCAGACCGAGTATCAGTCTGGTTTCGGCGAGGATCCGGTTCACACCGGCAAGATCAAGTCCACGGTGCCGAAAGGGCCGAAGGCGAAGTTTTTACCCAAGGTCACGGCACGCGCCAGAAAATGATATTCCGCCAACAAACCCCGTCTAAGAACGGGGTTTTTTATGCCCTGAGATTTGATTTAGGACTAGCCCTACAGACGGTAGGCAAGTTGTGTGTTTCTTTCACAAACTTTTCACGTTCGCCAAAGTAGGGTGAAGCCATCCGTTAGAAAGCAAGTCTCCAGCCCGTCTCCCCAGCGGGCTTTTTTTTGCCCGTCATAAAACCTTTTCTGAAATCACTGTCCAATCGGCGCCCATTGCGCGGATGCGTCCGCTTTTGTCTGGACTTTGCCGCTGTGACGGCATTCAATCGCGCCCCTTTTTGTTTCTCTGTCTTTGAGGTTTTCGTCATGCGTTTAACACTGCCCGCTCTGGTTCTCGGCCTTCTGTTCGCTCAAGGAGCAATGGCTGCCGGCGATGGCACCGCTGCGTTGGGCGGTGGTCTGGGTGGCGCGCTGGGTAACGTTGTCGGTCAGAAAATGGGCGGCAGCACCGGTGCAGCAATTGGTGCAGGTGTAGCGGGCGCGGCCGGTAGCGCAGTGGCTGCACGCAAAGGCAGCCGGACGAAAGCGGCGATTGGCGGCGGTGTTGGCGCGGCGGGCGGTTCGGTGATCGGTAACAGCCTGGGCGGCCGAAATGGCGCCACCATCGGTGCTGGTCTGGGCGGCGCGGCGGGCGGTGCCGTCGGCAGCAACTTGGCCAAAGGCCACAAGCGTCACTGAGATTGATCGCTTGCAGACAAAGCCCGGCTCGATGCCGGGCTTTTTCATGGCTGAACGTTTTTCCCGCAAACGTCTCCAATCTCACATAGGCCCCCGCTGGGGCGAACTGTCCCGATTCGGGAACTGTGAGGTACACATGCGATTGTCATTATCTGCACTGTTTTTCGGATTGCTCGTGGCGCAAGGCGCAATGGCCGCCGGCGATGGCTCGGCCGCCGTGGGCGGTGGACTCGGTGGCGTGCTGGGCAACGTGGTCGGCGGACAGCTCGGTGGCAGCACCGGTGCGGCAGTCGGCGCAGGTGTAGGTGGCGCAGCCGGCGGCGCGGTTGGGGCGAATAAAAACAATCGCACCGAAGCTGCCATCGGCGGTGGCCTCGGCGCGGCGGGTGGTTCGGTGATTGGTAATAGCGTCGGCGGATCAACCGGTTCGGCTGTCGGTGCAGGATTGGGCGGCGCCGCGGGTGGCGCGGTCGGTAATAACCTGGGTGACGACGGCGGATCTCATTCCGGTGGGGGTCACAAGCACAAGAACAAGCATAAGAACCGCCATCATTGATTGATGGAATGGTTTAACGGAAACCCGGCGTTTTGCCGGGTTTTTCGTATTTGCCGGTCAGGCGCTGGAACGATTGGCTGTAGGACTTTTCGAACGTCTACACTCCCCGGAAATGATGAGGTTTGCCATGACTCCTGAAACCGAAGGCAAGGAAGAAAAAGGCCCAAGCGGGCTGCCGTTTATCAATGATCCGGGCAACGAAGATCCGGGGTCGCTGATGGATGATGCGACGGTGCCGCTGAATGATTCGGATGAGGCGGATATGGAGTATGAAGAGGATGAGGATGAGGATGAGCAGTAAACATTCGTATTTAATATGGGCTACGACCCAGTAGATATCAATTTTTTAGGGGCCTGGTTTCAGGCCCTTCAATAAATGATTTCTTAATTAGTTGTGAGTTGTTTTTCCAGTTATGCAGGTTGCCAGCGATTTTAGCCAATGAGCGTAAAATGCTATTTGATTCTCGATGTCGTTTGTTAGATTTTCTTCCTCGTAGTCGAAGATACGAACGCAATCGTTTTCTCCAGTGGGCTCGCCGTATGTAAGTTCGTAGGCGACCAACCCAGTGGACATTTGCGATGTCATGCGCGAAGGGTGGACATTTATCTTGGATCCCTTGCATAGAAATGTAATATCTGGAAAGTCAGCCCTGATCAAGCCGAAGCACATATATAGATCCGTGGAAGTGAATGTGCTAGTTCTACCGCTGCTCATCGTAAATGTTAACGCTTTCGCTCTTCGATCCACTACGATGCTTGCTGATTCCCGCTTTCCTTCCTTGATGATCTCAATTTCGATCGTCTTCACGAATGCTTAGATCCGATTCTAGATTTGATCCAGTTATCGTAGAAGCTGCTTTGCTCCGCTGGATCATTAGTCAATTGTTGATCTTCATAATCAAATATGAAAACCAAATCGGCCAAGGACGGTACTTTGCCTACTTCAAGTTCGTATGCCTTCATACCAAGAGTCATCTGTGCGGACATGCCAGACGGGTGAACATTTGTTTTCGCGCCCTTACAAAAAAATGTTACATGGGGATTGTCTTTGCGTAGTAATCCAAAACATTTATAGAAATTTCTTTCTGTATATGTTTTGGGTGCGCTGTTTTGCAGGCGAAGTGTGATGGATATCGTCTCGTTATCGCAAATCAGTTCGGTTTTGAGTGTTGCGTTTTCAATGCTTATTGATATTTCGAATGTTGAAATCATTTATCTATTTTCCTGTATGGGTTAGGGAGAGAGTAACCAAGTTCTCTGCCGTCATCGATGATGATGGTGGCGCCCAAAATATCTTCGTTGTTGATTTTTTTATGGATGGCAATTTCCGTTTCTTTTTCAAAAAGGTAACTGGAACCTAATTCTTCTTTAAGGTCGTGACCTGGAATATTTTTTAGCGTGTAAAGGAAACCGGTTTTTGTGAAAAAACCAGTGGCGAACGCTTTTCCTACATCTCGGGACGGTGAGGTACTAATAAAATTACTAGGGGGATTATCACTGTCTATTGAGTGAAGCAGTAAATCATTGCTTTCTCCCTTGCTTTTGAATCCGTTCACAAAGATATCTGACGGGTCTCTTGCGTCTCCGCGATACAGATATTCTTGCTTTTCTTTCGATGCTGGATTTCGAGGTTCGCCTTCATCGACCTTCACTGCACCAGTATCGTCCGGTACGGTACAACCAGGCCTATCCGGCGGCGGACAATTGGAGTTCAACCCCAACGGATCCACCCACCCAATCGGATTCGGCGTGTACTGGTACTGGTTCAACCCACCCGCCAGCTTCACCGGATCCGGGGTCAGATACCGCCCCAATCTCGGGTCGTAATACCGATGCCGGTTGTAATGCAGCCCACTCTCCGCATCGAAGTACTGCCCCTGAAACCGCAGTGGCTGATCCAGATACTCTTCAGCCGCCAACGTCACCGCCGCGACTTTCCCGTAGGCGTCGTACTGCGCCGACCAGACGATTTCCCCGCTGTAATCGGTCAGCTCAAGCGGCGTGCCGAGGTGGTCGTTCTGGTAGTAAAACGGGCAGGCTTTTTTCGGGCCTTTGCCGTCGAGCAGTGCTAACGGACGGAAGGTGCCGGGTTCGTAGACGTAGCTGCGGTATTCGGTTTCGCTGCTTTCAGCGACTAGGTTGTCGCCTTGCCAGAAGAATTCCGTGGTGGTGCCGTCGACGGTTTTGCTGATGCGTCTGCCGAAGGCGTCGTAACGGTAAGACGCGGTTTTACCGTCAGGGCGGGTCAGGCCGATCAGTCGGTGCTGGCAGTCGTAAAGGTATTCGGTGACAAGTTTGTGCGCTGTGCCGCGACGCTCGCGGATCAGGTTGCCGAAGGCGTCGTAGTCGTAGTGGCGATCGCCCTGCATCAGCAGGCGGTTGCCTTTGATCTGGCTCGGGCCGGGGCGATCCTGCATGAGCAGGTTGCCAGCCGGGTCGTGGGCGTAGGTTTCCGGGAGTTCGTCGCGGGAGTGGCGGACGCGGATCAAACGGTCGAGGGTGTCGTAGCCGTAGGTGCGTTGGCCGTGGCGAGTGTCGGCGATGTACGAAAGGTTGCCGTTGGCGCTGTAGGAATAATCGCGGCGATACATCGAATCGCGTTTATGGCCCACGGCATGGGCGAGCAGTCGGCCCTGTTCGTCGTAGGAGTATTCGCTGAGCAGCAGGCCTTGCTCGCGTTGTTGTTCGCGACCGGACTGATAGACGTGACGGGTGAGCGGGGCGCCGTTGAGGTCGATGCCGGCGAGGGCGCCACCCTTGGCGTGTTGATAGTCGAGTTTGCTGTTGTCCGGCAAACGCATGCTTTTGAGCTGACCGCAGGCATCGTAGGCGTAACGCAGGGTGCCCCAGCCTTGGTGCTCGGTGATCAGCCGATCCTGGCGGTCGTATTCGAAGGCCAGCGGATGGTTTTGGCCGTCATCGACGCCGGTCAGGCGACCGAGTGGGTCGTACTGGTAGCTGACTTTGACGCCGTCGGGCAGGGTTTTGACCAGCAGGCGTCCGGTGCCATCGCGCTTATAAGCGGTGACTAGCCGAGAGTCGTCATCACCGAACTCGGTCTTTTCCAGCAGGTGACCGTTGAGGTCATACACGTAAGCAGTTCGGCGCCCATCGAAACCAGTTTCCTGTCGGATTAATCCGGTCGGTGTGTAGTCCAGCCGATATTTCTCACCCGACTCGTTCTCGATTTCCGTGAGCAGCAGTTGGGCATGGTCGTAGCGATACTGAACCCGCGTGCCGTCGTGGTTAATGCGACGGGAGACCAGATGCAGGTCATCGTCGTATTCATACCGGGTGATATGCCCCAGCTCATCACGCTCGGCGGTGACTTGCCCGTAAGCGCCGTAGCTATAAGCACGCGTGGCGCCCGTAGGAAAAGTCGTCTGAACCAGTCGGCCAACGGCGTCCCACTGCTGTCGCGTGACGGCGCCATGTTGATCAACCGTGGTCGTCCGCCGTCCCAAAGCATCGTAGGAAAAGCGCCGTACGCCACCCTCAGGCAACGTCTCTTCAACCAGTTGGCCCAAGTCATTCCAGGCCAGCAGATGACGGCTGGTGTCCGGATACCGGATCGACACCAGTTGCCCGCGAACGCTGTAGTAGTAATGAGTGACCTGTCCGTCAGGATCGACGGCCTCGGTGATGTCGCCCTCGGCATTGCGCCGATAAATCCACACCGCATCGCCACGCGAACGCCGATGCAGGAAACCGTTGCGATACTCGTAGGAGGTTGGCGCATCCGCCGCAGGAAGCAGCGCGATCAGTCGTCCGACATCGTCATAGCGGTACTCGGTGATAGAACCCAGCGCATCCTGTTCAGCGATCAACCGTCCCTGATCGTCGTACGCCTTGAGTTGCTCACCGCCATCGGTCTCAACCTTGCGCACCAGTCGCGCGCGGTCGTCGTGGACGTAAACCTCTTCGGTGCCATCGACGTAATGCACCGCCACACTGCCGTCGTCGCTCCAGACATAACGCGTGTCCATCTGCGAAAACGACGCCCAGTGCCGTACACAACGCGCAGCCTTGCCAGCCCGTTCCCACTCCCAGAAAAAACTCGCACCACCGGTCAGCTGTCGCTGCAGAATGACGTGCGCATCGTCGTAGTCGTAGCGCTCGCTTTCATCTAATGCATTGGTCGCCGCCAACAAGCGCTGACGCGCGTCATGGCAATAGCGAACAAGGATTTGCTCCGTCGCCCATTCAGCGTTTTGCAAACGTTGGTAATCGACCGCGATCAATTGCGCGCGGTCGTAACGCAGCAATAAGGAGCGACCTGCACCGTTATCCAGTCGCTGAACCCTGTCAGACCGATCGCGATGTACCGTCAGACGATTGCCATAGGCATCGCTGATCGACGTCAGACGCCCGGCCCGAAAGTGGTAAAACCGCGCCGTTTCCCCAGCCAGCGCGAGGATCAATTCCTCCGGCTCATCCCCGAGAAAAATTGCTGCCCGCGACAGGCTGTTGTGAATCGCCGGCCGCTCAACACTCGGCTGCGGAAACCGTGTGCGCCGATTCTCGTGATCGACCCAAACAACCGAGTCGCCATCAAATTCCAGCCGATGCGCCAGCGAATGGCTCCAGCCAAACCCCAGCCCGACATCGATTTCCACCGCACTGGTGCGATACAACCGAGTGAATTCAAACGGCAACACGCCATCAAGCACGCCATCAGTCAGCGTCAGCAGTTCCTCGCCAGTGACCATCGACACCGGACAGCCGTTGGTGCAGGTACGCGGTACACAATCAGCGCTGTCCCCATTAGGATTTTTCGCCTGATCCGAAGCGTCATCGTGAGGCTCATGACGCTCCATACGCGTATTGCCATGTGCCTTGTCCCGTGCAATCGGCGCCGGGTTTGGCACCGTCAACACCACTTCATCTGCCTGCCGAATGTTCAGCGGAATCGACGGCGTCGGCTTCAACTGCACTTCACGCGCACTCAGCATCAACGGTCTCAGCGCGCCCGCATGCTGGGTCAGCTCCGGCGCAGAGGTCAGCTCAGCCAGGCGCAACGCCGAGGCCGCCAGCCATTCCCGCGCTCGCGGCGATTTGATCTTTGCCAGCACTTTGCTGCTCAAGCGCAGCGGCACGCCGACGCCACCCGACACGCGCATCAGCAGGAAACTGATCAACAGTTCGACGCGCACCTCAGCCACGACTTCGGCCAGGTACTGCGGCGGCAGCATCTTCAGCCAACTGGTGAACGCGGCCAGATGAATGAACATCAGCGGCTCATCGCTGAGCATCAGCAACGCATTGGCAATCGCGTCGCTGGAGGTTTGCAGCAGGGCTTCAAGCTCGGCGGCGCTGAGGTATTCCAGGAGCTTTTCGCTGTTGGCCTGCAGATCGGCGAGGAGGGCAAACAGTTGCTTGATGTCGTCCCAGACACCGTTCAGCGCTTTCTCGAAGCCGCGCCAATCCGCCCGTTGCAACTGCCGGTAACGGTCAGAAAATCCGGCGTTGGAGAACTCCGCCCATAACGGCTGAAAACCTGTCCACTCGGCACGCAACCAGCGTTCGAGGTCACCGAGAATGCTTTCGTAGGAGTCATACAACTCACGAACATGCGCAGTGGAAACATCGGGAAAGAAGGTGATGCGATAACGCTGGCCCCGATCGCAATCGGTCACCTGCAATATCCCGCTCGGGCCGATCGTATGGCGCAGCGCTTCGCCGAAGGTCAGGACACCGCCGACGTCGCCAATCACCGGTTCGAGCGTCACCGGGGTGTTGCCGATCGGTACGAAGCGGGCGGCTTCGAACATGTGCACCAAGGTCAAAGATCCGCTGGCGGGGCACATGACTACGGATGAGCTGATCGGTTTGCGGGATTTGATCGGGGCGCTGAGGCGTACGTCATTACCGACGCTGAACACCTGCTCGACATCCAGCGCTGTGCCCGTCCAGTACTGTTCGGCCCAGGCTTCGTAATTATTGAGGCACAGGCGAAATTCGCCGATCAGGGTTTCGAAATCCGGGTGATCCGGATTCAGTGCGGCAACTATCAGCAGGCCAATGCTGTTGTTCAGGGCCAGTAGCCGATCGGGTTGAAACATTCGCAGTCGCTCGCGCACATCAAGGAGGAGCACGGACTTTGCGGGGGATCAGAAAGGAAAGAAGTCGGCCAAGTAGGTGATGCCTGTAGGACGTTTCGCTAAATATTCGCGAGTAGTTCATCGGCGCAACAGACATTGCCCGTTGCTCAATGTCTGTCGCGCTCGTTATGCTGCTGAACCCTTTAATCAGATCCGAGCAGCGGCGCGATGCCGCCTGGGATGTCTTTGAAAACGGATCCGATGATGAATGCAGCGCTGAAGGCGTTCGGCCCGATCAAGGCCGTGATTTTCGATATGGACGGTTTGTTGCTCGACACCGAAGGCATTTACACCGAGGTCACGTCGCTGATTGCCCAGCGCTACGGGCGCACCTTCGACTGGAGCGTCAAACAGAACATCATCGGTCGCGGTGCCAACGATCTGGCCAATTACGTGGTGCAGGCGCTGGATCTGCCGATCACCGCCGATGAGTTCCTGGAGATCCGCGAGCCGTTGATGCGTGAGCGTTTCCCGAAAGCGCAGGCGATGCCGGGCGCCGAGGAGCTGATTCGTCACCTCAAGGCGCACAACATTCCGATCGCCGTGGGCACCAGTTCATCGCGTCAGTCGTTTGGTCAGAAAACCACGCTGCACCAAGAATGGTTTGCGCTGTTCGACTTCATTGTTACCGCCGACGATCCGGAAGTCGGCGCGGCGAAACCGGCACCGGATATTTTCCTCACCGCCGCGCGACGTCTGGGCGTCGCGCCTGAGGATTGTCTGGTGTTCGAGGATTCACCGTTTGGCGTGACCGCAGCGAAAGCCGCCGGCATGACCGCGATTGCGATTCCGGACGCCGCCATGGCTGATGAAAAGTACGCACACGCGGACGGGATTCTTCGTACGTTGAAAGCCTTCACCCCGAGTGCTTGCGGTTTGCCGGCGCTGGAATGGGCGTAAACGCTTGAGACTAAAAAAACGCCGCCGCTCTGTGAAAAGAGCGGCGGCGTTTTTCGTTACGGCGACTTGGAAATATCAGGCGCCAAAACCACCGTCGATGGTCAGGCTGGCACCGGTGATGTAACCGGCTTCCGGGCCTGCCAGGTAGGCGACGAAGCTGGCGATTTCTTCGGCTTTACCGTAGCGGCCGACGGCCATCAGCGGGATCAGGCTTTCGGCGAAATCGCCGTGCGCCGGGTTCATGTCGGTATCGACCGGGCCAGGTTGCACGTTGTTGACGGTGATGCCGCGTGGGCCGAGATCGCGGGCCAGGCCTTTGGTCAGACCGACCAGCGCCGACTTGCTCATCGCATACACACCGCCGCCGGCGAAGGGCATGCGGTCGGCGTTGGTGCTACCGATGTTGATGATGCGCGCGCCTTCGCCCATGTGTTTGGCGGCTTCTTGCGAAGCGATGAACACGCTGCGAATGTTGATCGCCACGGTCTGGTCGAAGTCTTCCAGTTTGAAGTCTTCCAGCGGTGCGACGGCCAGCACACCAGCGTTGTTGACCAGAATATCCACTCGGCCAAACGCTTCGACAGTGGCGCTAACGGCGTGGCGGATGGCGGCGGCATCGGCGCTGTCGGCCTTGATCGCCAAGGCTTTGCCACCGTTGGCGGTGATGCTGTTTTGCAACTCTTCGGCTTTGGCGGTGGAGCTGACGTAAGTGAAGGCTACTGCAGCGCCTTCAGCGGCCAGACGTTTGACGATGGCAGCGCCGATACCGCGGGAACCGCCTTGAATCAGAGCGACTTTACCGCTGAGGTGTTGAATGGTCATGTTCGATCTCCAGAGTGTTCAAGGCGGGAATGCCTTGCTATTGGTGGCGAGTATCGACTTGGTATCGACAACTGTGTAGACCATGATTGCTATAGTCTGTGTAAACCAGAAGTTTATAGTGGTGATCATGGAAACCTTCAGCAGCATCGAATGCTTCGTGCGCAGTGCCGAGGTCGGCAGCTTTGCCGAGGCTGCTCGGCGCTTGAGTCTGACCCCGGCGGCCGTTGGCAAAAGTGTTGCCAAACTTGAGGTGCGGCTCGGTGTGCGGCTGTTCCAGCGTAGTACACGCAGCCTGACGCTGACCGAGGCCGGGCAGCTGTTTTTGAATCAGGTCAGCGGCAGCCTGACCACCATTCAGAATGCCGTGGCCAATCTGTCCAGTGTCGAAGGGCTGCCGGCGGGAACGCTGAAAGTCAGCATGGGCGCCGCGTTTGGTTGTTTGCACATCGTGCCGATGCTCGGTGAGTTTTTGCAGCGATATCCAGCGATCAGTCCGGACTGGCATTTCGATAATCGCCAGGTCGATCTGATCGGGCAGGGGTTTGATGCAGCCATCGGTGGCGGCTTCGAACTGCCGCAGGGGGTGATCGCACGCAAGTTGAGCCCGGCGCACCGGGTTCTGGTGGCATCTGCCGACTATCTACAGGCCAATCCCGAAATCACCGAGCCGGACGATCTCAGCCATCACGACGGGATTCTGATCCGTTCGCCGCAAACCGGACGCGTGCGTTCCTGGCAGTTGACCGGGCGCGATCCGCAGAACTGTCGGCCGTTGATGCTCAAGGCGCGCATGACCCTGAGCGATTCCGAAGCCGCGTGCGCAACGGCGGCGCAAGGGTTGGGGATCGCGTTGGTGAGCATGCCGTTTGCGGTGGGGTATCTGGAGTCGGGGAGGTTGCAGCGGGTGTTGCCGGAGTGGTTTGTCGATGACGGCAATATTTCGATTTACTACGCCGAGCATAAGTTGTTGCCGGGGAAGACCCGGGCGTTTGTGGATTTTTTGATTGAGCAGTTTGCGGAGCGGGGGTTGGTGCGGCGGTTTAGTGCTATTTGAGTAAGGCATCTGACCGAGGTGCGGCCATCGCGAGCAGGCTCACTCCTACATTGGAATGCGCCCCCTGTAGGAGTGAGCCTGCTCGCGATGAACGATAACGCGGTCTACCGGGCAAACCGCCCCGGCCAGCCAATGATGTTCTTCGGCCGCGGCGTCGCATAAGTCCGCACCTTCGACGTCGACAACCCCAACCGCACCAGCGATTCCGCAATCGTCACCGCCGCCGTCACGCCATCCACCACTGGCACGCCGGTGCGTCGACGAATCTGCTCATCCAGCCCGGCCATGCCGCCGCAACCCAGGCAAATCACCTCGGCCTTATCCTGCGTCACCGCCAGTTCGGCCTGATGCACGATCGCTTCCAGCGCACGCTGCGGCTCGTGTTCCAGTTCCAGAACCGCCAAACCACTGGCTCGCACCGAAACGCAACGATCCCACAGCCCCGACAATTTCAGCCGATCCTCGATCAGCGGCACGGTGCGATCCAGCGTCGTCACCACCGAATACGCGTGGCCCAAAAACATCGCGGTACTCGCCGCCGCGTCGGTGATGTCCACCACCGGCACGTTGAGCAATTCCTGCAAACCTTCGCGACCATGTTCGCCGTAACCGGCCTGAATCACCGCGTCGAACGGTTGGTCGTAGGCCATCACCCGATCCATCACGGCAATCGCGGCGAGGTAGCTTTCGAAGTTGCCTTCAATCGAGTCGGCGCCGAAAAACGGCGTCAAGCCAACGATCTCCGTACCCGGTGACGCGACGGCCTGCGCCGAGCGGGCGATGGCTTGGGTGATGGACTCGGTGGTGTTGACGTTGACCACGAGAATACGCATGGGAAATCCTTATAGCGGGCAGTTCTGCGGCCCGACATCCGGGCCGCGAGGGAAATTAATGGCAGACGTTGTCGACCGCGATCGACTCTCCGCTGACGTCGGCGTAGTGCGGTTCGCGTTTGGCGATGATCAGGTAGAGCATTCCGGCGATGCCGGCACCGATCAGCCAAGAGAACGGAGAAACGCTGTGGAAACCCGGCACCAGCGCCAGCACGATGGCGATCAGCGCGGCAGGAATGAACGCGGCAACGGCGCGCAGGTTGACGCCACGGCTGTAGTAATAAGCGCCGTTCGGGTCTTCGCTGTAGAGCTGTGGCACGTTGATCCGGCCTTTGCGGATCAGCCAGTAGTCGACCATGATCACCCCGTACAACGGGCCGAGCAGGGCGCCGAGGCCGGACAGGAAATACACGATCACCAGCGGGCTGTTGTAGAGATTCCACGGCAGGATCAGTACGGCGATGGTTGCGCTGATCAGCCCGGCGCGGCGGAAGGTCAGGTATTTCGGCGCCAGGTTGCTGAGCACGAAAGCCGGGGCGACGAAGTTGGCCATGATGTTCACCGCCACGGTGACGATCAGGAACGCCAGGCAACCGAGCACCAGAAAGAACGTGTTGGGAATCGAGGCGATGATTTCCGTTGGGCTTTCGATGATTCGGCCATTGATCTGAAATTGCGCGCCACACAGCAGGACGGTAATCGCAGCGAACACCAGAATATTCACCGGCAAACCCCAGAAGTTTCCTACCTTGATGGTCTTGCGGCATGGCGAAGAGCGGGCGAAGTCGCAAAAGTTGAGGATCAACGTGCCGTAGATCGCCAGCCACAACGCGCCGCCGGCAAAGATGTTGCGCCACATCTCGCCACCGGTCAGTGGATCGCGGGTCGACCAGGCGATGGTCGCGTTGGCCTGGAAATACATCCATGCGGCAAGCGCGGCAACGGTCAGCAGAATCACCGGCCCGGCGAACGCCTCGTAGCGGCGCACCATTTCCATGCCGTAGGCGAGAATCGCCAGTTGCACGAACCAGATCGCCACGAACGATGCCCAGCCCAGCGTCGACAGCCCGAGGATCGAGTTGTGGTCGTATTCGGCGAAACCGGGGTGCACCGCCGTGAGCAGCACTCGTAGGACTACTGACGCCAGATACGTCTGAATCCCGAACCAGGCGATGGCGATAACCGCCCGGATCAATGCAGGAATTTGCGCACCGTGAATGCCGAAACTGATCCGGCTGATCACCGGAAACGGCACCCCGGTTTTCTGCCCCATGTAACCGGACAGGTTCATGAAGAAGTACACCAGCGCCGCGCCGATCCCCAGCGACAGCAAAATCTGCCAGCCACCCAGGCCCAACGCGTACAAGCCGATGGCGAAGGAATAATTGGCGATGTTGTGCACATCGTTCGTCCACAGGGCGAAGATGCTGTATTTGCCCCAGCGTCGACCCTCGGCCTTGGTCGGCGCGAGGTCGCTGTTGTGCAGGCGGGGGCTCAGTTGTAACGGTTCGGCCAGACCGTCGTAGGACGATGGTTGATCGAGGGCAGAGGCGGGCAGATTCAGCGCGATGTTATTGGAGAGACTTGTACGCATTCCGGCAGGCTCCTGATGTTCAGCGCCGCGATGACTGTGCTTAAGCCGTCAGGCTCGACAAATCTTCGTCGTGGCAGTGAAACATCACTGGTTACGGGGCATCTGCAGCCTGTACGGGATAGGGCGCTTCAGGCTTGCGGATCGAAAGTGTGTTTATGTTTTGCAGTTTTGTATACAAAACATGTATGCACTAAAGCCAGATTTGTGCCAGTTACTGATCTATGGAAGGCGTTGCTCATTTCGAAAAGTTATCGAGGAGCGCTAAGTGACTGAAATGTGGTGATTAAAAATTGACCGATTGAACAGGTATTTATTTTCGGTGGGGGATTTGGGCGGGGAGCAAAAGCGTGGGGATTTCGGAGGGGATGTAACCTTTCAGGGCGCGGAAACAAAAAAGTGCACACACAAATGGCACCGATGGTGACATTCGTGTGTACACATTTTTTCAAGATCAAAAGATCGCAGCCTGCGGCAGCTCCTGCATGGGCATGCGGTCACCTGTAGGAGCTGCCGCAGGCTGCGATCTTTTAGCTGTTGGACTTACTGATGATATTCCCCGCATGCAGCCCGCATTCTTTCTGCGTCGCTTCTTCCCACCACCAGCGGCCTTCGCGCTCGTGCTGATTTGGCAGGACAGGGCGGGTGCACGGTTCGCAGCCGATGCTGATGAAACCGCGTTCATGCAGGCTGTTGTACGGCAGCTCGAGCATGCGGATGTAACCCCAGATCTCTTCGCTGGTCATCTGCGCCAGCGGGTTGAACTTGTACAGGGTGCGTTCCGGCGTGGAGAACGCCGTGTCGATTTCCATCGCTGCCACGGCACTGCGCGTGCCCGGGCTCTGGTCGCGGCGCTGGCCGGTGGCCCAGGCTTTGACGCCGGACAGCTTGCGGCGCAGCGGTTCGATCTTGCGGATGCCGCAGCATTCGCCGTGGCCGTCCTTGTAGAAACTGAACAGGCCTTTTTCCTTCACGAACGGCTCCAGTTTCGTGTAGTCCGGCGACACCAGTTCGATGTCGATCTTGTAGTGCTCGCGCACTTGATCGATGAAGCGGTAGGTCTCCGGGTGCAGGCGGCCGGTGTCGAGGCTGAACACCTTGACGTTCTTGTTGAGCTTCCAGGCCATGTCCACCAGCACCACATCCTCGGCGCCGCTGAAAGATATCCACAGGTCATCGCCGAACTCGGCAAAGGCGAGTTTGAGAATGTCTTGCGCGGATTTGTTGGCATAGGTCGTGGCGAGTTCCACGACGTCGAACGTTGCACTCATCAGGGCGGCTTCCTACAGGTCGGTGGCGCTGGGCGCTCTATATGGGGCCGATGGTAACAAAAAGCTGCGCGGCTCGGGGCGCGCTGTGCGTTGCGCGAGTGGATTTGAGTCGCTAGAGTTCGGCCTCGCTCGACTCAAATAATCAATACAAACGGGAGTGTCTTGTGGAAATTGCTTGCCTGGATCTTGAAGGGGTGTTGGTGCCGGAAATCTGGATCGCCTTCGCTGAAAAAACCGGAATCGACTCCCTCAAGGCCACCACCCGGGACATTCCCGATTACGACGTGCTGATGAAGCAGCGTCTGCGCATCCTCGACGAGCACGGCTTGAAGCTCTCCGACATTCAGGAAGTGATCGCCACGCTGAAGCCGCTTGATGGCGCGGTGGAGTTCGTCAACTGGCTGCGTGAGCGCTTTCAGGTGGTGATTCTGTCGGATACGTTTTATGAGTTCTCGCAGCCGCTGATGCGCCAGTTGGGCTTCCCGACGTTGCTGTGCCATCGTCTGATTACTGACGAAACCGGGCGGGTGACCAGCTATCAGTTGCGTCAGAAAGATCCGAAGCGTCAGTCGGTGCTGGCGTTCAAGAGCCTGTATTACCGGGTGATTGCGGCGGGGGATTCGTATAACGATACGACGATGCTGGGCGAGGCGGATGCGGGGATTTTGTTCCATGCGCCGGAGAATGTGATTCGCGAGTTTCCGCAGTTTCCGGCGGTGCATACGTTCGCCGAGTTGAAGCAGGAATTCCTAAAAGCCTCCAACCGGGATTTGAGTTTGTAATGAATACCCCTGTAGGAGCTGCCAAGGCTGCGATCTTTGCTTTTAAAGATCAAAAGATCGCAGCCTTCGGCAGCTCCTACAGGGTTGATGATCGTTCCCACGCTCTGCGTGGGAATGCCTCAACGGACGCTCCGCGTTCGGCTTTGAATGGGACGCCGAGCGTCCCGGGCTGCATTCCCACGCAGAGCGTGGGAACGATCATTACTCAGAGGTTTTGCAGGGTTTCGAGGAGGATTCTGACTTTGGTGATCGACTCCTGATACTCAGCCTGCCAGTCCGAATCCGCAACAATCCCGCCACCGCCCCAGCAGCACACCTGCCCATCCTTGACCAACAGACTGCGAATCGCGATGGAGCTGTCCATCTCGCCGCGCACGTCCAGGTACAGCAACGAACCGCAATACAACCCGCGCCGGGTCGGCTCCAGCTCATCAATGATCTGCATCGCACGAATTTTCGGCGCGCCGGTGATTGAGCCGCCGGGGAAGCTGCCGGCGATCAAATCCAGTGCATCGCGATCATCCGCCAGTTCGCCGGTGACGCTGCTGACCAGGTGATGCACGTTCGGATAGCTTTCCAGACTGAATAACTCCGGTACCCGCACCGAGCCGATGCGGCAAGTGCGGCCGAGGTCGTTGCGCAGCAGGTCAACGATCATCAGGTTTTCCGCGCGATCCTTGGGGCTGGCCAGCAGTTCGGCGGCGTTGGCGGCATCTTCGGCTGGGGTCAGGCCGCGAGGGCGGGTGCCTTTGATTGGCCGGGTTTCCACTTGGCGCTGGCTGACTTTGACGAAGCGCTCCGGCGACAGGCTTAACACCGCGCCACCGTCGGGCAGGCTCTGGAAACCGGAGAACGGCGTCGGGCAGGCTTCGCGCAATGCGCAATAGGCCAGCCACGGATCGCCTTGGCACGTCGCGCGGAAGCGTTGAGCGAAGTTGACCTGATAGCAATCGCCGGCCTGGATGTAATGTTGAATGCGTTCGAAGGCCTGACGGTAATCGTCGGCCGAGAGGTCGGCGGCCATCGGGTTGTTGAGCTTGAACGGGGTTAAAGCACTAACGACCGGCTGCGTGAACAACAAAATCAGCCGCTGTTTCTCGCTGTCGATCACGGACGGGTGAAAGACCAATTGGCTGGTTGACGTCTGGTGATCGCTGATCAGCGCCCAGTCGTACAGGCCGAAACGTGCGTCAGGCAATTGCAGATCATCGCGGGCCTGGCTTGGCAGGTTTTCCAGATGCCGGCCGAAGTCGTAGCTGAGGTAACCGATCAAGCCGCCGGCGAATGGCAACTCGAAACCCAACGGTAAATCCGCCTCGCCCAAGTGCTGCAAATTGTCGCGCAACCGCTGGAGGAAATGACTGCCACTTTCATCCGGCAACACCGCCAGTTGTTCCAGCGGCCAGGCGCTGAGCAGGTCGTAACGACCGCGGTTGGCACTCGGCCGGCCGCTGTCGAGCAGCACGGCGCCGGGCGCGTGGCGGATGGCCGCGAAATAGTCGGCAGGATTGGCACGGTAGGGCAGCGGGTGTACGGAACAGGTCAACATGGGCGGGGCAGATCGGCCGTTGAGGCGGGGTGGGGATTGTAGTCCTCTCCGATGCCAGATCAAAGTCAAAAGCCACCCCCTCACCCCAGCCCTCCCGAAACGTCGGACCGCCCCCAAGGGGGCGAGGGGAAAGGGAGCAGATCGGGGTTTTACTGATCGTTCCCACGCTCTGCGTGGTAACGCCGCCATGGACGCTCTGCGTCCACTGTGACGCGGAGCGTCACGGGATGCACTCCCACGCAGAGCGTGGGAACGATCATCGGGGGAGATCAGCCTTCGACGGCAGGAATATGCCCAAACATTTCCTGAGTAAACGCCACCCGCTCTTCAGCCGTCTCGACCACCCCACGCGCCTTCAGCTCTTCCAGCCGCGCCTCAACCGCATGGGTACGCAACGTCAGCCCACAGTCGTTAGCGATCTGAATATTCAACCCCGGCCGCGCATTCAGCTCGAGAATCAGCGGGCCTTTCTCCTGATCCAGCACCATATCAACACCGATATAGCCCAACCCGCACAGCTCATAACAGCCCGCCGCGAGTTTCATGAAACCGTCCCAGTAGGGCAGTTGCACGCCGTCCACCGCGTTGGTGGTGTCGGGATGTTTGGTGATGATGTTGTTCAGCCAGGTGCCGCGCAGAGTCAGACCAGTCGCCAGATCGACACCGACGCCAATCGCGCCCTGGTGCAGGTTGGCCTTGCCGCCGGATTGCCGGGTCGGCAAACGCAACATCGCCATCACCGGATAACCCATCAGCACGATGATGCGAATATCCGGCACACCTTCATAACTGATGCTTTTGAAGATCTGATCCGGGGTCACGCGGTATTCGATCAGTGCACGGTCACGGTGGCCACCCAGCGAGTACAAACCGGTGAGAATGCTCGAGATGTGGTGTTCAAGTTCTTCGTGGTCAACGATCTTGCCAGAGACCGTGCGATAACGGCCTTCGAAACGGTCGGCGACGACGATGATGCCGTCACCGCCGGCGCCCTGCGCCGGTTTGATCACGAAGTCGCTGCGCCCGCCGATGATCTCGCCGAGCTTGTCGATTTCCTTCTCGGTGGAAATCACGCCATACAATTCCGGCACGTGAATGCCGGCCTCGATCGCACGTT